>ENA-ORCQ01000042-ORCQ01000042.1-marine-metagenome-genome-assembly--contig:-NODE-42-length-161771-cov-6.806214_pt1 | contig 161771 bp, 128 predicted proteins | sample MGYA00237780_ERZ508510 | MGnify/ENA primary metagenome ERZ508510 (study PRJEB26181, sample SAMN06268981) | marine metagenome | isolation source: Tt an E2 anaerobic enrichment on eucalyptus from sediment...
ATTCTTTTTTCCTGTCTGTCATAAGTTGCAATATTAAATGTTTTAAACTTATAGACAGAGTTTATTTTACAGTCTCCTATAATTTGAAAAAACTCCTAAAATTTGAGCAAAAACAAAGAAAATCGATGGCAATGGTTGCCATTTTGTTTTTACCATCGAATAACCACAAAACAGACCTCAAAAGAAGCCTTTTCCCGGCACCAATTTTCCTGAACTAAAATGGATCGCCTATAAAAATGATGGCCTTAAAATGCTTTTTTGCACCTCGTTAATCAATAAAATTCTCTAAAAAAGGAGTTGTGCATCAGCTACCTGTGTTACCAAACGTTTTTTCATTTTATCCAAAAATCTTCCAGTGGAAATTCAAAAATTTTGTACTTACCATCATATTTCTCAATTATTGAGATATTATAACTCCAAGCACTATCAAAAGCATTCTCAGATTGTAAACTGAAAATCTCAGATGTATCTTTTTTCTCTATTAATTTAATTAATGGGTCAAAGTCTTGGAGTATAGAAAACTCAGTATTGGAAAGATATTTTGGAGTGACTTTTAATACTGATAATGTATCATTTTTAACTTTAAAATTTTTCAGTTCAAACTTTCTTTCATATCTGAACTCGTTTCCATTTTTATCCCAAATTCTACCATTTGAAAATCCAGTCTCTAAGTCATATCCACTTATTATGAATAAACTGTCAATTACCGTAAAGTCAGTTTTATATTTCTTTTTTATTATTGAAAGAACTTTCTCCAACTCCGAGATTCCAGAATTAATTGTCTCTTTTGCCTCGGAGTCAAGGGATTTTGGATTTTCTTTTTTTATTCTTTCAACCCGATATTTTCGGATGGTATCAAAGATTTCCTGTCCATTAGTACATTGAGCACCAATTGTCAAAATAATGGTAAGTAATATTAAAATCTTCGTTTTCATTCTTCTTTCAAAATGTTTGGTAACGTTAATAATATGAGCAGTAGTGGACTTTTAAGCGGTTTCGTGTCAAGTTGCTAAGTAGCCAAAGCTGCACCTTAGCTAAATAGTCAAATCGACAGATTTGGCGGGGCTGATTAGAACTACTACCGCCCAAATAATCACAGAAACCGCTATTGCTTATATTTATTGTTAGCATTTCGTATTTTTTATTCCTCCAGCTTCATATGTAAAGTTGGATAAGGTTTTCCTGATGAATCTAATTCTGAACGTTCAAATGTTCTAAATCCAAATCTCTCATAAAATCCAACTGCCTGTTTATTGTCTTCATTCACGTCAACTTTTGTAACTTTTTGTTCTTTGATTGAATATTCTAAAAGTACTTTCCCGATACCATTTCCTCTTACAGCAGGATGTATGAATAACATTTCAAGATTACCATCAGCAACTCCACTAAAACCTATTATTTCTTCTTTTTCGTTTCTGACGCATCTTAAGTCAACTGCATCAAGGTATGTGTTTAAAATCAAAGGTTTGAAATATAAAATATCCTCTTCTTTCAAAAAATCATGAGTTGCTCTAACGGAAGCTTCCCAAACATCTACAACTTCCTGATATTCTTCTTTCTTTATTTTGTCAATTTTTATTTTCGTCATTATTTCTTCTCTTTATTTTCAACTTATTATTGGTACAATATGCTTTCTCAAACACATGTCGTTTCCGTCTGTAATTATTTATCTATGCTTACTTAATTCTACTTAATATGAATGCTAACGGTTGGTGCAAGTGGAGTGCGGAGCTTTGAAACGGCAACTTGTCATGTTTGCACGGAGCCAAGCCGGCGTAGCACTAAATTTTGTTTTTTATTACCAATCCGTCAACGACGGATTGGCGGTGGTTGAACAGGGCGAAAACGCAGGAATACCCAGCCAGTCCGCATTACATTTGCACTTTGTTACCGCCTGGTTTTTATTCTTTTCCAATATCTGTGTATTAAATATTTGATTTTTATATTTCGTGACTTTTCAAATCTTTTCTTGACTAAATTCTTCGCTGTATTTTCGATAGTAAATTTTGCAACTCACCCAAATTTGTTCTACTCAGATTTTAAAATTTGTTTTTTCTATTAATTCTTTTTTTATGGACTCCAAATAATTATCCATTTCTAAGGTTTTGAAAATTCCGCCTCGAATTTCAATTACGTTTTATCCCATTTAATTTTTGTTTCAATTAGATTTAGCAAGATTTTTTGTCCAACAATTTGTATGCTATTTTCTCTATAATCTATAATTAATTTTCCTCCATGCAGATTAGTAACTTTTTTTAGTTTTGATTTCTTTTCAAATGTTGAAGAATTATTATCTCTATTAATTTCTTGGTAGCCTTTCTCAACCAGAATACTTTCAACTTTTTCTGATAAATTTTCAAAATTGGTACTGTTTTTAATCGTCATTATTCCTTTTCTGTCAACAAGAGGTTGAATTAAACCTTGAGTTAATGGAACAAAAACAAGTATTATCCAATTTCTACTAAATACTTCTTCAAAAGGAGTTTTTAATAAAATGGTAAATATTAAATATGCTAATCCATTTAACAGAGCGAAAGAAATCAATGTAATTTTAAACATTACAGGAATTGATGCTTTATAATATTTTATTTCAATTGTCATCTTTCATTTTTTTTCATTCAAACTTGGCGGTAACGGTTACCTGTATGTTTTTGTGGCGTCGAGCACCCATCCTCGGTGCCACGAAGAACTGTCGTTTCCGGTTTTATTTTTTAGGGAGGATTTTAATCATCTTTTAGGAAATTGCTTAATATGCATTAATCGATAGTTCTAATATAAAGAAAATATTGAACAATAAGAATAGCTTGAATATGTATTATTCAGGCTATTGTTCATATTACAAGACTTAGAAATTCCTAAAGTATATTGCAAAAAAAATGCTCTGCATTTTGCAGAGCATTTATATCTACCAAAGATAAACTTTGATTTTAAATCTTTAATTCTTAGTCGTGTACAATTTTCATAGCATCTCTTTTTTTCATTACTTCTTCTACAAAATAGAACTATTTAAGTGATAAATGCAAATGTTTTATATATTTTTTGCAAATATTTAATCTTTAAGACCAATAATAGCACTTAATCCAAAACCTGGTTCAACCCAACCGGCACAAATAACATCTACTTTATTATTAGGAGTTTCGTTAATCTTGATAGAAGCATTTGCCGAGAATGAATCTATTTTCTTTACGATTATGCCTTGGTCACATCTAATTCTCATTGTTAACGTATTTATTGGAGATAAGTTTTTGTAAATTAAATTATGCCAATGGTCATTTCCATATTCTATTGCAGACCTTTCGATAATAAAGCTATCCAATTTATTAAATTCTTCAGGAACTTCACATATCCCCATTTTATTTACAGAACTATCTTCACTTATATTTTTATTACAACGGGGGTCATCCTTATTAAGTATTTTGTATTCTCCTTCAATAACTTCTCCATCTGCAGAGTAAAACTTAACTTGTTCAAAAGAATCATCTTCATTTTCAAGACCAGTTTGGAATGGCTCATGCTTACCATGAAATTTATAGGTTCTATATCTAACTTTAGATCGACAAGTGACTACTTTCTTTTCTTCATCAAAAAAACAGAAAATATCTATGTTTAAATCGCTTCGAAAAGGGCGTTTGAACATTTTCAAACCTTTTTCAATAAAGTTCTCAAAATATTTTTCAGTTGGTTTATAAATATTTGCCATTTCAATAGAAGGTCTGAATACTTCTTTTGCTAATTTCTTCTTTTCACTTTCAGCTAATCTTTCTACATATTCAGACGATGACATTTTGTTAATTATTTTTTCATTTATGAACTCAAGAAAATTTTGAGTACCAATCACAATTGAAAAAACACCTGAAATAATTATTGCAGTACCCGATGTAATAAATAACTGGACAAGTAAATTAAAGAAGGTTGTACATTTTATAAAGTTTAGAACAAGAGTATCTTCTTCTATTGGTTGAATATCAATTATTAGCCCAATAATAACTAATAAGATTCCAATAATGAACATGAATACAACTGAAAATTGTTGAACAAGTGAAAGATTTTTTTTCTTTTTTTTATTTTCTATTTTTTCCTCTTTAACTTCTTCTTTTTTATTTCCTTTTTTAAGTCCAAACATGATTAGTTTATTTTGTTGATAAGGTAAAAATAATAAAATTTATTGTTTGTTTATTTCGCCAAAATTTCAATCGGTTTTGCAAAAACCGAAGCGCGTCGGCAAAAAAATAGAACCTACCACTACCTTGTCATTGAAATACCCAATAGCCATAAAATATACAGTTTGTTGGCAACTGGTTTTTATTCTTTAAAGCGCAATAGTGAAAGTTTCTTATTAATTTATATTTCACGATTTGCGCTTTTTAAACTTGTTGCCAACGGTCTCGGCTATGCGTAGTGCGGGATTTTAAGGCACTTTCCTTTCCGTTTAGCAATTAGTTTATTTAATGTAAATACTTTCATATCAGCACTATTGCCCACATTACGTATAGCCATTGTTAGCGGCTGGCTTTCTTTATTTCTTTAGTTATTTTATCCATCTTTTCATTCCAATACTCTTTCATTTCGGCTCTCTGATTGAAATCGGTAAGTTTTTCTTGGTGAAAACTGATTAGCGTTCTGTTTTTACCCTTTCCGATTACCCGAACTTGTACGGTGGACATATTTTCCCATTCTTTCTTTTTCCAATTCATTCGAATGTGCGAATTTGGCTTAAAGACACGTACAAGTCCGTTAATTCCATCTTTGGTTCGGTATTCTTTTTTTAATTCAAGAGATTTTACAAGTTCGCCAAGCCAAATTTTCAGACCAGCATCCGAAAACATAAAGTCCCAAGCTTTTGGTTCTGAAATGGGAAATGTTTTTTGAAGACCAAATTGAAATCCCACATCTTTTGTTTTGCCTACTGGTTTTGCCATTCTGTATCATTTACTGTTCGGGTAAGAAAGCAATTGCATCTATTTCTATTAAAAAATCAGGATTTACAAGTCCTGCGACAAAAAGTACAGTGACTATCGGTTGATTTGAGTTTTGTCCTAAATATTTTTGAGAAACTTTAAATCCCATTCGAGCATCTTGACCCTGCACGATATTAATGTTGAGTTTGACAAGATTGTCAAAAGTAGCTCCGCAAGCCTTTAATGCTATTTCCAAATTTTTCATTACTTGTTCAGTCTGTGTAGCGATATCGTTTTTACCAACAATTTCGTGATTTTGGTCAACTGAGTTTTGTCCACCAATATAAATTGTCTTTCCGTTTCCCTGGGTCATAACGATTTGAGAAAAGGCTGGGCTTTTAAAAAGTCCATCTGGATTTATATGTTGATTTCTACTTTCCATAATTTTATCGCAGTTGTTTTTTTCAGCTTGCTGCTAACGGTTAATTGAATGTATAGTTAGACAATGGATTATTAAAATAAAAGTTAAACCAAATCGAATTTTAGCAGACCGTTCATTTGTTTAAGGTCTAATTATATATTCAAGTTGTTATCATTCGGTTTTTATTCTTCACCATTATGAGAAAATTTATAAAGAATATTAAGTACCTTTTTAAAAATGACTTGGAGAGTAAATTTGACTCATGTGATAACAATTCTATTTCGTTGTCAAGTTTGAATTCTTCCAAAGCGAGATTTCGTCTATACGGTGCCCCTTTGATAGGTCGCGAACAATGATTTTTCTTTGACGTTGTATTTCGTCGTTAAACAACTCTATATCTTCTTTGTCTATGCTGAAATTTATCAATGCATTTATTCTTGCTTCAATAGATAAAAGCATTTCAAGTATTAGGCTTAGATTCTCGGTTTCTTTTTCGTTCATAATTTTAAATTTTAGTCTATGGAATCTAATCGTAAAGAATCAGATAGATTTGATGGTGATTTTGGTGTGTTTTTATTTATAAGGGTTTTGTTTTTGATATCATTGTGTTCTACATTGTTTTTTTTGCTAACATAGTACGAAATACAAAATCCAAGTATTGGTAATATAATAGCAGTTATAATACATTTAAATTTTAGTTTATGGAATCTAATCGTAAAGAATCAATATCAGATAAAGAATCATTTACTGGCACAGAGCTTTTTATAATGTGGTTAATTGCATTTTCTTCTGGTGCATTATCTATGTGGCTTGTTGTTGGATGACTATTGAACAATTATTGCTAATAAAGGGATTACTACTATGCTGATAATTTGGATTATAGGATTTTTTGCAAGCTTATATATGATATTGCTTGGAGCAGGTGTTTTTGACATTGACGAATAATAAATAAATTTAATTATGCTTTCAGAAAAAAAAATAAAAGACATAGTTGAGACAATTATATGCTCAATTGTTGGAATTTTTATAGTGTTTTTGTTCTTATGGCTTACAAAATAGGCTGTTTACACAAGCGCCTATTCCTGCTATAATTACTGCATATATTAATTTTAATATCCAAGACGGAATATTCATCTTATATATTATCTTTTCCATAAAATTACAATCACCAAGTTCATCCCAACCCAATAGTTCAAAATCACAATAATACTTGGGGCTTGGATGGGATGATATAAAATCTTCTTTTTCATCTTTTCTTATTATTTGATATTGCTTTTGATTTTCCATTAAGTTACCTCGCCACACAGGAATAAAATAAGCTCTTATTAGTTTATTATATTTCATTTTGTCTTTATTATTATTTTAACTGAATGATAATTGTGTTTTTTACAACTCTATTCCAATCCTTATTTCTCATTGCCATCCTTTTTAGTTTTGAACTGAATGATAACTACTGTGTATCATCATTGTTGTTATATCGCTTATAGCGTTATTTCTTATTGTTGTTATACACCCAAATAGGTGTGGAAAGAACACATATTATGTTATTAATGCTTTTTCGCTTTATTTTAGGGCCGGTATACAATGCTTGTTTGTTTTTGGTGCCTTAAATGTAAACATCTTATGTTTAAAAAGCAAGGCAAAACAAAAAGGCTGCCCTCCGGATACAGCCTTTTGTTTTTATTGTTTTAAGCAGCAGAATCAATCTTCTTCCACCACTTCGTTGTCGGGTTCTTCGCCCGGCCGCGATACAAGGAACTGAAAGCTATTAGGTGGGGTAAATAAAATACATTTTGGCTACTAGGGAAAAAACAAAAATACCAAAAAACCGTGTAGGCACACGGAGAATCAGGCTTTTAGTTAAAATTGCGGTGTAAGTGGTTGCATATCAGTTAACATTGGCTTAACTCAGCAGCGAATCACAAGTCATTTTTATTCATTTTAAATAAGCCCTGTAATTGGCTGAAAACAGGCACTTTTCGTTATTGGCAAGCCAACTTTTAACCTGTTTTTTGCTAAAAAAGGCATTCCCGTTAACGTTAACGGAGAACTTTTTAAATGTATATTTGCCCACGCAAAAAAAATAAAACGCAATACAACGTAAACGTATTGAAGAAAATAGAAAAGGAAGAAAAGATGAAGAAATTAAATCGAACGAATGCAACTGAAACCGTAAAATATCCAACAAGGATACTTCAGTTTGGAGAAGGAAACTTTTTACGCGCCTTTACCGATTGGATCGTAAATAAAATGAACAAAGAAACCGGGTTTAACTCGGGAATAGATGTGGTACAGCCGCTGGCAAATGGGATGATTGAACTGCTGAACGACCAGGACGGACTTTTTCATGTGTACCTGAAAGGAATTAAAAACGGGAAGCCTGTAACGGAGTTTACGCTGGTTGACTGTATTAACAAAGGCATAAACCCTTACAGCGATTTCGAATCGTATAAAGCGAGTATTTTAAACCCCGATTTGCGTTTTGTGTTTTCGAATACTACTGAAGCCGGTATTAGTTGGGAAGAAAACGATACCCTGGATATGGCTCCGCAGAACTCGTTTCCGGCAAAAGTAGCAGCAATGTTGCACATGCGTTACAAGGCATTTAACGGCGATACCTCAAAAGGATTAATCTTTTTTGCCTGCGAGCTGATTGACCGTAACGGAGAAATGCTGAAAAAACTTGTGCTTCAGCATGCCGAAAAATGGCAGTTGGGCAACGATTTTATCACCTGGGTTAACACAGCCTGCTGTTTCTGCAGTACTTTGGTTGACCGTATTGTGCCGGGCTTCCCGCGCGACGAGATAAAAGAAATTCAAGAGGAACTGGGCTACGAAGATAACCTGGTTGTTGTGGGCGAATATTTCCACCTGTGGGTAATTGAGGCTCCCGAATGGGTACAGGATGAATTTCCTGCAGCACAAGCGGGCCTCGACGTGAAATTTGTAAAAGACATGACCCGTTTTCGTGAACAAAAGGTGCAGGTGCTTAACGGGTGCCACACCGGAAGTTATGCCGTTTCGTACCTGAGCGGTATTGAAACCGTGCGCGACGCCTACGAAAACCTCGAGGTGGGTAATTTTATGAAAGAACTGGTTTACGACGAAGTTTTGCCCGTTTTAGATGGTACCGAAAAAGAACTCAAGAAATTTGCCAATAAAATTCTGGAACGTTTTGCCAACCCCTTTATTCGTCACCAGTGGCAAAGTATTGCGCTCAACGCCATGTCGAAATGGGAAACACGTAACTTACCATCGTTAATCAACTTTAACGAAAAGCATGGTATGTTGCCACAAAAACTGGTATTCTCGCTGGCTGCAATGATTGCGTATTTTAAAGGAGAAGCAAACGGCGAAATATATAATGTGCAAGACGACCAGTGGATTGTTGATTTCTACAAACAAGCTTGGGCCGAATGCGATGGCCGCCCAATTTCAATTTATAACTTGTGTGAAAAAGTACTGGGCCTCGATAAGGTGTGGAAACAAAACCTGAATGAAATTCCGAACCTTACCATTACCGTTAGTCATTACCTGTTTTTAATTACCCAGGTTGGTATGAAAAGAGCAGTAAAAGCTGTACTTAGCGAAGATAACCCGCTGATGCAGATTACCATTGATAAGATGAGCAATTAAACGAATACTTTCTCGCAGATTACGCGGATTTCGCCAGGATTAATTGTTTAAAATCTGTGTAATCTGCGCCATATGCGAGAAATTTATAAAGAACAGAAATGGCAGACTACATAAAAATAAATCCGAACGACAATGTGATAATCGCGCTGAAAGATTTTCGGGCCGGTGAGACGCTGACCGTCGACGGAACGCAGTTAACAATTGCCGGCGATGTGCCAAAAGGACATAAAATAGCACTATCCGCTATTGCTCCCGATGCGGACATAATAAAGTATGGCGCACCCATAGGACATGCCACTACCGCGATTGAAGCCGGCGAACACATACATGTTCAAAACCTGAAAACCAATCTTTCAGGAACTATCAACTATTCGTTCAACCAAAAATTGAACGAGCTGAAAATTGCGCAACGCGAGCTCACGTTTCAGGGGTATAAGCGGGCGAATGGCAAAGTGGGTATTCGTAACGAGTTGTGGATTGTTCCAACAGTGGGATGTGTGAATGGCCAGGCACAACAAATAATTGATTTGTTTAAACAGGAAGTAAACCCCAACGATATTGATGGGGTAGAGGTGTTTAAACACAGCTACGGTTGTTCGCAATTGGGCGACGACCATACCAATACCCAGAAGGCGCTGGCCGACGTAATTAATCATCCGAATTCCGGAGGTGTTTTTGTGCTGGGCTTAGGTTGCGAAAACAACCAGATTGACCAACTTAAAACCTTTATTGGCGATTTCGATGAAAGCCGTGTGCGCTTTTTAGCTGCCCAGGATGTGGAGGATGAAGTGGAAACCGGTCTTGAGATTGTAAAAGAAATTTACGAGGTAATGCACACCGATAAGCGCGAGCCAGTTCCACTCTCGGAACTAAATATAGGCTTAAAATGTGGTGGCTCCGATGGGTTTTCCGGAATAACTGCAAATCCCCTGGTGGGGGCCTTTTCCGATTTTCTGGTGGCGCAGGGCGGAACAACCATACTTACCGAAGTGCCTGAAATGTTTGGTGCCGAAACCCTGTTGATGGAGCGCGCGCAAAATAAAGCGGTATTTGATAAAACGGTAAGCTTAATTAACGATTTTAAAGATTATTACCTGCAACACAAGCTTCCGGTATACGAAAATCCTTCGCCTGGCAATAAAAAAGGAGGTATCTCAACACTCGAGGATAAGTCGCTGGGATGCACTCAAAAAGGAGGCATGGCCACCGTAGTTGATGTGTTAAAATATGCTGAACCCATAAAAACAAAGGGCTTAAACCTGCTTTCGGCTCCCGGCAACGATTTGGTGGCTGCATCGGCCCTGGGATTTAGTGGCTGTCAGATGGTACTGTTTACCACTGGCCGCGGAACACCTTTTGGCAGTTTTGTTCCTACCATGAAAATTTCTACCAATTCGGATTTGTACCACAAAAAGAAAAACTGGATTGACTTTAATGCCGGTACCCTGTTGGAAGGAAAAAGCATGGAGCAACTTCTTGAAGATTTCGTACAGTTTGTAATTGAAATAGCAAGCGGCAAACAACTTAATCACGAAAAAACTGGTTTTAAGGAAATCGCCATTTTTAAAACCGGCGTAACACTATAGTTTTCAAATAGAATGTATTTTTTTAGTAGTTCCCTGCAGCCTTTGGTTGCGGGGATTTTTTTTGGATAGCCCCAAAATCTGTGTTGTTTTGTCCCCTTGTTCTTCAATGCTTAATTGAACCGCCAAAAAACTTTTTTCGCTGAAATGAATGTTGCAAATGCGAAAAAAGTCAACGTTTCCGAAAAAGCAATCTAAAACTCTGAATATCTTAATCTGTAAGGCTTCGGACAGATGTTTCTTTCAGTGTTAAAAAATTTTCAACCTGTTATCAAATACCCATACTAAAATTTCTCATTTCGCATATAAATTTATCTTTGTCTACTGCAAAATATTTTTTTGTAAAACCAAGCTGGGAAACCAAAGAAGAAACAATTTCAATTTAATACTAAACCGTAGCCAGAAGCTACAATAAAATTTTCATCTTATGAGCAACATTTTTTTAATTGTGCCTATAGCCTCGCTGTTGGCTTTGGCATTTGCCTGGATTTTCTTCAAATCGCTGATGAAGAATTCAGAAGGTACTGACCGCATGAAAGAAATTGCACAATACGTTCGCGACGGTGCAATGGCTTATTTAAAGCGTCAGTATAAAGTAGTGGGAATTGTATTTATAGTACTTTTCATCCTGCTTACCATTATGGCGTATTTTGGTGTTCAAAATCCATTTGTTCCTATTGCATTCTTAACCGGTGGTTTCTTCTCCGGACTTTGCGGTTTCCTTGGAATGAAAACTGCAACTTTTGCATCAGCAAGAACTGCACACGGAGCTTCACAATCTTTAAATAAAGGTTTGCAAGTGGCTTTCCGTAGTGGCGCTGTTATGGGATTAATTGTTGTGGGTTTTGCATTGTTAGATATTGCAGCCTGGTATTTGTTTTTAAGCGAAGTAGTATTTACTCCTGCACACCTGGCCAATGGCCTTGAGTTTTTAGGTTTGCATTTTGTACACGGAAGTGCTGATTACGTCGCCAACGGTGTAATTACCGAAGCCGGACAAAAAGTTAAACTGGTAGAGATTACAGTAACGATGTTAACTTTCGGAATGGGTGCGTCAACACAAGCCTTGTTTGCACGTGTTGGTGGTGGTATTTACACCAAAGCAGCCGATGTTGGTGCCGACCTTGTTGGTAAAGTTGAAGCCGGTATTCCTGAAGACGATCCGCGTAACCCTGCTACAATTGCCGACAATGTTGGCGATAACGTAGGTGATGTTGCCGGTATGGGCGCCGACCTTTACGAATCGTATGCCGGTTCTATTTTGGCAACCGCTGCGCTTGGTGCAGCGCTTCCCGCAATTGTGCTGAAAGATACGGGTATCGACCCAATTAAAGCAGTAACTGCTCCAATGATTGTGGCGGCAATAGGTATTTTGCTTTCAATTATTGGTATTTATATGGTTCGTACAAAAGAATCGGCTACTCAGAAAAACTTATTAAATGCCTTGCTTATCGGAACGGGTGGTAGCTCGGTTCTTATTCTTTTGGCACTGGTAGGTTTAGCATTTTTAGGTTGGATTACCTGGGGTGTTTTCTGGGCTGTTGTTATTGGTTTGGCTGCTGGTGTAATTATTGGTCAGGCAACCGAATATTATACTTCTGACGAATACAAGCCAACAAAAGGTATTGCCGAGCAGGCACAACAAGGTCCTGCAACCACCATAATCGATGGTATTGCTGTTGGTATGAATTCAACATGGATTCCGGTTGTAACCATCGTGCTCGGAATTATGGGTTCGTTTTGGGCCGCGGGTGGTGCCGAACACTTTGCCATGGGGGTTTACGGAATTGGTTTTGCTGCTGTAGGTATGCTTTCAACTCTTGGAATTACCCTGGCAACTGATGCTTTTGGTCCGATTGCCGATAACGCAGGTGGTAACGCCGAAATGGCAGAATTAGATCCTGAGGTTCGTGAACGTACTGATGCATTGGATATGTTGGGTAATACAACTGCTGCAACCGGTAAAGGTTTTGCAATTGGTTCGGCCGCACTTACTGCCATGGCACTTATTTCGGCTTATATGGAAGAAGTTCGTTTGTGGTTTGGTAAAATTGCCAAAGCTGGCGAAGGTTTTGTTACCAAAGGAGAATATGTGTTCTATAACGATGTTGCACCTGCAGTGGAAGAAGGAGTAAAAGTAATTAAGATTTCTGCTGCTTCTGTAAAAGATTTCTCTGCAGCTTACGATATTACGCTTTTTAATCCATTGTTCCTGGGTGGTTTATTCCTGGGCTCGATGATGGCCTTCTTGTTTAGTGCAATGACAATGAAAGCTGTTGGCCGTGCTGCCGGTGCAATGGTTGAAGAAGTACGTCGTCAGTTCCGCGAAATAAAAGGAATTTTGGAAGGTACTGCTACTCCTGAATATGCTAAATGTGTGGAGATTTCAACACGTGGCGCGCAGAAAGAAATGTTGGTTCCGTCGTTGGTGGCTATAATTGTGCCAATTATTGTTGGAGCAAGCATGGGAGTTGCCGGTGTAATTGGTTTGTTGGCCGGTGGTTTAACAGCAGGTTTTACATTGGCAGTATTTATGAATAACGCAGGTGGTGCCTGGGATAACGCCAAAAAATTCATCGAAAAAGGAAACTTCGGTGGAAAAGGTAGCGAAGCACACCACGCTGGTGTTGTTGGCGATACTGTTGGCGATCCTTTTAAAGATACTTCAGGTCCTTCGTTAAATATTCTGATTAAATTAATGACAATGGTATCGGTTGTAATGGCCGGTTTAACAGTAACACTGAGTTTGCTGTAAATCCACCCCTCTGTCCCTTATGGGGGATGCAGATAAAATATTCTGAAAAGACCATCTGTCGGAAGGCAGGTGGTTTTTTTATGCCTTGCTTTAAGCTGCGCCCGCTAAATGGCAAAAGGGGTAAGCACTTACTATAATTCCTGTTAATTCTCTATGGCTGATAAACAAAATTTAACTTGCAGGATGAACAAATCGTTTGTAATTTGAGTTACTCTTTTTAAAACGTAGAATACTAATCAAAAAAAAATAACACCATGGCAAATCTTTCAACAACCTACATGGGTATCGAGTTAAAAAATCCACTCATCCTTGGAGCAAGCAACTTAGTAACAAAACCCGATGTAATAAAACAAATTGAGGAGGCAGGAATTGGCGCAATTGTTTATCGTTCGCTTTTTGAAGAGCAAATACAGCTCGAGAACCTGCAAATGGATGAAGAATTAAGTGAGTATGAAAACCGTAATGCGGAAATGACCAACTTGTTTCCCGGTTTGGAACACGCAGGACCTAAAGAACATTTGTACAATGTAGCGAAAATGGTTAAAAGTGTTGATGTACCGGTGTTTGCGAGCTTAAATGCCATTTACGAACCAACCTGGATAGAATATGCCCAGGAGCTGGAAAAAACCGGTGTGGCAGGACTGGAAATCAACCTTTACGCTGTACCCGGTTATTTCGAGGTTACCGGCGAGTCGATAGAACAGAAACAGGTTGAAATTGTAAAAGCAATAAAACAGGTCGTTAAGATTCCGGTAAGTGTAAAAATTAGTTTGTTTTACACCAATCCCTTAAACTTTATTAAAAAAGTTGATGAAGCCGGTGCCGATGGTTATGTGCTGTTTAACCGATTCTTTCAGCCCGAAATTGACATCGAAAAAGAAGAATACTTTTATCCGTGGGAATTAAGCAACCCGAAAGACCACATGGTTGGCCTGCGTTACGCCGGTTTGTTACACGGAAATGTTGACGGTAGCGTTTGTGTTAGCCGTGGTATTTACGATGCCAATGATGTTATAAAAATGATTTTGGCCGGAGCAGATGTGGTGCAAATGGTAAGTACTGTTTACCGTAATTCACCATCGGTAATTTCTGATATCTTGATGGATATTAACCGTTGGATGGATGATAAAGGCTACAAGTCGTTGGATGATTTCAGAGGAAAGCTTTCACGCAAAAACATGAAAGATCCTTTTGCTTATCAACGTGCACAATATGTTGATATTTTAATGAAATCAGAAGATATCTTTAAAAAGTACCCGATGGTATAAGGAGGAGAATTTCTTAAAACATATAAAAAACAGGAACCAGTCGGTTCCTGTTTTTTTATGGTCAAAATTGAAAGAGAATGGCAATCCTGCACCTTTTTATCTTATTATTTATGCATCACCGTGTCTGTTTTTGTGAAAATTTCATGTTCTCTTTTTTATTATTCTTTGCGCAATTAAATTTTTTCAGATAATTGTTAATGGGCTTGATGTCAGCTTGTTGTGTGGTGTTTTTAGTCTGGGGGTGAGTTTTTTGGCTGCCAAAAACAGGTTGTAATAAAAATTTAATTGAAATAAAATTGATTAAAAGACAATAATGTCTTAAATTGTATCGGATTGGATGCACGATCAAACATTTTACAGGTAAAAATTAATAGGTTATACCCTGATGTTTGGATTGTATTGTTTGTAATTAAAACGCTAACAAAATTAAAAATATGAATAGTATTAAGTCCCGAAGATTATTTTTACGTAATGCAGGATTAGTTTCCCTTGGTATTGCAGCGATACCAAATCCCCTGTCTGCTGCGAAAGCCATTGATACGAAAACAGATGAAAATGCAGAGCTACAGGATCTCGGTAATATTCGCCGGCAGCTTCTGGTAAAAGGCAGGGTTTATGATAAAAAAGCGAAACGACCTCTTTCGAATGCTGAAATTGAAGTGTGGCATGACGCAGATAAGTGGAGTGTCCGGCCATTTCACAAAAAAGTAATTACTGATGAGAATGGTTATTACCAATTTGTATCAAAGCGGCCCGATAAACTAAACGGCCAGTCGCCGAGAATCAATTTTAAACTTTCCAATTCGGTTGATAATTATAATACCGAGTTGCTTGTTAATGATTTTGGCGCTTTTATTACCGACAAACACTGGGTGATGAACCGTGCTATTGGCGATGAGTTGTTTCCACAGTTTAAAAACCTCCCAACACACACAGAACTTACTTTTAACTTATCGATATAATATTTATACACTAAAAGATTAAAGTTATGGAACCCTTTATTGGACAAATTATGATGTTTGGTGGCAATTTTGCGCCCCGTGGATGGGCTTTATGTGATGGACAGTTATTATCAATTGCGCAGAATACAGCCCTGTTCTCGATACTTGGAACTATGTATGGCGGCGATGGTCGTACCACTTTTGGCTTACCCGACCTTCGTGGAAGAGTTGCTATACATCCGGGAACAGGACCGGGATTATCTACTTATCGTCAGGGACAAAAAGGAGGAGTAGAGAATGTTACCCTCTCAGTTAATCAAATTCCTTCACACAGTCATGGTGGTACCGGTACCATTCAGGCAGCATCAGGGCAGCCCGATGAAACAAGCCCGATTGGAACAGTGCCGGCACCATTAACCAATGGAACAGAAGGTTATGCTGAAACGGCCAGCGGTGCGATGAAAGCCGACGGCGTTACATTGAATATACAAAATACAGGAGGTAGTCAGTCGCATACCAATGTGCAGCCTTATAACTGTGTGAATTTTATTATTGCATTGCAGGGGATATTTCCTTCACGAAGCTAAAACAAAAAATTATGGAACCATTTTTAGGACAAATTATAATGTTTGCCGGCAATTTTGCCCCAAGAGGGTGGGCAATGTGCGAAGGTCAGTTATTACCCATTAATAGTAATCAGGCTTTGTTTTCTATTTTAGGAACAACCTATGGCGGCGATGGGCGTACCACCTTTGCTTTACCCGATCTCAGAGGAAGAGTAGCAATGCATCCCGGTTCCGGACCGGGATTATCGACGTATCGCTTGGGGCAAAAAGGAGGTGTTGAAGATGTTACACTTAATATAAATCAAATTCCGTCGCACACCCACAGTGGCACCGGAACGGTTCAGGCAGCTTCAGGCCAGCCTGATGAAACAAGTCCGATTGGCACGGTTCCGGCTCCCTTAACAAACGGAACCGAAGGTTATGCAGAAACGGCAAGTGGTTCAATGAAAACTGATGGCGTTACATTGAATATTCAAAATACCGGAGGAAACCTGGCGCATAACAATATTCAGCCCTTTAATTGTGTAAACTTTATCATCGCATTACAGGGTATATTCCCTTCTCGTAGCTAATGATTTCTTTTACTTTTTCTTGAATGTCCACAATTTATAATTTAAAACGCTTTACATGAATATACGTTTACTTTTCATGGTGGTCGGGATGTTTGCGTTGTTGTCATCGTCGGCTCAAACTATTCTGTTAACCGAAGATTTTGAGACTGATGGAGAAGGCAGCAGATACACTTCTTCCACGTTCTCAAATTGCACAAATAACGACTACTTTTTACGCACAAATTTAAATCCATATGTTTGTTTAACTGCCGGATTCGGAAATGCACTTACAAATGTGCAAGGCAGTTATTTTTGGGTTTCAGAAGATATTGAATCTGTTGATAACCCCAATGGCTCCTTTGCCACTTTAACCTTAAATCCGGTTAACGTATCGGGGTACACCAATATAAGTGTTTCTGCATTTTTAGCCGAAGGAAGAGCAGATGGTATGCGTTGGGAAATCGATGATAAAGTTGAAATTCAGGTCAGCTGGGATGGCGGAAGCTACCAAACCATAGGTCGTTTTGTTGGCGACAATGCATTTGGTGGTTATTTAAGAGAGGATACTAATTTAGACGGTTTGGCTAATGGAGGTGCTTCTACGGTAGGGTTGGCCTTTACCAACTTTTCGTACAGTGTGCCCGGTGGTGGAACAAATCTTTCGGTTCGGATATACCTCAATGCTCACGATGGTACTGAGGAGTTGGCCTTCGATCAGATTGTTGTTCGTGGCGATGTTGGAACACCGGCAAATTATGCTCCGGTGCTTGCCAGTATCGAATCTTCTGCAATTGTCTTCACTGAAGGCGATTCTCCAGTTACGGTAAGCAGTGCCATAACGGTGTCAGACCTTGATGATACCAGTCTTGATAGTGCCTTTGTTGAAATATGTACTGGTTTTAACCCGGCAGAAGATGTTCTGACTTTCAGTGCTGTTGGTGGAATCGGTGGCTCATTCGATCCGCTTTCGGGTGTGTTAAAACTTAGCGGAAATTCTTCATTGGCAAATTACCAAACAGTATTACGTAGTGTTCAGTATCAAAATATCAATACTACCAACCCCTCAAATTCTTACCGCGAAATATGTTTTTCCGTTCATGATGGAACTGATGAAAGTAATGTTCAAAAACGCGGAATTACGATAATGGATGTAATTACAGAACTTGTTTGTCTGCCATTTGAAGAGAGTTTTGAACAGGATGGGGAAGGAATTACTTATGTATCAAATACCTTTGATGATTCTCCAAATCCAGATTTCTTCTTGAGAACGAATACTCAGCCAGGCGATCATGCCGAAAGCGTATCTGGTATTGATGGCAGCTATTTTTGGGCCAGCGAAGATGTAATCGGTACAGCTACGGGCAATAACCCGGGAGTTATTGAATTTGCGCCTTTAAATATTGCTGGAAATTCAAACTATACCTTTAATATTTTAATGGGTACCAGTAATCATAACGGATTGCGCTGGGAACAAACCGATAACATAATTTTGCAATATAATATTGATGGTGCCGGGTGGAATACTTTTGGATTATTTCAGGGCGATGATCCTTTTGGAGGTGACTTAAGGCTTGACCTCGACAACGATACCGATACAGTTGGTGGTGGCGGCCCTTATGGAGATATTGTTCCCAATGGTTCTGTTGATGATTTTGAATTTACCTTCTCGGGTACCGGAAGTGAAATGAAGATTCGAATTGTTGTTGAACAGGACGGAGGATCAGAAGAGTTGGTTTTAGATAACATTAGAATTAGTGGCGATGTTTCGTCAGCGTTAAGTTGCAGCGATACCACTGTTTTTCTTGATAATGCCGGTGATGTTTCAATTACTCCGGAATACCTGACTGATGTAAGCACTGCAAATTGTGGTGTTGATTCTGTTCTACTCGATATTTATGATTTTACATGTGGGGAATTAGGAGACAACACGGTTACAGTTACTGTATATCATTCCGATACAACAACCTCAACCTGTAGTTCAGTAGTTACCGTTGTCGATACTGTTGCCCCGCAGGCCATTTGCCAGGATGTCGCAGTTTTCCTCGATAGTTTTGGTCTGGCAACAATTGATTCGCTTACACTTAACGGAGGATCATCTGATAATTGTTCAATCGCTATGTTTAGTGTTGATAGCACTACTTTTGATTGCAGCGAAATAGGAACTAACACGGTTGTACTAACGGTTGAGGATGGAAGCGGAAATTTGGCACTTTGTTCTGCCACAGTTACTGTTTATGATACTATTGCTCCGGTTGCCATAACAGCGGATACCACTGTTTATCTTGATGTATCAGGATTGGCTTCTGTTGATTCCTCGTTCATAAATAATGGCTCATCAGATGTGTGCGGAGTAGCTACCATTGCGATTGATAAAAGTAGTTTCGATTGTAATGAGGTTGGACCGAATTCGATTACCATGACCGTTACTGATGTTAATGGAAATTCATCAGTGGCAATGGCTGTTGTTACCGTCAAAGACACAATCGCTCCGAATGTAATTGCACATGATACTACCCTTTATCTCGATTTGAATGGATTGGCAGTATTTGCCGCCGCAGAAGTTGATGCCGGCTCAACAGATAATTGTAGCATTGATTCGATGTATCTTTCACAAGACACTTTTGATTGTAGCGATATTGGGATGATTGCTCCACCGGTAGCTCTTATGGAAAAAAGTGCTACTCTGGCTCCGCCAATGGGAGTGACTGTGGAATTAACCGTGGTTGATAAAAACGGGAATAGCAATAGCGATTGGTTTAATGTGAGTGTTGTAGATACCGTTTCTCCAAAAGCAATGTGTCACGATACGCTAATTTATCTCGATGAATGGGGAGTGGCAAGTCTCTCGTCAGCAATGATTGATGATGGCTCGTACGATAACTGTAGTGCTGTGATGTTAGGCGTTGACAGTAGTAATTTTGATTGTAGCGAAATTGGTGCCAATGCCGTAACCTTAACAGTTCTCGACATATATGGAAATACAGCGATGTGTAGTGCGACAGTAACAGTAGTTGATACTTTTGCACCAGTTGCCTCGTGTGCTGATACAACTGTTTATCTTGATGGCGACGGTATGGTTTCAATTGAACCGGGTTTTATTGATGATGGCTCGAGCGATGCCTGTGGAATTGATTCCCTTGCACTCGATATTACTTCATTTACCTGCGATAATATAGGGGTGAATCTGGTGGAGCTGTCAGTTTTCGATCCAAGTGGAAACAGAAGTACCTGTTCGGCTAATGTTACCGTGGTAGATACCATACCGCCAACAGTAATTTGTAAAAATTTAGCAATTAACCTGGGAGAATCATCGAGTATTGAAATCCAACCGGAAGATTTGGATAATGGCTCAAGCGATGCCTGTGGCATAGCGTCATACGCGCTAAGTAAAACTGTTTTTACGGGTGTTGATGTTGGAGTAAACCTGGTAGAACTCACCGTAACCGATATTCATGGAAACTCAGCAGTTTGCACCTCAACAGTTACGGTTCAGGATACTATTGCCCCGGAGCTGTGGTGCCAGAATGTAGGGGTAACACTTGATGAACAAGGCGAAACCCGCATTTATGCTGCATTTGTTCTCGACAGTGTTTACGATGCCGGAGGTATTGCCTCGTATACTGTTGATATAGATAAAATGGATTGTAGCCATGTAGGCAAAAACATTGTTACCCTAAGCGTAAAAGACTATGGAGGCAATGTAACCACCTGTACAGCCCAGGTAACCATAAACGATTTATTTGCGCCATTTGTAGCTTGCCGCGATTTTGCAGTTGCCTTAAATGCCGAAGGTTTTGCCGAGGTACCGGCCGACAGTATTGATGCCGGATCAAGCGATGCCTGTGGTATTGCCGGCATGGAGTTGTCGCAAACAGTATTTACCGCTTCCGATTTAGGCGAAAACACCGTAACCCTTTATGTAAGCGATGTAAATGGCAATACCGATAGCTGCCAGGCGGTAGTAAGGGTAACAGATAACATCGCACCTGTTGTTAATTGTAACCCGCTGGAAGTGTGGGTAAGCGATGAAAACGACTACGAACTAAGCCCGGCAGACCTTGCCGAACTGGCTGCCGGCAGCCTCGATAATGCCACGGAATTCGATAGCCTGACTATCGGGGTAAGTCCATCGGTATTTAGCTGCAGCCAGGCCGGCGATTCAGTAACAGTTGAAGTAATGGTTACCGATGAATCGGGCAATGAAAGCAGCTGTGAAACCAAAGTATATGTGAGTTATTTACTTGCTGCGGAACTGGAAGATATTGAGGTAACTCTTGATTCGGGGCAGTGCGAAACAAGGGTTGATTACCCTGAGTTTTTCGCAAACGGCTGTGCCACATTTACACTTGTTGACGGCTTGGGGGCCGATGGCCTTTTCCCTGTAGGAAGTACCGTTGAAAGCTGGGAAGTAGTTGCTGGCACCCAGGTAGATACTGTAACATTTGCCGTAATTGTAGAAGCTCCGAACCAGGTTCCAACACTTGATGCCACAGCTGATACCACCGTTGCCGAAGACCAGGTACCGGAGCTATTGCTGACAGGAATAAGTGCGGGCAACGATTGCCAGGCACAGGCGCTGACAGTAACAGCAAGCAGCATTGCCGATGGCTTACTGGAAACCATAGCTGTAGACTATGAAGCCGGAAGTACAACTGCGGTACTTACCCTCTCGTTTATTGCCAACCAGAGTGGCGAGGCCGAGGTAGTGGTAACAGTGGAGGATGAAATGGGAGCAAGCATTACCGATACATTTGTGGTAACTGTAAGCCCTGAAAATGATGCCCCGGAGCTGGTGAAAATGATTGAAGACCAGCAGCTCCAGGCCGAAGATGAGCTAATAGTTACATTGAGCAAAGTATTAGGCGAAGTATTTGCCGATGCCGATGGCGATGAGCTTAGCTGGACATTTATGCTTGCGGGCGACAGTATTCCTGCGTGGATGACGACAGAAGAAACAGCCACCGAATATGTTCTTGATTTTACACCGATGCGTTCAGATACCGGTTGTTATACAATAGTAGTGCAGGTGAGCGACCCAGCCGGAGCAACAGCGCAGGATAGTTTTGAGCTTTGTGTAACAAGCATTCCGGTTGCAGTTGTTGATTTCGGCGAAAGTGTATTTGATGTAGTCATGTATCCGAACCCATCCAAAGGGATGATACGTGTTGAGCTGGAGACAAGCTCGGGATCAGCAACAGAGGTATCGGTTAGTAATGTTGCCGGAGCAGAAGTTTTCCGCAGGTCATACCTTTCGGGCGATGCAATTCAGCTTGATTTATCAGGCCATGTGAGCGGCATGTACCTGGTACGTGTAGCACAGGATGGAAATCAGGTTATCCGAAAACTGATACTCGACAAACAGTAAAGGTTCGAACTAACACCTATAAAAAAAACAGGAACCAGTCGGTTCCTGTTTTTTGTTTTATAAAGATTGTTAATTTTGAGAACTATTCTTCGAATAGAAACCTTGAGATTTCTAATCCGGTAAAATATGTTAAAGTCAAAACTCAATCTCCATTTATATAGTTTGTTGTTGGTAATTACTCCGTTTCTGTTGCTTCAAAACTACTTACAGGATGCAATAGGGGAATTGTCACGACTAACCATAAGTATTTTCAACTTTGAAATTAAAATAATGCTGGTACTGGTAGCAGTGGTTAGTATTGTGCTCATTTATTTGGTAATAAAAAATTTATCGCCAGGCAGAGTATTTGGTGTATTGTTTGTCGGACTTCTGTTATTTGTTGGCTACAATACAAGCGATTTCTACTTTAATCATCACTTTTACGATATTCAACACAACTGGCATTATTTTGCTTATGCCATTTTCTCGTTGTTGGCATGGAAATACTATTTTCAACAAACACATAGTGCCGAAAAAACTATTTTGCGAACTTTCTTGTTAGCCCTGATTTTGTCGCTATGCGATGAAGTTATACAGGTTTTTATCTCAAGCAGGGTATTTGATTTGTCTGATGTTGCTAAAGATTTATGGGGATGTATGATTGGTCAATTTGTCATTCATTTTATTCTTTTTGATATGAAATACCTTACATTTAAAAAATTCTGGCAAAGAGGGATTAAAAACTGGATCAGGAATGGTTTGTTTTTACTAACTCTTGAATTATTTTTTGCCTGGATTTTCTTAAATGTATCTTCCATATTATCAAATGCTATATATGTGTTACCTGTAATTCTGATTACTTTTGTTGTATTCTTTGCAGTTGCGTTTGTATTTCAATTAGTGGGTAATTTAAGGTATCGCAAACTTACTTTAGGCGTAATTGGTTGCGGGTTTTTAATCGTATTTTTTACTTTTTTGTTTTCAGAACCAGATTTAGCAAGTAAGCATAAAAACCTTGTTGTTTATAAAAATATTCCCATTTTATATTTTGATGTAATGATTTTTCCAGATGGAATGGTAAGACCTGTTGACAAAAAGGTAGCTTTTAATAGCCGAGACAAACAAAAGATTAATTCAATAGGAGCAGATATTGTTATTTTAGGTACCGGTTCAAAAGGTAAGGGCGGAAAAGGTTATCAAGACCAGGTTCCTGTTGAAATGTGTTATAACCACGAGAAAAACAAAGTTTATCAATTGATTAAGTTGCCAAATGAAGAAGCCTGTGTTTTATTTAATCGTTTAAAGCAGGAAAATAAAGAGGTATTAATGATAATGCATAACTCATGAAAGAGGATAGAGTAATATCAGCAATTATTATTGGCTTGTACATAATTTTAGCTCTTTTTGCTGTAGCCAGTACTTTTAATCCGGGATGGTTGCAAAAAATATCGGAACTCGGCAAAAATACTGAGGCATTGACCTTTATTGATAATGCAAACCGGGAAATGTACAGTGGCAACTGGAAGGGGGCCGCAATGCAATACCAGCAAGCCTTAGTAATTGATGTCGATAATCGGGAAGCCTACGGGAATTTGGGTATTGCATTAACTCGTTTGGGGCAGTTTTCGAAAGCAAAACAATGTTTTGAAAATGTAAAAAGGTTAAATCAGGGACTTGATTCGATGGCACATTTCAATTACTTTGAAAGTATTGGGAACCTCGAAAAATCGATAGGCGATTACAATTTGCGGCAAAACAAAGAATATCATAAAAATTACCGGAAAGCACTTTCAGCTTACAAAAAAGCAATTGTATTGATGCCGCATGAACCCATTTTGTATTACAAGTATGCATACCTGTTAATGAAAGAGCAAAATGATAGTTTGGCTATTAAGTATTTTAATGAAGGAATCTCAATAAATCTAAATAAAGATACTTATTACTACAGTGCTTTACTGACGGAATATTTACCTGCAATTGTTTCTGGAGACACTGAAATTATTGAAAATATTGAACAGCTCTACCAGGAAAGAATAGCATGGGAACGGTTTGATACGGAATCCTTAAAAACTTTTCAAAAGGCTGATATTCGCTTAGGGAACGCATACTTTAATCTGGGAGTACTCTACAAAAGAAATGGTTTGAAACAACTGGCAGCTAAACATTTCGAATATGCTGTTAAGATAAATCCACAATTGTCGAATAATATAAACCGGATGAAATAGGAATTTATCTGAAATTATAACTACCCTTTTAATGATTGGTTGGTGCTATTATTTGTTTTATTGTGGAGTAATGGTAACGGGCGTTTAGTCGAAATCATTTTACCAAATGATTATAAAAAATTATTGCTAATACTATTTTGTTAATTATTATGAAGTAGTTATTGTGCATCTGTTCATTATGGATTAGAGAATTATAAGCAATTTTAACCTCTCTTATCAGTATATCAAATGATTTTGGCCTTATTATATTTTGTATAATAGAGGCGAAATTCGGGGATGCTTCTATGTCCTTATCTTTCTATTATGTTAGTATATGTACAAACCACAAAATTCAAAAAATGAAAAAAAATTTACTTTTTTTTATGCTGCTAATTTGTAGCATAAGTGTGCTGAGGGCACAAGAAAACTTTACAAATCCTATTGATATTGGAGTGTTGACAGGAAATTATGATTGTGGACAGGTTCCTTTTTCAGATACACGCTACACTCCGTCTTATGCTGATGATATCAATAATCCTAATCCTGATGTATTTTATAAATTTCAAGTATCGAGCAGGGCTACTGTAGAAATGGATATGTGTGATGCCAACTTTGATACTTATATATATTTGTATAATTCTTCTCAAACAAGAATTGCAGCTAATGACGATAGTGGTATCTGCGGGTCAACGGCAAGCTATTTAAGTCAAACCGTTGATGCAGGTACCTATTATATTATTTGCGAAGGATATAGTTCAAGGTCTGGCACTTATACGCTTGACGTTTATATTTCAAACGCAGCGCCTGTGCCTGATGTTGATCCACTTCCTACAATAAGCGGAGAATGCTCGGCAACTGTTACAGGTCCACCACCCACTGCAACCGATGAATGTGATGGTACTATTACTGGTACAACCACAAGTCCGTTAACCTATAATTCACCCGGAACTTATACCGTAGTCTGGCAATATTCAGATGGTGTTGATGTAACCACCCAAAACCAAACAGTTATTGTAACTGATAATACTGACCCGGTTCCGGATTTGGAAACATTGCCTGATGTGTTGGGAGAGTGTTCTGCTACAGTGTCAACAGTGCCAACCGCCACCGATAATTGTTCCGGAACCCTTAATGGTACAACTTCAGATCCTCTTACCTATAATACCCAGGGAACACATGTTGTAACGTGGAACTTTAATGATGGGAATGGTAACGTAGTAAATCAAAACCAGAACGTGATTATTGATGATATAACTGACCCCCTGGCCGTGGCAAAAGATATAACTGTTTATCTTGATGCTACAGGAAGCGTATCCATTGATTCGTCAGATATCAATAATGGGTCTTCCGATAACTGCGCCATTGCTGCCATTTCTCTTGATAAAGAAAATTTTAGTTGTAGCGATGTGGGCGATAACACTGTTGCGGTTACCGTTACAGATATTGGAGGAAACTCTGCAGAAGACACGGCAACAGTAACAGTGGAAGATAATATTTTGCCTACCGTACTTGCCAATAATAAACTTGTATTTCTTGATACTAATGGGTTGGCAACTTTGAGTGCAGCCGCAGTTGATGCTGGCTCGTATGATAATTGTGGTATAGACACCATGTATCTTTCGCAAGATACATTTTATTGCGATGATGTTGGTGGAATGCCGCCGGTGGCTGTAGGCGAAAAAAGTGGGCAGATTGATGTGCCTCCCGCGGGAGTACCTGTACAATTAACAGTTGTTGATGAACATGGGAATAGTAACAGCGATTGGTTCTATGTTAGTGTGCTGGATACCGTATCGCCGACAGCGTTGTGCCATGATACAACAATTTATCTTGATGAAATGGGAGTGGCAAGCCTTACGCCTGAGATGATTGATGGTGGTTCTTTTGACAATTGCGATATTGCGCTACTTGGTATTGACAGTAGTAGCTTTGATTGTAGTGATATAGGAGCTAATCTGGTAACATTAACCGTTGAGGACGTGAATGGAAACAGGTCATCATGTGTTGCCAGTATAACTGTTGCAGATACTATTTCTCCCAACTTAGAATGTTCAGATATAGTTGTTGAATCAGATGCAGATGCTTGTGGCACAATTGTTTATTACAATAAAATTATTTTTTCGGCAGATTTTACGAATGGGCAGGTTGCTACAAGCTGTGAAGATTGGCAGGCTTTTAGGGCAAGTTTATTGGCCGATTATACCTACGAAAAATTAACAATCATGGGATCTTTTGATGCCGAAGGAGTTTCTGTAACGGATAGTGAAAAGGTACAGCAAATTGCTAATGCACTCCGCGCTGGAACTGATGTTACTGTTAACGACGCAGAACGAGTGTGGAGAGTTGGATCCTGTGGTTCAGGGATTGAACTCAGTGCTGCGGGAAGTATTTGCTCATGTCCTTCTGATGAATATATTGTTCGGCCATGCATTGGAAATAGTAACTGGGGAGGAGCAGGAACAGCAACTTGTAACGGCCCAACGCAGACTATTAGTGTAGAGTTTGAAATTACCCAAAGTATATCAGATGAAGATAACTGTGATGTTGAAAGTGTAGTTTATTTGCCGGAAGACGGTTCTTTTTTGCCGGTGGGAGAAACCACAGTAATAAAAACAATAACTGATCAATCGGGAAATTCCTCACAATGCGAATTTACCGTTACCGTAGAAGACCGCACAGCCCCAACTGTTTTGGCTAATGATACACTGTTGTTTCTCGATGCGGATGGATTGGTAGCTTTAAGTGCAGCCGGAGCTGATGACGGTTCGTTTGATAACTGCAATATCGATACGATGTACCTCTCTCGGGATACATTTGACTGTGATGATGTTGGTGAAATGCCACCGGCAGTGGTGGAAGAAAAGAGTGGGCAGATAGATGCACCTCTTATGGGAGTTCCCGTGGAATTAACCGTTGTTGATGAACATGGAAATAGCAGCAGCGACTGGTTTTATGTAAGTGTGTTGGATACTGTATCTCCAAACGCCCTTTGTCATGATACTACAATTTATCTTGACGATGAGGGTATGGCAAGTCTTACTCCGGTCATGATTGATAATGGTTCTAACGACAATTGTGGCATTGCCATGCTTAGTATCGACAGTAGTAGCTTTGATTGCAGTGAAATAGGAACAAACCTGGTCACGCTAACTGTGGAAGATGTTAACGGAAATTATTCTTCATGTATGGCAACCGTGACTGTTGCCGATAGTTTAAAACCAATTGCTGTAGTTAATAATCCAACAATTTATTTAGATGCAAATGGAGAGGCGACACTAACCGCATCTGAAGTTGATGCCGGATCTGCGGATAATTGTGGCATTGACACGATGTATTTATCACGTGATACTTTTTACTGTGATGATATCGGAAGTGGAGTTCAACAGGAGGTAAGTTTAAAAAGTGCAGAATTTTTTCCTCCTACTACAGGTAGCGTTCCGGTAACTTTTACTGTAGTTGATGTCAACGGCAACAGTTCTTCCAATATCTCATGGGTAAATGTTCAGGACACAATTACTCCTTTTGCTATTTGTAAAGACACTGTATTGTTTCTGGGAGAAGATGGAGTTGCTTCTTTAGACTCTTCAGATTTGGATAATGGCTCAAGCGATGCCTGTGGCATAGCGTCATACGCGCTAAGTAAAAGTGTTTTTACGGGTGTTGATGTTGGAGTAAACCTGGTAGAACTCACCGTAACCGATATTCATGGAAACTCAGCAGTTTGCACCTCAACAGTTACGGTTCAGGATACTATTGCCCCGGAGCTGTGGTGCCAGAATGTAGGGGTAACACTTGATGAACAAGGCGAAACCCGCATTTATGCTGCATTTGTTCTCGACAGTGTTTACGATGCCGGAGGTATTGCCTCGTATACTGTTGATATAGATAAAATGGATTGTAGCCATGTAGGCAAAAACATTGTTACCCTAAGCGTAAAAGACTATGGAGGCAATGTAACCACCTGTACAGCCCAGGTAACCATAAACGATTTATTTGCGCCATTTGTAGCTTGCCGCGATTTTGCAGTTGCCTTAAATGCCGAAGGTTTTGCCGAGGTACCGGCCGACAGTATTGATGCCGGATCAAGCGATGCCTGTGGTATTGCCGGCATGGAGTTGTCGCAAACAGTATTTACCGCTTCCGATTTAGGCGAAAACACCGTAACCCTTTATGTAAGCGATGTAAATGGCAATACCGATAGCTGCCAGGCGGTAGTAAGGGTAACAGATAACATCGCACCTGTTGTTAATTGTAACCCGCTGGAAGTGTGGGTAAGCGATGAAAACGACTACGAACTAAGCCCGGCAGACCTTGCCGAACTGGCTGCCGGCAGCCTCGATAATGCCACGGAATTCGATAGCCTGACTATCGGGGTAAGTCCATCGGTATTTAGCTGCAGCCAGGCCGGCGATTCAGTAACAGTTGAAGTAATGGTTACCGATGAATCGGGCAATGAAAGCAGCTGTGAAACCAAAGTATATGTGAGTTATTTACTTGCTGCGGAACTGGAAGATATTGAGGTAACTCTTGATTCGGGGCAGTGCGAAACAAGGGTTGATTACCCTGAGTTTTTCGCAAACGGCTGTGCCACATTTACACTTGTTGACGGCTTGGGGGCCGATGGCCTTTTCCCTGTAGGAAGTACCGTTGAAAGCTGGGAAGTAGTTGCTGGCACCCAGGTAGATACTGTAACATTTGCCGTAATTGTAGAAGCTCCGAACCAGGTTCCAACACTTGATGCCACAGCTGATACCACCGTTGCCGAAGACCAGGTACCGGAGCTATTGCTGACAGGAATAAGTGCGGGCAACGATTGCCAGGCACAGGCGCTGACAGTAACAGCAAGCAGCATTGCCGATGGCTTACTGGAAACCATAGCTGTAGACTATGAAGCCGGAAGTACAACTGCGGTACTTACCCTCTCGTTTATTGCCAACCAGAGTGGCGAGGCCGAGGTAGTGGTAACAGTGGAGGATGAAATGGGAGCAAGCATTACCGATACATTTGTGGTAACTGTAAGCCCTGAAAATGATGCCCCGGAGCTGGTGAAAATGATTGAAGACCAGCAGCTCCAGGCCGAAGATGAGCTAATAGTTACATTGAGCAAAGTATTAGGCGAAGTATTTGCCGATGCCGATGGCGATGAGCTTAGCTGGACATTTATGCTTGCGGGCGACAGTATTCCTGCGTGGATGACGACAGAAGAAACAGCCACCGAATATGTTCTTGATTTTACACCGATGCGTTCAGATACCGGTTGTTATACAATAGTAGTGCAGGTGAGCGACCCAGCCGGAGCAACAGCGCAGGATAGTTTTGAGCTTTGTGTAACAAGCATTCCGGTTGCAGTTGTTGATTTCGGCGAAAGTGTATTTGATGTAGTCATGTATCCGAACCCATCCAAAGGGATGATACGTGTTGAGCTGGAGACAAGCTCGGGATCAGCAACAGAGGTATCGGTTAGTAATGTTGCCGGAGCAGAAGTTTTCCGCAGGTCATACCTTTCGGGCGATGCAATTCAGCTTGATTTATCAGGCCATGTGAGCGGCATGTACCTGGTACGTGTAGCACAGGATGGAAATCAGGTTATCCGAAAACTGATACTCGACAAACAGTAAAGGTTCGAACTAACACCTATAAAAAAACAGGAACCAATCGGTTCCTGTTTTTTTTATAATCATTTTTTGTTACTCCCTTTTTAAGGTTTAGCTTCCGCTAAAATCAACGGCATCAAACAATATTGATGGGGTGCGAACTGAAGAGTCTGTTTTTACATCTGAACCCAATTCTTTTATATTCATTAGCAGCGTTTTCATATTACCAGTAATGTTCATTTCTGATACAGGCTTAACAACTTGGCCTTTTTCAATTAAAAATCCATCAATACCGTATGAGAAATCGCCGGTTGATCCATTGCAGTTTCCACCGTTAAAACCGGTCACAAATATTCCTTTGTCGATTGAGGCAATAAGGCCCTCAAGGTCTTTTGTGCCAGGTTCAAAAACAATATTCGTAGTACTTCCGCCTGTTGGTTCAGTTTCCAACTTTTTAGCGTAATAGGTGTCAATGTAATAGGTTTTCAGCACTCCTTTATCGAAAATGCTGCGTTTTTTTGTCGCCAGGCCCTCACCATCAAATAAACGCGAACCACGGCCTCCAACAATAAACGGGTCATCGGTTATGCTAAGCTTGTCCGAAGCAACTTTTTCATTTAACTTGTCGATTAAAAATGAATTTTTTTGCTGAATAGAAGCACCGTTAATTGCTTCTAATACCGGACCTAAAAGGCGGCCTACAACACGATTTTCCACCAGCATTGGCATGGTGCCCGATTTTATTTTTTCGGCTCCAATTTTTTCAATAGCTCTTTTTAGGGCAGTAGTTCCGGTTCCGTCCTTTTTCAAATCATTAAACTTAATGGCACTTTCGCCCCAGCTAAATTCGGGGCGGGCATCACCACCTTTTACCGAAACTTCTGTACGTATGGCGAAATACGAATTTGCAGTGTCGCCCTCAAAACCATTGCTGGTAACCATAACACGCTCGCTTAAACCATCGTAGTAGCTCGATGAGACAGAGATTAAGCGCTCATCTTTTCCTAAAACTTCTTGCTCTGCGGCAAAAGCCAAATCTATTTTCGTTTTCGGATCGATGTTGTTAAAGTTGGCATCCAATGCGCCCAAATCTTTACCGCCACCTTTGTAATACAATTCCGGTTCAGGCAAAGTACGGAAAGGGTCTTCTGATAAATAGCGCGTACCATCAATTGCTTCCTCGATAAAACGGGCTAAATCTTCTTTTTTCATTCGGCTGGTAGAGTGGGCCGAGTATTTTCCGTCTACAAATAAACGAATGGAGAGACCACTCTGGATGGCTTGTTCCAATTTATCGATTTTTTCTTCGCGAACCTCAACGCTGCTGCCCGTGCTGTTTGATATACTTACGCTTACTTGCTGAGCACCATTTTCTAATGCATGGTTCATAGCCCATTTGGCCAATGTATATTTTTCTTCTTTTGTCATTGTTTTAAAATTTAAACATTAAACTTTTGGGTTTTAGGCATTGGTTCCACCAACAGTCATTTTCTTAACTAAAACGGTTGGAAGCCCAAGAGTTACCGGAACAGATTGTCCGTCTTTTCCACAGGTCCAGGTACCGCTGTCGTTTTTGTAATCGTTGGCAGCCATGGTAATATCGGCCAGTGCCTGCGGTCCGTTTCCTACAATGTTAATGTCTTTTATCGGGGTGGTGAGTTTTCCGTTTTCGATAATGTAGCCCGATTTTACAAAGAAGGTAAAGTCTCCGGCTCCAATTTTCACTTCTCCATTGCTAAAATTGTCTACATAAACACCATAGTCAACGGCTGCAAAAATCTCTTCAGTGGTATGCGGACCGTTTTCCATGTAGGTTGAACGCATGCGTGGCAATGGCATGTGGCGGAACGATTCGCGACGTCCGTTACCGGTTGGCTCAACACCGTAATGTTTGGCGCTAATACGGTCGTGAATGTATGAATTTAGCATTCCGTCTTTTACGAGGTAAGTTTTTTGAACATCGTTTCCTTCGTCGTCGATATTTATGGCACCGCGGTCGTTTGGCAATGTTCCATCGTCGATGATATTAATAAATGGTTCGGCTACTTTTTTGTTTAGCTTGTCGCTAAATATCGAAGTCCCTTTTCGGTTAAAGTCGGCCTCAAAAGTATGCCCAATTGCTTCGTGTAGCAGAATTCCTGAACCTCCGGCACCCAAAACCACCGGCATTTCGCCAGCTTTTGGTTTGCCTGCTTTAAAAAGTAGGTTGGTTCTGTCAACGGCTTCGTTGGCTAATTCATCAACCAGTTCTTCGCTCAACCATTCAAAACCTCGTCGTACCGATCGGGCGGCATAGGCATTCTCAATCTGCTGGCCGTCTTGCATAATACAAACGGCGTAAAAACTCACCATTGGCCTGTAGTCGTATGTTAACCGGCCTTCCGAGTTGTAGAACAAAACATAGCTGGTTTCGTCGCGCATGCCTGCGTTAACCTTTATAACTTTATCATCTAGTGCAAAAATTTTGTCGTTAATTTTTTGTACAAAAGGTACTTTGTCTTTTACCGAAACATCTTCCCATTTTTGTGAGATTTTGTAAAAGTTAGCAGGAATTTTTTCGTTAAAGCTTTTTGCATCGAAGCTGGCACTGCTATTGGCAATGTTTGCCGCAAGTTTTGCTGCGTTAATCATTTCGTCGAGTGCTAAATTCTCTGAATAGGCAAATCCCGTTTGGTCGCCGTTGAGCACGCGAATACCTACCCCAAAATCGATGTTCGAATAGGCACTGTTAACTTTTCCGTCCTGTAAACCCAGGCTGTTGAATTTTTTATGTTCAAAAAATAAATCGGCATAGTCGCCACCTTTGCTCATGGCAGTTGCAATAACTTTTTGCAACATTTCGGTAGTTACTTCAAAATGGTCTAAATAACTTTTCACGTCTGCTGAAATTTGTACGTTTTGGCATGATTGCGCTAAAGGGGGTAAAATCATACTCCCCGCTGCAAACATACCACTTGTTTTAATAAAATTACGTCTGTCAACTTTCATAGTGCATGTATTTGTTTTTAATTTTCATTTGTTTCTAAGCATACATTTGAAACCAATTAGTAAACAGTGTAAATATAGAATTACACCAATCTCAAACAATCTTTATAAGCAGCAGGTTTTGTTATGGTGTAATCATAAATTACGCACTTTTGTTTTTGTGGTGCAGGGTGTGGTATTTTTGGGGGTGTTTGTGTTAAAAACACCTATTGGGCAGTAATTTGTGGGTGTTTTGTTGGGTCTGCCGGAATAAATGTATGGCTTAATTTTTAGGGGGTGCCATCCTGGTTGGGGTGTCTGACAAAAATCTATATTCAATGTAAATTTTGTATTAATTTATTACAATTTGTTAGAAAAAAGCTTTTTCAAGTTTCATTTAAACATATTTTTGTAGTCGACAGTTAGAAAAAATCTACATTTAAATAAAATTTATTACATCATGAAATCAAAATTGGAATACATTTGGTTAGATGGTTCTGTACCAACTCAACAACTAAGAGCAAAAACTCGTATAGCTGAAAACTTCAGCGGGAAATTGGAAGACTGTCCAGTTTGGTCATTCGATGGTTCTTCAACGAATCAGGCTGGTGGCGAATCTTCAGACCTTCTTTTAAATCCTGTTTTTATTTGTCCAGACCCAGACCGCAAAAATGCGTACCTGGTAATGACAGAAGTGTTGAATCCGGATGGAACTCCACACGATACAAACGGCCGTGCCCATATCGAGGAAGAAGATGAAGACTTCTGGTTTGGTTACGAGCAAGAGTATTTCTTGTACGATCCAAAAACTCGTTTGCCATTAGGTTTCCCTGCAGGTGGTTTTCCTGAGCCTCAAGGACCTTACTATTGTGGTGTAGGTGGTTCTAAAGTATTTGGTCGCGAATTGGTTGAAGAGCATTTCGACCTTTGTTTAGAAGCTGGTTTGAATGTTGAAGGTATCAATGCAGAGGTAGCTGCCGGACAGTGGGAGTACCAGATTTTTGCCAAAGGTGTTCACAATGCCGGAGACCAAATTTGGGTATCACGTTATTTATTGGAGCGTACTGCTGAGAAATATGGTATCGATATCGAATGGCATCCAAAACCACTTGGAAAAGACCTTGACTGGAACGGTTCGGGTATGCACGCTAATTTCTCAAACGGAATTATGCGTTCTTGTGGCGACGAAAAAGTATTTACTGCAATTTGCGAAGAGTTTGGTAAATTCATTCCTGAGCACATTGAAGTATACGGTGCCGGTAACGACCAACGTTTAACAGGTCTTCACGAAACGCAATCAATCGACGAATATAGCTATGGTGTTTCTGACCGTGGTGCTTCTATCCGTATTCCTGTAGGAACTGTTGAAGATGGTTGGAAAGGTCGTTTGGAAGACCGTCGTCCTGCTTCAAATGCCGACCCATACAAAGTTGGTGCACGTATTGTTAAAACTGTTCGTGGCGTTAAGCTATAAACAACGATTATAAATTTATTATCTAAATAAAAAGCTGTTGGTCTGTATTGACTGACAGCTTTTTTTTGTTCAAATTTGCCAAAAATTTACCTGGCCGTGTTCAAAAAGAAAATAGAAATAAATCATCACTTGTTCTACGAAACTTCGCATTCGCCGTCGCTGGTTGATATTGTTGGCCCCGAGCAACTTGGCGATGTAGTTGACTTTTGTTTTATTGAAAATCCTTACTATCCGGATGAGGACTTATTGAAAAAATTGCAAGAGAAACTTCCGGTTGTTATAAAATCGTATCCATCAAGCAACCCCATTCTTGCGCAAAAAGACTTGTCGGCGGTGGTACATGTAAAGCCCGAGTTTTTGATACTTGGCAATGGCGCAACCGAACTGATTACAATTATTCAAGGCCTGCTGGTTGAAGATATGGGCATACCAGTTCCCACCTTTAGCGAGTACATTGAAAAGTTGCAGAATATGGAAAAGGTAAAGCTTTTTCAATTGCCTGCAGATAAGCAGTATCGGCTTGATTTGGCAGCTTATGCCGATTGGCTGGAGGCCGAAAAATTATCATCGGCTTTAATTATAAATCCGGGAAATCCAACCGGGCAGTTCATTTCGCGCGAGGATCTTATCGCCTTTCTCGAGCGAATGAAAAAGTTAAAACTGGTGTTGCTTGACGAATCGTTTATTGATTTTGCCGGTGAGGAAATTCCAAGTCTGATGCCTTTTGTGGAGGAATTTAAGAACCTGGTAATCGTGCGAAGCATGAGCAAGCATTGTGGTGTTCCCGGTTTGCGATTGGGGTATTGCTGTACGGCTAATAGTCATTATTTGAGTAAAATACGGGCGGCGCTGCCGGTTTGGAATATTAATACGCTTGCCGAATATTTTCTAACCCAGTTAAAAGAAACTGATACCGTTTACCACCAGGCGCGAAAAAGAGTGATAGCTGATGTTCGGGAATTGTATGACAATTTGAGTAAGCTTGAGGGCTACGAGGTTTATCCGTCGCAAAGTAATTTTATACTCATAAAAATAAAGCATAACCTTACGGCCTACGAGTTGCAAATGAGGTTGCTGCAGGAGTTTGGAGTGTACGTGCGCGACTGTTCAAATAAAGTTGGCTTAGACAACAAACACATTCGTGTGGCTTCAAAAGGTCGCGATAAAGATCAGTTGTTGGTTTACGCTCTAAGAGAGTTAGCCAACGCTATTCCCTAATTCGAAATTCCCTGATTTTTAAAGATCAATAACTGCGGAATCGCAAACATAGGTTGGGATAATTCCGGAGCTTCCTATTTTTATTTTGGCATTATCGGCTAAAGTGTTTCCCGAAAGTACAAGAGCCGTGTCGAGTCCAAATTTATTTCCGCCAATAATGTCGGTAAAAAGCGTGTCGCCAACCATCAAAATCTCCTTGCGTTGTATATCCGGAATGTCTTTTAAAGCCCGCTCGTAGGCCAGTAAAAACATTTGAGCATCTGGTTTGCCAAATCGAATAAATTTCTTTCCTAAAATTTTTTCAACCAAATCGGCTAACCCTCCAACAGCTACCGCAATGTCGTTTTTGTTTACCGGGTAATTTTTGTCGGTATTGGCCACAATAACGGTCATGTTTTTTTTTCGCAACAGGTTAATGGTTTTATTAATGTCGGTATTCCAGTCGAAACCCTCGTCATCAAGAAAAGCAAACGATTCTACATGTTCCAGGTTGTCAAGGTCGATTTCGCCAATAGGAACTGTTTTTAAACCGGCCGTTTCAATGTAGTGGGCAGAGTCTTTTGTTCCCAGGTAGGCAACAGCATTGCCGTTAATGAGTTTGGTTTTAAAAAACTCCATGGCCAGCATGCCCGACGACAAAATTTTATCAGTAGTAATTGATGGTAAGCCATGTTTGATGTACCATCCTGATAGTTCTTCCGGACTGCGCGATGAATCGTTGGTTAAAACATAATAAGGGATTTGTTTTTTTTCGAGGTAAACAAAGGTATTGGCAATGTCAGGAATAAGTCCTTTATGGTTTTTAAGTACGCCAAAGGCATCAAAAAAAACTGCTCGGTAGTTTTTTACTACACTTCTAAAACTTCTTGTTCTCATTTTTCAGTATCAGAGTTTTAATGTTTTTAAAATTTTCTCTACCCTGTAGTTGGCGTCCAGGGCGGGGAAATAAACGTCGTAGGCTTCCTTAATTAGTTTATTCGAATAGTATCTTCGGAAAAAATAAGGGCCGTCTTTTATTACATAATTCAAAATAAAAAAGCGGTAAACTTCTTTAATCAAATGCACTTCGGGTAGTGTTAACGGAAAAATTCTGTGGTACTCCTTCAGGAAGAGCATAAAGCGGTCTTCCATTAAAGTATCAACCAGGTAGCTAAATACGGTTCGGTCGCCAACATCAGAAACAACACGACTAAAAAAATAAAAATCCATCACCCGCGACGACATGCGAAACCAGTCGTAATCCCAGCGCGAGTAAAATTTTCCGTCGCCTGTAATTGAAAAGTTACCGATGTTCCAGTCAACCAGCACCGGAATGGTTTCAATTTCGGTGTTGTAATTTACCCGGTCGGCATTTTCTAAAAAATTATCGGCATGGCGCAAAATCATATCTTTATGATCCAGTTGCATTTTTATTTCGCTTTTGTGGATCGAGCGTTTGAGTTTCTGAATATCGGTAATTACATTTTTTGAGGACGGTGGTAGCTGGTTAGAAACATTGGTGCAGGCTTTATGAAAACGAGCGAGTTCGCGACCCAGCTTTTTTATGTGTTTTTCATCCAGCCGGCGCGGCAGTTTATTTCGGATTTGAATAGGATTGTAAAAAACCACCCATGCACTGCGTTGGCGTTCGTGGTAGCGATAAATAAAAAGTTCGTTACGTTTTACCAGCGATTGGGCCAAAAACATTTGATAAGGATATTCGAGGTTGTTGGCCAGGTTGTTAATGATAATGTGATCTTCGCGAAAATCCTCGAAATTTCCGTATTCCGAGAGTTTTGCAAATACGGGCTCTCGTTTGTAAAACGAAATTTTATAAACGTGGTTTGTTGAAACTTTTGCACTCACGTCAAAAACGCCTTTAATTTCGTGTCTTTCGCCATCAAATTCTTTCCAGGCCAGTTTAATTATTTGTGCGTAGTCTAATTTTTGCATCATCTTCAGTTCGTATTCAAAAGGTTTTACTACCGTCTTTCAAGGTTCGGTAATTATATAATTTCAAAGTATCTGTTTAGTTCCCACTGCAGGTCTTTGTTGGCTGCCTGCTTATATTCCCATTGGCGCGTTTTGGTAAAATGTTTTACAAAAGCTTCGCCAAAAAGCTCTTTGGCAATAGCCGAATTGGCCATTTTTGTTGTGGCCTCTTCAAGGGTTTCGGGTATGGTACCATTGCTTAGGTGGAGGTAGCCATTGCCCCTTACCGGGTGGCTGGTTAACGGCAATTGGTGTTTTATTCCGTACAGCCCGGCAGCCAGCGAGCCTCCCAAAGCCAAATAGGCATTGGTGTCGGCGCCAGGCACTCTGAACTCCAGTCGTGTTGATTTTTCATCTCCGGTAATAGCCCGCACCGCACAGGTGCGGTTGTCTACTCCCCAGGTTAGTGTGCGCGGAGCCCAGTCGCCTCCGCATAAGCGTTTGTAACTGTTGGGGTTAGGGGCAAACAGGGGCAGTATTTCAGGTAAACATTTTAATAGCCCGGCAATGTATTGTTGTGCGGTTGTGCTCAGATATTCAGGAGTGTCGGCATCAAAAAATAAATTTGTGTTTTGCTCTAAATCCCATAGGCTTTGGTGAATGTGGCCTCCGCATCCCGGAAGTTTCGGGTTCCATTTTGCCATAAAACTGGCCATAAAATTGTGTTGATAGGCAATTTCTTTAACAGCCGATTTAAAAAGTAAAGCCTTGTCGGCGGCAGCCAAAACCTCGTCATAAATAACTGTTGCTTCCATTACACCTGGTCCTGTTTCGGTGTGCATACCTTCAAGCTGAATGTTAAACCGGTGGAGCAATTCAAATAAATCGTTAAAATAGGACTGGTTAAGCGAGGTGCGTAAAATCGAATAACCAAACATTCCGGGGGTTATCGGTTTTAGATCGCTGAAATTGGTTGCGGCAATTTCGCTGGGTGTTCCCATAAAATTAAACCATTCAAATTCTTGCGAGAAAATAGGTTTAAAACCCATTTCCCGGCTCTGTGCTGCAACACGTTTTAATAAACTGCGCGAACAGGCTGATTCTGCATATTTTCGGTCATTACTAAAATCACCCAGAACAAAAGGCGTGTTGTTCTCCCATGGAATTTCCCGATAAGTTTCGTTGGCAACAGTTGCTTTGGCATCGGGGTAACCAGTATGCCAGCCGGTAATCTCGCTGTTTTCGTAACAGGCATCGGCACAATCCCAGCCAAATATTACATCGCAAAAACCCAGACCATTCTCTAGGGCATTGCAAAATTTATCTTTATGAATGTATTTGCCTCGCAGAATTCCATCAATATCTGCAACGGCGAACTTTATTTTTGTCGAATCCTGGTTCTTTATTTTAATCAGTAGCTCTTCTGTATTCATTATTAGCGCTAAATTTTATTTAAAATAAACGATGTTTCAGAAAATAACAAATACATCCACAGCAACTTTCTTTTAAATCGGTTGAAAAAAACGATGTTTGTTTGGCAGAAAAGTAAAATTTTGGCAATACCACCCTGGTGTTGCCCAGGTTGAAGGAAATAATTTATTAAAAAATGCAGTTTGGGTATGATAAATATCAGGATTGACTTGATAAATTGTTAATTTTGAGGTCAGACAAAAAACAGACTTAAATAAATTAATCATGGCACAATTTAGATTTAAAGCACTTGAGGAAGTGCTTAACCGCCGGCCGGATGAAGTAGTAAGAGAAGAGAATCTGGTTTCGGATTATTTTGGTATGCTGGTTTTCGATCAGTCCAAAATGAAAAAATATTTATCGAGAGAAGCATATAAGGCAGTAACCGATGCGGTAGAGCGCGGCACAACTGTTGATCGGAAAATGGCTGATCAGGTGGCACAGGGAATGAAAGCCTGGGCTATTGAAAACGGCGCAACACACTACACGCACTGGTTTCATCCATTAACCGATGGTACCGCAGAAAAACATGATGCGTTTATTGTGCACGGTGCCGATGGTGGCGTTATCGAATCGTTTTCGGGCACGCTTCTGGCACAACAAGAACCCGATGCTTCATCGTTCCCCAGTGGCGGAATTCGCCAAACTTTTGAAGCACGGGGGTACACCGCCTGGGATCCCACATCGCCTGCTTTTATTAGCGAAACAACCTTAACTATCCCAACTATTTTTATTTCGTACACCGGCGAAGCGCTTGATTACAAAACCCCATTGTTGCGTGCTATAAATGCTATTGATAAAGCCGCAACCGATGTATGCCAGTATTTTGATAAAAATGTTACCCGTGTTCAAGCCAATTTGGGTTGGGAACAAGAATATTTTTTAATTGACGAAGCCCTGTTTATGGCTCGACCTGACCTGGTGTTAACCGGAAGAACTCTGATGGGGCATTCTTCATCAAAAGACCAACAGTTGGATGATCATTATTTTTCATCAATACCAACCCGTGTAAATAAGTTTATGCAGGATGTTGAGAATGAAGCTTACAAACTTGGAATCCCGGTAAAAACACGTCATAACGAGGTGGCTCCCAATCAGTTTGAGCTGGCCCCAATTTACGAAGAGGCCAACCTGGCTAACGATCATAACCAGCTGTGCATGGATATTATGCAAAAAATTGCACGCCGGCATAAATTCCGTATTCTGTTCCACGAAAAACCTTTTGCCGGAATTAATGGCTCCGGAAAACATAACAACTGGTCGCTGTCAACCGATACCGGAGTTAACTTGTACTCTCCCGGTAAAAATCCAAAATCAAATTTACAGTTTTTAACCTACGTAATTAATACCTTAAAAGCTGTTTACGATAACCAGGATTTATTGCGTGCAAGCATTTTAACGGCCTCTAACCAGCATCGCCTGGGAGCCAACGAAGCACCGCCATCCATTATCTCAGTATTTTTAGGATCAGAAGTTTCTGCAATGCTCGACCTGATGGAAGAAGCAGTGGTTGACCGAAAAATGACACCGGATGAAAAAACTGCATTGAAACTGAATATTGGCCGTATTCCAGAAATTATTCTGGACAATACCGACCGTAACCGTACATCGCCGTTTGCCTTTACCGGAAACCGCTTCGAGTTTCGTGCAGTAGGGTCAATGGCTAACAATGCCTCTGCATTAATTGTGTTAAACACTGCCATGGCCGACCAGTTGAAAAAATTTAAAGCCAATGTTGATGCTTTAATTGACAAAGGAATTAAAAAGGATGAAGCCATATTCCAGGTGCTGAAAACACTTATTATTGCCACCAAATCAATCCGCTTTAACGGAGATGGGTATAGCGACGACTGGGTGAAGGAAGCCGAAAAACGCGGTTTAACCAACATCAACAATGTTCCCGATAGTTTGGCTGCGTACCTGCGTCCAGAGAATAAAACGTTGTTTGAACGAAACGGAATTTTTAACGAAGCAGAAATAGACGGACGCGTTGAGGTTGAGTACGAAAAGTTCATCATGAAAGTACAGATTGAATCACGCGTTTTGGCCGATATTGCCATAAATCATATCGTGCCAACGGCGGTTCAGTATCAAACCATGCTGCTCGAAAATGTGAAGAACCTGAAAGAGGTATTTCCGGCTGAAGAGTTTAATTCGCTGGCAGGTGGCCGTTTAGAGCTGATTAAAGAAGTTGGCGGGCATATTTCGGCAATTAAAACATTGCGTAAAGAGATGATTGCTGCGCGTGCCAAAGCCAATAAGGTAGAAGATGTTATTGAACGTTCGAAAGAATACGACAAGGAGGTGCGCCCATTCCTCGATGAGATAAGAGGCCACATTGACAGGCTCGAACTTATTGTGGACAACGAAAAATGGCCCTTGCCAAAATATCGCGAACTTTTATTTGTTCGCTAAGCAAAATATGCAGTTATTTAAAAAAGACTTTTCGTTGCGGAAAGTCTTTTTTTATTTGCATACTTAAGCAACTTATATTACGTTAGTTAAAAGACGTATTAATTAATTAAGCATAGTAGGTAAAAAAATTTTACTTTTACTCCCCGAAATTGAATGGGTATGAAGCAGGTTAAACTAGCTGTTTTTTTTATTGTAATTATTATTTTAAGCGGATGCGGATCGGCTAAACACGGTCGCGATGCTCTGTTATCGCAAGATATTGGCGAATACTATAAAGCCATTGAAAAATACCGTAAAGCACGGAAGAAAGAAAAGAGCCGGCAAAAACGAATTGAGTACGCGTATAATTTGGCCGAGTGCTACCGAACAATTGGAATGTACGATTATGCAGCACAGAATTATAAATTCGCTTTACGTTTGGGGTATGACGATAATGAAGCTTTGCTGCACTACGCTGAAATGTTGCGTATTACCCAAAAGTACGAAGAAGCCTACGAAACTTATCGTACTTATCTCGATTCTGTTCCGGGCGACCAACGGGCTCTTGATGGTGTTGAAGCCATGCGTAAAACACAGGAGTGGGTAGCTAATCCAACACGTCATATTATTAATCCGATAAAAGAAATTAACTCGCGCGAAAGCGATTTTGCCCCGGTATTTGTTGGAGGCCGCGATAACGAAATATTTTTTACTTCGTCGCGAAAAGCTGCAACCGGAAAAAAAGAAAGCATGATAACCGGGCAAAAATATACGGATATTTTTAGGGCAACCTTTGGTGTGCAGCGGCAAAAGTGGGAACAGCCCAAATTGCTCGATGAAAATTTGATTATAAATACCGGCGATGAGGAAGGTGCCGTTAGCCTTAACTCAACCGGAGAAGAAATGATATTTACCCGTTGCCGTTACGATAAATCGCAGGCTATGGGTACCGAGCTGTACTCTACCTCTCAGTCGAGAGGATCGTGGTCGGGGCCCATAAAACTCGAAATTGTTGGCGATAGTACTGTTGCTGCTCACCCCGCACTAAGCCCCGATGGAAGCGAAATTTATTTCGTATCGGATATGCCCGGCGGGCAGGGAGGAAAAGACATTTGGAAAGCTACTGTTGAAGGTGGTAACTACGGAAAACCGGTAAATTTAGGTCCGGTTATAAATACATCGCGCGACGAAATGTTTCCTTTTGTTCGCGATAATGGTGAATTGTATTTTGCCTCAAACGGACATATTGGCCAGGGAGGACTCGATCTTTTTCATGCCCATAAAAATGAAGACGGTATTTGGGTAGTTGAAAACATGGGATCGCCAATGAACTCGCCGGCTGATGATTTTGGGATTGCTTTTGTAAGTGGCGAAAATAAAGGAATGTTTACTTCAAACAGAAAAGGATCGCGTGGTGATGATATTTATTCGTTTGTAGTTCCTCCGAAAGTTTATGAGATTGAAATAGAGGTGTTTGATAAAGAAACAGCCTCGCGGTTGGATGGTGCAACCATGCGGGTTATTGGTACCGACGGAACAAACTTAAAAGTGCGGGCAAAAGGCGGAAGGTTTAAAATGAAACTAAAACCTGAAACTGAGTATGTTTTTGCGGCATTTAAAGATAGCTACTTGCGGGATAAAGCTGCCGTTAATACCATTGGCCTTGATGATAGTAAAGATTTTCGTTTTAGCATGTATCTTACACCAACCGATGCGCCAATTAAAGTTGACAATATTAACTACGAGTTTGGAAGCTGGGAACTTCTGGAGAGCTCGAAAACGGCTTTGGATACCCTGGTGGAAATACTGGTTTTTAACCCAACAATTACCATTGAGTTAATGGCGCATACCGACCATGTTGGAAGCGACCAGTTTAACTTCGATTTGTCGCAAAAACGTGCGCAAAGTGTTGTTGATTATCTTATTGAAAAAGGCATAAATCCTGACCGTTTAGTAGCAAAAGGTTATGGCGAAACATGGCCCAAAGCAGTAACCCGAAAGCTGGCCCGACAGTACGATTTCTTAAAGCGGGGCGATGAGCTGACTGAAGAATTTATTTTGCAGTTGCCGGAAGCCCAGCAGGAAATTGCCCGGGGCATAAACCGCCGAACTGAATTCAGAGTATTGTCGACCGATTTTATTGAAAAATTTGATGCTGAACCCGAAGGCTAAATTAGTTGCCTGCAGGGGTGTACGGAATGTGGAAATAAAAAACAGACCCTTCGCCAGGAGTGGAAGAAAAACCAATATCTCCCTGCATTAAATCAATATTTCCTTTGCAAATAGCAAGCCCGAGGCCTACACCGTCGGAAACATGAAGATTGTGGTGGTTTGCATTGTTAAAGCGGGTAAATATAAATTCCCGTGCTTTTTCAGAAATACCAATTCCGGTGTCTTCAACAAAAAACTTCAGTAAATTTTTCTCTTGTTTATAACTTAAACGAATGGTGCCCGAAGTTGTAAATTTATTGGCATTATTCAATAGGTTCATTAAAACTTGCCTAAGTTTTCCTTCGTCGCAAACAATAGAGTCGTTTTTGTCGGTAAGTCCCTTGTTTATAATTAGTTTGATGTCTTTTTTTAGAAGCGGACTTAAGGCAGAGCCAATTTCGTCGATTAATTCATTAAGGTGTACATTGGTGTTGTACACACTCATATTTCCGGTTTCCAACATTGATATATCGAGCAATTCGTTTACGATATATAGTAATTGGTTGGAGCTGTTGCGTATAATTGCCAAAAAGTGCCGGGTTTGTTTTTCGTCAAGTGTGTTGGTATTTAAAATGTCGGAGAAGCCAACAATGCTGTTCATTGGCGTTCTTATTTCATGCGAAATATTTTGAAGAAAGGCCGTCTTGAGTTCATTGCTTTTTTTTGCCTCTGCCTCTGCTTTTCGTAAACGTTTCAGGTGTCTTTTTAAAAGAAGAAAAAGCAGTAGGGAAGTGGTTGCAACGTAAAACCAACCTTTATAAGTTTGAAATTTTGTTAGTAGTTCGTTGTCGCTGGTTATTGTTAAAAGGAATTTGTCGGAGAATAAAATCCAAGCCCCTCCAATAAGCAGGTACAGAAGAGTGATACGATATTCAAACTTTATTTTTTGCATTGTTGCCCACAAACATAAATAAATTCCTAAAATTATAAGAAGTTTTACTGCCTTACCCGGCGGTCATGATTTCTTTTTGATGTTGTAGGCCACCAGCACCTCTCCATGGCGAACAAGCAGCATTCCGTTGTAAATGGCAGGCCTCGACCAGAATGGGCCATTGCCGTGGTTGATTTTAAACGAGCTCACGAGCTTAAACGATTTCGGATTTGCTTCTACCAGGGCCATGTTTCCGCGTTTTTCGTCGCAAAGGTATAACATCCCGTCGGCAGCTATTATCGGGCCTTTGTTGTAAAAGTCGGCAATCCATGTAATTTCCCCGGTAGCCCAATTCATACAAAGCCATTTGCCACTTTGCCGGCCCGTAAAATTCGAACCATATAAATAGCCATCTAAAAGCACTACGCCATGATTTTGGTTGTCAAAAGTCTGGTCTTCGTATTTTACGGAGACTGATTTTCCGTCAGGTGCAATTTTAAGCATGGTTGATTTTACATCCCAGCCGCTGGTAATCCACAAACAGCTGTCGCTGTAGGTGGGAACATTGGTTAATATAGTTGTGTTATCGCCATTTTTACTCAAATAATTGTGTTGAAAGCTCCACATTATTTCGCCGGTTTCAGCTTTTAGGCTCAACAGGTGTGTTTGGCTGGAGGCAATAATGTACTTGTTGCCACAATGGTTTATAAGTGTGGGCGACATATTTGAGCGTTTTGAATCCATCGATTCCGATTTCCAGATTAGTTTTCCGTTATTCTTATCAAGGGCAATCACCATGGTTGTTTTACCTCCAATAGAGGCTATTACCTTATCGTCAACTAATAGTGGCGATTCTGAAACGCCAAACATATCCCATTCGCTTTGGTATTGCTGGTGCAGGTCAACCTTCCAAATAATTTCACCATTTTCAGCATTCATGCATACCATCTCATCTAAACCCGAAATCAGGTATAATCGATTTGCTTCTAAAGTTGGTGTGCAACGAGCTTCGGGAAAAGAGTTGATCCAGGCTCTTCCGTAGGGTTTTTGCCACAAAACATTCCCGCTGGTATCAAGGCAGGTAATATTTTCCAGTGTGTCGATATTCCCCGTAGTGTAAATTCTGTTCTCAGTAGCAATGGTTGATGCATAGCTTTTACCCAAATTGCCGGCCACCCATAATACTTCAGGGCCATCTTCAGGCCAAACTTTCAGCAATTCCTGTTCGGGAAATAGTCCATCGCGATTGGGGCCCCGAAATTGAATAACCTGGGCATTAACCACAATAAATTGTGAAAACAGAAAAAACAGGATAAGGAGGGAAGTTGTTTTTGCAAGTTGGTTCATCGGAATTTCAATTATGTTTCACTTTCCATAACTTCTTGTAAGCGTTTTATTTGTGCCGGATTTCCGAGTACAAAAAGCTGGTCGTTTCTGGATAAAATCATTTGAGGATCGGGGTTGAAAACATAGCGTGCTCCGCTAATTTTTATTCCTATAATATTGGCCCCGGTATATTCCCGTACTTTAAGGTCGGCTATTGATTTGCCAACAAAGCGTTGTGCCAGTTTTTTACAAGATACCTCCTCAAGCGAAACATCGCGTGATTTCTGAAGCAGAATGTATTCGATAAACTCAACAACATCGGGTTGATGTACCAGTTTGGCCATGCGTTGTCCGCCAATACGTTCGGGCATAATCACATTTGTAGCGCCGGCACGTTTCAGTTTCATCTGGCTTTCGAGTTCCGAGGCCCTGCTTATTACCGTAAGGCCCGGATTCATGCTACGCGCTGTTAATACAACAAAAACGTTATCGGCATCGTTGGGAGTGGTTGCAATTAATGCTTTTGCCCGATGTATTCCGGCTTGTTCCAGAGTTTCTTCGTGGGTAGCATCGCCCTTTATATATAATAATTCCGGGTTGGAACGAACCCGCGAAATTACATTGTCGCGTTTGTCAAGAATTACAAATTCCACTTCGTTTTCAGCCAGTTCCATGGCTGCCTGCTCGCCATTTCGGCCATAGCCCACAATTATTACGTGGTCTTTTAGTTTTGCAATTTTTTTATCCACCCTGTACGTTTTTATATAGTTAGCCAATTCGCCGTCGAAAATAAAGCGGGCCATGTTTGAACCAACATAAGCCAAACTTCCCAAACTCATAATTATTAAAATAATCGTAAAAATCATCCCGTTTTCAGAGGGATCGTGACCAACGTGCTTAAAGCCAACGGTTGAGATGGTAATAACCGTCATGTAAAGGCTTTCAAGCAGTGTAAGGTCTTCAATGTAATAGTAACCGGCGGTTCCGAAGGTAAGTATTGAAATTAACAAGCCTACTCCAACTTTAATGGTGCGGCTCGAAACTTCCTGAAACTTATTAAACTGCTGGCTGCTTGTACTCATGTTAGTTGTCCTGATTTTTTATTGATGAAACTAATTTCACCCCTATGTGGCAATTTAAACATTTTTTTGGTTCGCAGTAACAGTTTTTTAATTGAAGTAGCGCCTGCGATTCAAAAGCCGAACGTGCCTGTATACCCAGCTTTGTCCATTTTGAAATAATTGAATTATGTTCGGACGGAAGCTGTTCTAAAAAGTTAAGCGCACGGTTTTTTAGTTCGTTTTTGTTTTGCTTCTCGCCATAAACAAAAAGAATAGGAATTACTACGTTTATTATTAGGATGTTGGCTGCTGTTTCGCCAAGTTCTTTCGGAGAATTGCTTTTGGCTGCCTTGTTAAAATTGTAATGCGAATTCCAGTATTCGGCAGCTTTAACCTGAAATAGTTTTTTCAGCTCCTCAATGGTTTGTGTTTCCAGTATACGCGAAAAAAGGCCTTGCCACTGGTAGATGAGCGAAGCCAATTGCGAAATTCTGATGGTTGGAAAATTAGCCGGACGCAGACGCAGAAACTTCCACAAATGACTTTCAATACCTTTTAATTGGTATTTTTTGTACAAAAACGAATACTCGTCGCGCAACTGTATAAAGTAATCGTCGCCTAAAAGTTGTTGGTTTAATAGTCCGGAGTTTCCAAAAAGCAGGGCTTCAAGCTGAAACCGGCTGTTTTTATGTTTTAACAGCAGTTGAATAGGCAGTGACTTTGCCAGGAGTTCAAATGGCGCGGCATTAACTTTAAAACCAAGCGTTCGGGCCAATACCTCAAAAAATGTGGTTTCCCAGTTGTTTTTGTTTTGCTGTAATTTGCTTTCTATGGCAAGTGTTTTATCCTCAAGTCGTTCAATCATTAAACGGTTAAACCCCAGTTGTAGAATAATCGGATCGATTCGATGAAAGTGATGTTCGCAAGCTATCCACGTGTCGGATTGAAGAAGTTGCTGGTAGTTGTGTTTAAGCAGTTCTGGGTATTGGATAATAAATGTGGGAATGGGGTTGCCGTTGCTTCGTGTGGTTGCGGTGTCGGCTGTTTCAACAACATGTAAAATTACGTTGTCGTACGCTTTGTTGGTGTGGTGTGCATGCTTATGCCAATCGGAAGCTTTTTTATGAATTTCAATATTTCCGGCCCAGATGGTTTTGTTTAGCTTAATTTTCGCATTAAAAAAATCGGGGCCTGCATTGGTGTTTGTTCTTCCCGGATCGATTATTTCAAGATGTTGTCCATCAGTAGTTTGAAGTTGCTTATTCAAATAAAGCTTGTTTTTCCAAATGTATTGAAGGAATTCTTCAGGCATACTTTGTGGGGTATTCATAAAAAACAGATTTGAATTTTTTTAAAGATAACTAAAATCCGTAATATAAAGTTTGCCTCTTTATTCGAAAGAAAAAATCTTTCAGCCCAACAGTTACTGCATTTTCTGAAAAATATCCCAAAGCACAATTCCGGCACTTACCGAAATATTAAAAGAATGTTTGGTGCCATACTGCGGAATTTCAATGGTTCCGTTGCACAGGTTTACAACACTTTGTTTTACTCCTTTCACCTCGTTCCCAAAAACGAGTGCAATTTTTTCTGCTTTACAAGGCTTAAAATCGGGTAACATTATACTGTTTTCTACCTGCTCAATGGCGAACACTTTAAAACCATCAGCCTGAAGTTTTTTTACCACATCTTCGGTGTGTTCAGTATATTCCCAATCAACCGATTTTTCGGCATCAAGTGCTGTTTTTCGAATTTCGTTATTCGGGGGTGTTGCTGTTATTCCACACAGGTAAATTTTTTGAATCAGCAAAGCATCAGAAGTACGAAAAACAGAGCCAATATTGTTGCAGCTTCTGATATTGTCGAGCACTACAACAAGAGGAGTTTTTTCTTTTTGTTTATATTCGTCAACTGTTAAGCGGCCAAGTTCAATGTTTCTGAGTTTTCTCATAAATCCAGTATTTTTTTTACCAGTTAACTTTAGCTCGTTTGAAAGGTTGCGACATACAGCGAGCTCCGCCACCACCGCGGGCAAGCTCAGATCCGGCAATGGTTACTACACATTTTTTATAATCGTTAACTTCCACTTTGCCATCAATTACATCGGTGGCAGTTAATACGTTGTAGCCGTTTTTCTCCAGCTCCTCAATGGTGTGGATATTCCGTTGGTAGCCCATAATTTTTCCCGGTGCAAAGGCAAAAAAGTTAGCCCCGCTATGCCACTGCTCACGTTCCTGAATCCAGGCGTCGCTACTGCCGCCGCAATAAATGGGTTTTAAATCCATTCCCAATTTTTTTAGTGCTTTTGGCAGGTTGGGCATTTCTTCAATTTTACTTACCTCTCCGTTTTCTATTTCAATATGTATGGTTTTAAAACGGCTCATCCCAAAAATAACGGGCGGGTATACCATGCATTCATCGGTGTTCAGAAAAGTAAAAACCATATCAAGGTGTATAAAAGATTCTGGAGTTTCAGGAAGTTCCTGAACAATAATATGGTGTTTCTCTTTTTTTTGTTTTTTAATATTTTCGATAATAAAATCAATTCCCTGAGTGCTGGTGCGAACACCGGTGCCAATCACAAAAATATCGTCGCGGGCAATTTGTACATCTCCTCCTTCAACCATCGATTTTCGGTTCACCATTATTCCGTCCTTTGGTTTTCCTGGATTCAGAATGGTGGTTTCAATTAAAGGGTGGTATTTATAAATGGCTTCCATGATAATTGATTCGCGCTCGCGCACCGGATTTGCCATTTTTCCAACCAAAATATTGTCATTCATTGCCATGGCCGAGTCGCGGGTAAAAAACAAGTTGTGCAAGGGCCGCAATAAAAAACGTTCGTTGCTCAGGTAGTTGGTAAGGTTGTTTTTTTCAAGAATAACACCTTCAATTAATAAACTTGCCAACTCTTTTGCGGGGGCATCAAACATTTGCTGGCAGCTATCAATGTGCTCAGTCATGCAAATCTCTTTCAGTAATTTGTTTTTTATTTCGCCAATGGCCAAAATATCCGTCAGTAAATCTTTTACCTGGTATACCTCCGATACTTTTTTTAATACCCCTTGAAACTGCGCATACTCCTTTGCTGCTATGGATAGGTTTAATATGTCGCTGTACAGTGCCCGCTCGGCATTTGCCGGTGTCATATTTTCAACTTCCGAGCCGGGGGTATGTATAATAACGCCCTCTAACTGCCCGATTTCAGAATGAACCGATGTCTTCATAACCACGTATAATAGATGATTTTTTCGGGGTCAAAGATATAAACTTTGACTGGTCTGTAATTGATTAACGAATAATTCGTTCTACTTTTATGTTGTTAAAAATATTTTAGTGAAAAGGCTATACTTTATATTGATATTATTACTTGTTGCAAAGGTTGCCAGCGCTCAGGAACCCGACACCCCTTCTGTTAATATGGGCTATGTGCAGAATGGCGATACTTTAATTTTTAAGAACATTAAGGAAGTAGTTGTATTTCCGAACCGGGAGTTTAAAAGCAAGCGGGATTATCGACGGTATACGCGCTATGTACGAAAGGTGAAAAAAGTGTATCCGCTGGCATTAAAAGCCCGGGTGTTGTTGGAAGAGTACGAGCCGCAATATTATGCACTGGAAACCAAAAAGGAGCAACGCCAGCTAATGAAACAACTGGAAAAAGAATTGCTGGACGAACATAAACAAGAACTCAAAAAATGGTCGATATCTGATGGCCGTATTTTGTTAAAACTCATTAACCGCGAAACGGAACGAACTCCATACAGCCTGATAAAAGATTTTAGAGGAGGCTTTAGTGCCACTTTTTGGCAAGGTATTGCCCGTTTATTCAGAAACAACCTAAAGGCCGGATACGACCCCGACGAAGAGGATAAAGTACTGGAAGAAATTGTTACATTAATAGAACTTGGCTATTTGTAAAATGCGCAATTATATACGGACTTTTGTAGCCATTAAGATAGAACCCAATGCCCATGTGCTTGATTTGATGCAAGGATTAAAGCAAGTGTTTGTAAAAGACCGGATAAACTGGGTTAATCCGGCTGGTTTACATTTAACTTTACGTTTTATCGGAAATACAAATCGGGAACAACTTTACAAACTGGTGGATCGTTTAGGGACGGCAGTTCCGTTACACAATGCTTTTAACATGAAGGTAGTTGGTACGGAGTGCTTTAAGCGAAAAAATAAACCCGGTGTTGTATTTGCAAAAATTGAGGCATCCCATACTTTGCAGCTATTACAACAAGCCATAGAAAAGGAGATTGTAGCCTGTGGATTTTATGAAGAGCAAAAACTGTTCCGTCCGCATATAACGCTGGGGCGCGTAAAATCTGTACGTAATAACACGCAGTTTTGTTCAATTATAGAAAAAATGCCTGATAAAATTTACCAGGAAATTGAGGTAAAAGAACTTGTTCTTTTTCAAAGTATTTTAAAACCAACAGGGCCTGAATACCGACCTGTGCAAATGTTTTCATTGTTATGATAGCAACAACACCAAAGCCACCTTATTACGCTGTAATTTTTACCACAATTCGTAAGCTTGCCGATGATGAGTACAAGCAAATGGCCAAACAGATGCTGGAGCTGGCGCAAAAACAAACGGGGTATTTGGGCGAAGAATCGGTTGCCGGTGAAATGGGTATCACCGTATCGTACTGGGGTAGTTTAACGGCTATTGAAAATTGGAAAAATAATGTGCTGCATAAAAATGCACAAAACCTCGGGAAAGAAAAATGGTATGAGAAATATGCGCTCAGGGTTGCCCGCGTGGAACGCGATGCCTTTTGGGCTTAGCTCTTATTTACCGTTGCCTTTTACACTTACCATAATGGTGTAAATTAAAATCTTAAAATCAATGTATAACGATATGTTTTTCAGGTACATCATGTCGTAAGTTAAGCGTTCCAGCATTTCGTCAACGTTTGATGCGTATCCGTATTTTACCTGCCCCCACGAGGTAATTCCCGGACGAAGTTTATGCAAATGGGTGTAATGCGGTGCCCTTTTTATAATTTGATTAATGTAGAATTCTCTTTCGGGGCGTGGCCCTACCAACGACATGGAGCCCATTATTACATTAAAAAACTGGGGGATTTCGTCGAGATGTGTTTTTCTGAGAAAACGGCCAATGGGAGTTATTCTTGCATCGTTTTCCGATGAAAGTGCCGGCGAATCTTTTTCGGCATCCACTACCATGCTTCGTAGTTTGTAAATATTAAACGGTTTTCCGTAGCGCCCAATACGTTCCTGTTTATAAAGAACTGGGCCTTTCGAGCTGGTTTTAATAATAACGGCCAGAATAATAAAAACCGGAAAAAACAAAATCAGGGCAAGAAGCGAAAACACAACATCAATGAGACGTTTCATATTTTCTTGCCAGCCGGGCATTAATCCGTTGCTTATTTTTATTAACGGACTGCCAAAAATGGTATTGGTTTTGGTCATACTACTTAGCAAATCATACAAATCGGGTATACCCCAAATGGTAATTTGCCTGTTTTCAATAATGGTAAGTATCTGGCTCAGTTTGTCGTGTTCTTTGGTTTCAAGAGCCAATATTACTTCCTCAATATTTTCTTTGTCAAGTATGTCGATAATGTCGTTTACCTGCCCCAGCATAGGAAGCTGATTGCTTAATACCGAATCGCTTTGTTTATCAAGCTCAATAAAGCCAACAAATTTGTTGCCGGCAGGCCTTACCTGGTTCGACATTTCATTGTATACTTTCAGGGCTTTTTCGTTGCTCCCTATTATTAGTGTATTAAACCCAATTTTTCGTTTATGTATTTTATGAATGGTTTGTGTGGTTAATATTAAGCGAAAAAAGTAGGTTAACGAAAAGTGCAGGGCAAAAAGTGTAGCAACCGAGTGGTAATAATTTTTGTACGATCCAATCCAGTCGTCGAGCAAAAAGGCGAAAAATATGATTATTACTCCAACAACCGAGGTAGAAAAAGTTTGACCAAGCTCGAGTAGGCGCGAACGCCGGTAAATATTATTATAAAAGCCAACAATATAATAAAAGGTAATCCAGAAAAGCGGAATAATAATAAGGCCTAAAAAAAACTGGGTAGTAAATTCAAACGGAACATCCCATCCGTTAAAGTGTTGAGGCTCAATAATTTCTTTCCGATAAATAAAAAAAGCTGCCCAGGCCAAAGCTGCAGCAAAAAAATCGAAAAATAAATATTTGGCTGTTTGCCACGATTTATTCATGAACAAGCGATTAAGTCAGGTCGTTTACGCAATCATTATTCAAACGGCCTTGTGTGCAAATTATTGCGGCAAAAGTAACTTTTTATCACTATTAATGAACGGAAAACTGCGCGATCTTTTTACTGATTTTTTGGGCAACATGCATGGCAATCAGGTAATCTTCCAGCGTCGACATTTTTTTTGTTTTCCCTTCAATGGTCTGGATAAAAACATCCAGTTCATTTATCGTGCAATCATCTTTAAAATCGATGGGTTGATTGTCTGACAAAAATTTCTGTTTGGAAAAATTAAATGTTGCAAATTGGTTGTCGGAGTAAATGCGAAGTTTAAAGTTTTTCAACGATTCCAGTTTCCCAAAGTTGAGGTTCACTACCGATGCATCGCCAAACTCAAGACGAACGTTAGTAAACTTAGAGTTATTAAACCCCGGGAAAGTAACTGCACCTATTTTTTTTGGCGACACTCCGGTAATACCCAAAAGCATTAAAAGCATGGGGTACAACGAATTTTTTTCGGTAACAGCTGATTCGAAATTTGAATAGTCGATAAAAGCCGGTGTTTTAATATTTTTATTTACCCATTGAATGGCAGCCGTAAAGAAATATGGATTGGTAACTTGTACAACCGATCTCGATTCGTTAATCAGTTTGTTCAATTCTACACATTCATCAATACTCAGGTCGGGGTATTCGGCGCAAAAAATATGTTTTGATTTTTTTACAATGTCGCGCATAAACTTGAATGGCATTGGTGTTGAGTTATCCATAACAATCACATCAGCACGTTCAATTAGCTCAACCCGGTTGAATTCCGGTATCGAATAATGGAAGCCCGTGAGCTCAGCACTTGAGCCTACGGATGCTTTCCCAATAATATTTATTAAGGCATTCTTTTTTATCTCAACGGCAAACGGTTCAAGAATTTCGGTATTTCCTATTAACCCAACATTTAACATTTTGCGCTATTTAAATGGTTTCTATGCAAATATAAAATTCAGCAGAACAACTTTTCGGGCGGGAGGTGTTAATTTATCAACGTTAAATGTTAATATTCATTAGGTGTGGCTACTGCTATTGGTAAGCGAATTCGATTAATTTTGTGCATATAGTTAAGTAAAAATGATAAACGACTCATCAAGGCATAAAGGCTTGCGCAAACGTTTGGTTGACGGACTGAAAGTTAAAGGAATAAGAAACGAAGCTGTTTTGGCAGCTATCGGGAATGTTCCGCGTCATTTATTTATGGATAGTGGATTTATCAATTTTGCCTATAAAGACCAGGCATTTCCTATTGGTGCAGGACAAACAATTTCGCAACCTTACACGGTTGGTTTTCAAACCCAGTTACTGGATGTTAAACCCGGTGAAAAAGTTTTAGAGGTAGGAACAGGATCGGGCTACCAGGCAGCGGTTTTGGTTGAAATGGGCGCTAAAGTTTTTACGATTGAACGACAAAAAGAACTCTATAATAAAACACATAAATTTTTGCCATCAATAGGGTACAAGGCCGCATGCTTTTTTGGAGATGGCTATAAAGGACTTCCTAACTTTGCACCGTTTGATAAAATTCTTGTCACTGCAGGAGCTCCGCTTGTTCCCGCAGACTTAAAAATGCAGCTAAGAATTGGAGGGAGACTGGTAGTGCCGGTAGGCAACGATAAGCACCAGGAAATGTGCGAAATTATTCGTATTGACGAAAATGATTTTACAATGAAAAAACATGGAGGCTTTGTTTTTGTTCCTTTATTAAAAGGTACCGTAAATTATTAGTAAATGATAAAAGTTGAGAAATTTGTTGTTAATCCACTGGGCGAAAACACCTTTGTATTAAGCGATGCGAGCGGCGAGTGTGTAATTATCGATCCCGGATTTTTTTATGGAGAAGAGCAGGAAGAGCTGAAACACTACTTGGAAAGTAATGGATTGAATCCGCTTAAAATAATGAATACCCACTGCCATTTCGATCATATTATGGGAGTGGAGTTTGTTCGCAAGTACTACCAAATTCCGTTTTGCGCACACCCCGATGACAGTTTTTGGGTGGACCGGGCAGTTGACCAGGGCAAAATGTTTGGTTTTGAAATGAAAAGCGTAAGCCCGATTGATGAATTTATACAAGAGGGCGAAACAATTAAATTTGGACAATCGGAACTTGAAGTAATTCATGTGCCGGGGCATGCGCCGGGGCACGTCGTATTTTACAGTAAGGAAGATAAGCTGCTAATTGCAGGCGATGTGCTTTTCTACGGAAGTATTGGCCGAACCGATTTACCTGGCGGAAATCACGAGGTGCTGATAAGCAACATTAAGCAGAAACTGTTTAAATTGCCGGATGAAACAACGGTTTATTGTGGACATGGCCGCGAAACAACGCTGGGCTTCGAACAAACAAACAATCCGTTTTTAACCTGAATGTAAACATTTTAAAATGGTTTAAAATCATTTTTTTAAAAGCTTTCAGTTTTTATACTTGCACAAAAATTCACTATAAAATAATTTCAATAAATGTCTCAGGATAGATTTGTTTCTCGTCATATCGGACCACGAAGTTCTGAAATTGCAGAAATGCTTGAATCAGTAGGTGTTGCATCTGTGGATGAACTGCTTGAACAAACGGTGCCTTCAAACATCAGGTTAAAACAACCCTTGAAGTTAAACGAAGGCTTATCGGAACGAAAATATTTTCGCCGGATTCTCGACCTGGCCTCCAAAAACAAGGTATTTAATACTTACATCGGAATGGGGTATTACGACACCATTACTCCGGCTGTAATTTTGCGTAATGTTTTGGAGAATCCCGTGTGGTACACTTCATACACACCCTACCAGGCCGAAATCTCGCAGGGACGCCTTGAAGCTTTGTTGAATTTTCAGACCATGGTATGCGGTTTAACAGGTATGGATATTGCCAACGCTTCCTTACTTGATGAGGCTACAGCAGCGGCAGAAGCAATGGTAATGATGGCCAACCTGCGCTCGCGAAAAATGGTAAAAGCAGGGGTGAACACCGTTTTGGTTGACGACAAAATGTGGCCACAAACACATGATGTGTTAAAGACACGTGCTTTGCCGCTCGGGTTCGAACTTAAAATTCTGCCGAAAGATGAATTTGTTTTCGACGACAATGTTTTTGGCCTACTGGTTCAATACCCAAATTCCGATGGCGAAGTTGTAGATTATGCAGCCCTGGTGGAGCAGGCACACGAAAAAGATATAAAAGTGGCGGTAGCTGCAGATTTGCTTTCACTGGCCATTCTAACACCTCCAGGAGAATGGGGTGCTGATATTGTTTTTGGCAGTTCACAGCGTTTTGGTGTGCCAATGGGTTATGGTGGCCCGCACGCCGCATTTTTTACTGCTAAAGAAGCCTACAAACGTAATATGCCCGGACGTATAATTGGTATTACCAAAGACTTACACGGCAATCGTGCTTTACGTATGGCACTTCAAACACGCGAGCAACACATTAAACGCGAAAAAGCAACATCAAATATTTGTACTGCCCAGGCCTTGCTTGCTATTATGGCAGGCTTTTTTGGCGTGTATCACGGGCCGGAAGGATTAGTAGCCATTGCTGAACGAATTCATAATATTGCTGCCTTTCTTGCAATTGAGATTGAAAAGCTGGGGTACACTCAAATCAATAAAAATTACTTCGATACCATTCGTTTTGCCTTGCCAAAGCATGTTATGCGCGAGGATATTGAATGGTTGTCGCATGAATTGGAAATGAATTTCCGGTATTTCGAAAACGGCGATGTTGGCATTAGTATTGACGAAACAACCAACCCCCAGGATATCGGCTGGATTATTGAAGTGTTTGCCAAAGCTGCCAACAAAAAATGGCAGGTGGCTGAAGAATATCCCGAAGGTTTTTCTGTAGATACTGAATTTAAGCGGACAAGCGAATTTATGACCGAGGAGGTATTCAATAAATACCGCTCCGAAACAGAGATGTTACGCTACATTAAACGCCTGGCAAAAAAAGATATTTCGCTTACTCAGTCGATGATTTCGTTGGGGTCGTGCACCATGAAATTGAATGCTGCAACAGAAATGTTACCGTTGAGTTGGATTGAATTTAATGGTCTGCATCCTTTTATTCCCAAAAACCAGGCTCGCGGTTACCATGAAATGATGGAAGAGTTACGACGCGATTTGTCCGAAATAACCGGTATGGAAGATGTGAGTTTGCAACCCAACAGTGGTGCTGCAGGCGAATATGCAGGCTTAATGGTTATTCAGGAATTCCACAAAAGCCGGGGCGACGATCAGCGAAATGTGGTATTAATTCCTGCATCGGCACACGGAACAAACCCGGCAAGTGCGGTAATGGCGGGCATGCAGGTAGTGGTTGTTAAATGCGATGACATGGGTAATGTGGATATGGAGGACTTGCGTGCCAAGGCTGTTGAGCATAAAGAAAACCTGTCGTCGTTTATGGTTACTTATCCATCAACACACGGTGTTTTTGAAGCTTCAATTATTGAAATGTGCGAAGTAATTCATGAAAACGGCGGACAGGTATACATGGACGGTGCAAATATGAATGCACAGGTTGGGCTTACCAATCCACGCATGATTGGTGCCGATGTGTGTCACTTAAACTTGCATAAAACATTTGCGATACCACACGGAGGGGGAGGCCCGGGCGTAGGGCCAATTGGCGTTGCCAGTCACCTGGTTGAGTTTTTGCCTTCGCACCCGATTATGAATAATGGACACGTGGGAATCACTGCAGTGTCGGCTGCTCCGTGGGGAAGCGCATCGGTATTGCCAATTACCTATGGTTACATAAAAATGATGGGGGCAGAGGGATTAACCGATGCAACCAAAATTGCCATTCTGAATGCTAACTATATTGCCACTGCTTTAAAAGAAAACTATGGTATTTTATATACCGGCGAAAACGACAGGGTGGCACACGAGCTGATTTTAGAATGCAGGCACCTGAAAGCTTCGGCTGGTATTACTGAAGAAGATATAGCTAAACGATTGATGGATTATGGGTTCCATGCGCCAACACTTTCGTTTCCTGTGCACGGAACCTTAATGATTGAACCAACTGAAAGTGAATCGAAAGATGAACTGGATCGATTTATCAGTGCTTTAAATTCAATATTTGATGAGGTTAAGGAAGTGGAATCAGGCGAGGCAGATCAGCTTGACAATGTATTAAAAAATGCACCTCACACAGCCGAAAGCGTTTGCTCCGACGATTGGAATCATGCCTATGGTAGAGAAAAAGCAGCTTATCCATTAAGCTGGGTGCGCGAAAATAAATACTGGGTGCCGGTTGGCAGGGTTGATAATGCCTGGGGCGACCGAAACCTTATTTGTACCTGTGGGTCGCCTGAAGAGTATGAAGCTTTTACTGAAAAATAGAAAGTAACGAATATTATAGTAAAGCCGTCTGTATTTTCAGGCGGCTTTTTTATTTTTGCAACATGATTTCATTTCCCAATGCTAAAATAAATATTGGTTTAAATGTGGTTGAAAAACGTGCTGATGGCTACCACAATATTGAAACCCTGTTTTATCCGGTTGGCTTGTGCGATGTATTGGAACTGGCCGAAGCAACAGAACCTGCATTTTCATCATCGGGGATTGAAATTGATGCGGCACCCGAAAATAACTTGGTGTTTAAGGCCTACAAACTCTTAAAAACGGCCTATAACTTACCTCCAATTAAATTTCATTTACATAAGCTTATTCCTTTTGGTGCCGGTTTGGGAGGCGGGTCGGCTGATGCTGCTTTTGCCCTAAAAATGCTAAACGAGTTTTTTCAGCTTCAACTTACTGCTGAAGAACTCAGGCAGTTTGCTTCTAAAATTGGTGCCGATTGCCCTTTCTTTATCGAAAATCAACCGACATTTGCCTATGGCATTGGCAACCGGTTTAAACCAATAGAACTGGATCTTTCGGACTATAAAATTGTAATTGTTAAACCCAATGTTTCGGTTAGCACCCCACAAGCTTACAAAAATATTGTTCCCCAAAAAGCTCAGTTTAATCTGTTAAATATTGCTACTTTACCGGTTGACGACTGGAAAGATGTAATAAAAAACGATTTCGAAAGAAGTGTTTTGCCACAATTTCCGGAAATAGCAGAATTAAAGGAAAAACTCTATCAACTGGGGGCAGTGTACGCATCTATGTCGGGAAGTGGTTCTGCTGTTTTTGGCTTATTTCGCCATTTGCCGACTGATTTAGCTAATAGCCTACCTAAAGGTATTTTTATTTACCGATAAGCCCGGACGTTTACCGACCTTAAGAACTCATTAACATTTTTTTTATTCTTTTTAACAAAAGGTAATGTAACCTTTGTACACGTTAATAGTCTATTTAACTGAAAACAAGAAAACAGAAAAAGTCCTTAACGAAGGCAGATTTTGAAAACAAACAATTAGTTAGAAACAGTAAAAAACGAAAACATGAAAACTAGAATTAATTTAAAAGCAGTTGCATTAATGATAGGAGTGGCACTAGCAATAGGAAACGTAAACGCAACTGAAAAAGTAACAAAAGCCTCAAGTCATGAAAACATTATTGAAACATCGCTACTTCTTGAAGATTGGATGACCAGCGAAGCTATCTGGAATACTTCTGATGCCATACAATTTGTTGATGCACAGGAAGAAATGCTGGAGCTTGAAAACTGGATGACAAACAGCGAGATTTGGGATGTAGCCAATGTTTGGAGTAACCTGGAAACAGAAGCAGGTCTTGAGTTGGAAGAATGGATGACAAATGACGTAGCCTGGGAAGTAAACAACGGCCCTGCCTATGAAACAGAGTATGAAGACAACTTAAGCCTGGAGAACTGGATGGTTAATGATACAATTTGGAATTAATATTTTCTTTGGAAAAGTTTGATAAAAAGAAAACGCGATTAGTTTTATTTGGATTTTTGAGGGTTGCCGGAAGGCAGCCCTTTTTTGTGCAATGAAGGAAGTGCTTGTAATATTTATTGTGGAGTTTATTTAAGCAAATAAACTTATTTCTTTGAGGCCCATTCATCTTTTGTGTGAATAAATGGTTCTGCATGAGTGTTCAATACCATAATCACTTATATTTGCTCTGCTTTGTAAATTAAACTAATCTTGACTAACGTAAAAAACATAATTTTCACCATTGTCTTAGCCAGTTTTTGGTTAAGTACGTTTTCACAAGATGTTACATTTTCTCAGTTCTACGCTAACCCTGTGTATATGAATCCTGCATTCTCCGGTACAAGCGGTGTGCCTCGGGTGGCAATCCAGTATCGAAATCAATGGCATGGCTTTAGTAATGCTTACAATTCATACAGTTTTGCTGTTGATATTCCGGTAAAAAAACTACGCGGAGGTATTGGATTAAACTTTCTGAATGATGTTCAGGCTAGTGGTGCTTTAAGTGTTCTTTCCATAAATGCTGCCTATTCAGTTGGTGTTCAGTTGAATGAGAATATGTGGATGAATGGAGGATTGCAGGTGGGGTACGTAAGAAATTCATTAAATGTAAACGACCTGATATTTGCCGACAATCTGGATTCGAATTTTGGCAATCATGGCACCTCGGGAGAGCTGAATTATTTAAGCTCGCCCAATAACTCTTACCTGGATTATGGAATTGGTTCATTAGTTTTCAGTAAACGAATTTTTATGGGTGTTGCGGTTCATCACCTAACAGAGCCAACCCAGTCTTTTTCTGATGATGATAATTATGGAGAACCAGTAAAGCGGAAGTTTTCTGCTCATATGGGAGCTCGATTACCGGTATATCTGCACGGACATCAACGAAAAAAAATGGACATTTCGCCTCAATTAATTCTGCAAAGCCAGGGGGCTTTTCAGCAGGTTAATTACGGACTTTATGCGGCCCGAAAAGGAATTGCACTGGGCACCTGGTTCAGACAAAATTTTGGCTTGCGTTACGATGCCGTAATTTTTGTGATTGGCTTTGTCCGTAACCGAATTCAGCTCACTTATAGCTACGATTTAACAGTGTCGGGTTTGTCAGGCGCAAGTGGCGGAACAAGCGAGGTTTCGTGTACTTTCTTGTTAAAACAGCATAAAAATATCAGAACCTTACCTTTCTTCGACCGCTATGACGAGGAGTTTGGCGAAATGTGATTACCTTACCAAAAGAACCTGCCCTTTTTGGTTATGCTCAAAGCCTTGAATATCAAAATAATTCGACATCCATATGTAGTTGCCCATTGGTGCCGGGTCTCCGTTTTTATTGGTTCCGTCCCACGGATGATCGGGTGAGTCCGATTCAAAAATTAACTGCCCCCATCTGTCGAAAATTTGCAGGTTAAAGCGCGATTCATCTGCTCCCACACCAAGTGGCATAAATGTTCTGTTTTCCGCAATTTCGCTATCAGGTCTGAAGGCATTGGGGGTGAAAACCGAAAACGGAAGTATTTTTATAAGTAGTTCTGCGGTATCTTTGCACCCATAAATCGATTCGGCTATCATTTGAGCATTGTATTCGCCCAGTTCGGTATAGGTGTGAACCGGATTTTCTTCACTCGAAAGTGACATATCTCCAAAATCCCAGTTATAATAAGCGGCCAGTTCCGATTGGTTAAAAAATGAAATATCAGCGTGCTCCAACAAGGCCACCGGAAAATCAACTTCAAACGCGGCTATGGGTTTGGGATGTATCCATAACCACTTGGTTTTGGTTAATGTATCGGTACAGCCGGTTTCTGTAGAAGTCGCAATTAGGCTTACATCCATTCGTCCCGAATCGGGGAAGAAATAGACAGTACTGTTGCCTTGTGGATATGGGAATGAATCGGTAAGCCAATAAAATTTAAGCATCTCATCTTTTGGCTCGGCATAAATTTCGGTAGCCAAGGGCTGGCATCCTTCTTCATTGTCAACAAAAAAATCAAAATGTGGCTTTCTTTTTAACAGCACTTCTGCCGGTTCGCTTATACATCCGAACTCTTCAACAAGCAATTGAGCCCTGGCGATAGGCAGATCTATTGCCACCGTTATGGAGTCGTTTCCAGTTCCTGACTGGTGTGCCCCATCAAAACTCCAATGGCAAATTGACGAATCAATATTATTGATGTATACCAGTTTGGCCGAATCAGAATGACAAGATAACTCGTCTGCTTCAATTACTGCTTCCGGGGTTGGAAAAACTTTAATCATACTGTCGATTTTAAATCCAATCTGGCATCCTGACAAGGTGTTTGTAATTAGTAAACTGACGTCGAAAAATCCGGTAGAGTTATAAAAGTGCTCCACTTCCTGCTGGTTGCTTGCAGGAGAGCCATCGCCAAAATTCCACTCAAACTGCAGGGCATCTTCTACTTTCAATTCTCCTGTAAAAACTACGGTCAACGAGTCGCATCCGTTGGCTTTTTCTGTATCTAAGGTAAAATCGGGGTTTGCCCCCAATAGCGAAGCTGTGGTGTCGCTCCAACAGCCATTTTCTTCAACAAACAACAAAATGTACGGATTGGTATTGTAGGCGCCAATTGAAACAATAAAGTTATCCCAACTTAATGAATCGATCAGGCTTGCGCCGCCATAATCCCAAAAGTAGTTGGCATTGCTGGTGGCATTTCCTGTATATTTCACTTCGCGCGAGTAGCCTTTGCATTTATCGTCGGGATTTTCAACAAACTCAAATGCAGACGTAGGTGTAGGGTGAAAGGCAATAGTAATAGTATCGCCTGTCAGGCAGCCATCTGTGGTCGTTAACTCATACCAAATGGTGTAGACACCCCAGTTCCGCACTTCAACAGATGTACTGGTTTGTTGCGCATTGATAAAAGATAAATCGGTGTTGTTGCATTTCCAGCTAAAACTGCCGTCGTATTTCCAGACTTCTTCCGGAGCATCGGTAATAGAAAGAGTAAGTTCTGCTTGTTTTGCTCCACACAGGTGTTCTTTCCCACTAATTTCAACTTTTGGAACCGGAAAAACAACCAGGTTCATGGTGTCGCGGGCCGGGCAATTGTATTTGTCGAATACAGTAAGCCGGTATTCGTCTGTTTCTCTTGCTGTGTAAAGCTGATTCGTGGAAAGCGTATCATCGTTTTGGTTTTGCCAAAGGTATTTTTCAAATCCAGCTTTCCCATTCAAATCGATGCTGTAAGGAAAACATCCTTCATCGTGTTCAACGCCAAGCTCAATTTCCGGAGAGCTCACAAAAACATAAATCGAATCTTCCAGTTCGCAGCCGTCAATTGTTGTTGTGCGAACTTTGTACTTGCCACTGGTGGTTACTTCAAGTGTTTGAGTAGTGTCGCCACTATCCCAGGCATAAGTATCAAAATAAGGTCCGGCGTCCAACACCCGGGTTTCTCCATCACATAATAAAAGGGTATCGCCATTGAAGTTTATACTTTCTCCAAGGTCGAGCACGAGGTCTAAATTAAAACCAACACCGTAGCCATACGATTCAACGCCTCCGTAACCATAAACGTAAGCCAGAAAACCTCGATCCTGATTAATGTTATGAATGCGATAGGTTCCTCCCGAAATTGCTTTTTGGGCATAAGAATATTCGCTGTTGGGGAAAGGGGTAAAATCTGCAGGAATTGGTGTATCATCAAAACGAATATTATCGACCTCTGAAGTAAGCGAGATGATGTTTACATAATAACCTGAGATATTATCGGATTTATAAGTAACAAAGGTAACGTCGTTTTTCGATTGAGATGTTGAACTCAACACAATCATAAATGGATCTCCATTACCACCGGTATAGGTAAAATCGACATCACGCGATTGACTGAATTGAGCAACTAAAATTGGCTGTTCAGAATAAATTCGAGAGGGTTCATCGTGGTAAAGAATTATTTCTTTGAACTCACTTTTATTTAACGTGAAAGAACTTTCTCCTGAGATATGAACGGTGGTATTATCTTTTGCCGCCATAATTCGATATCGATCCGACTCGCGTGTGCGTAAGGGAACAGCATAGTATTCGCGTCCCCACGACTGAATTGGCGGTATCTGTTCGTAAAGATGGTCCCAGCAACAATCGCCGGTAGGTACGGCAGTGGCTAATGAGCCTGAGTAAAGAGCAATGGGCTTATCGCTTTGAATAAAGCTTTGGGTTAAGTCGCCCTGATTGGGGAGGTTGTAATCATTTTCCGATTGCACCTGAAATACCTCTCCTTTATTAAGCTCAATCAGTATTGAGTCGCCGGCTGCTACTAACTGATCTGTTTCTTTGCTCGGAATAATAAGCACGGCTGTGGAATCTTCAGTGGCCACAACTAAAAACTGACTATTTCTGCCATTTCCATAACCGCCCGAATTATTGGTATGTATATCAACATCGTAACACATGGCAAAGTATTCTTTGCCCAGTGATTCTACGGGGTAAATTACCGCAACATCAGCCGAGTTTTGATCATAATTAAGGGCATATAAATTTACCGGTTTTTCCGAAACCAGGTGAATTCCTTTTTCTTCAATATTTTCTGATCCAATTGCTTCAACCATTTCCCAAGGAATACGTACCTGTCGCGAACTGTTAGCAGCAACATTAAAGGTTCCTTCAAAAGGAGTTAAGTCTTTGCCGATAGTAATGGTAAATGTAGTACTTTCCCGCGCTGTAACAGTAATTTCAATGTAATGATTAGTGTTGTAGTTGCGGCTTTCCATAAAGCCAAACCAGAAATCGGTACCTTCGGTTGATTTTTTACACGGGTTGGCGTATTGTGCAAAAGCCAGAAAAGTAAAGCACCAAAAGGCAGTTAATAGTGTAAGTTTTTTAGCCATGATTTAATTGCGGCTAAAACTAACCATTATTCACAAAAAAACCGCACAAAAAAAATGCGCGGTTTTCTATAAATTACAATCGGTTGTTCTATATCGGTCGTATTTCCAACATCAGGTGACGTTTTGGAATAACATCTCCCTTTTTGATATGTATTTTTACGATTTCTCCGTTGAAAGGCATTCTTACCTGGTTCTCCATTTTCATGGCTTCAAGCAATAATAATGTTTCGCCTTCTTTTACCTTTTGTTTTGTTTTTACAAAAAGATCAATAATTGTTCCCGGGATAAATGAATAAATCTCATTCGGGTTGGGTGAAACGTAATTTACCCTGTTTTCAAACTTCTTGGTGAAAGTAGTTTTGTATACAGCGCCCTGAACAACTAAATTTTTGAATTCTTTTTCTTCTGCCATAATGCAAATGTTTTTATCGATTAAAACGGAGGAATTCCATGTTTTTTGGCTGGCATTGAAGCACTCTTATTTTCAGAAACCTGCAATGCATGCAAAATGCGCGCGCGGGTTTCACTTGGCTCAATTACCTCATCGATATAACCTTGAGCAGCCGCAACGTATGGATTGGCAAATTTTTGCTTATACTCTTCAATTTTTTGCTGACGCATTTCTTCCGGATTTTCGGCTTCTGCAATTTCCTTACGGAAAACAATATTGGCTGCACCTTCAGGTCCCATAACAGCAATTTCGGCTGTTGGCCATGCAAAAACAAAGTCGGCACGTAAATGGCGCGAGTTCATGGCAATGTAGCCACCACCGTATGCTTTGCGAACAATAACCGTAATTTTTGGCACCGTTGCTTCACTGTATGCATAAAGTATTTTTGCACCATGGCGAATAACACCGGCATGTTCCTGGTCAACTCCAGGCAGATAACCCGGAAGGTCTTCCATTGTTACAATTGGAATATTAAATGAATCGCAGTAACGAATAAAACGGGCAGCTTTATCCGAACTGTCAATATCAAGTACACCTGCAAGTACCATTGGCTGGTTGGCTACAAAACCAACTGTTTCGCCATTCATCCTACCAAAACCAATAATAATGTTTGGTGCAAAATCTTCCATTACTTCCAAAAATTCAGAGCCGTCGGTGATACTTTTTATCACTTCACGCATATCGTACGGAATTCTTGGATCAGCAGGAACGATATCTTCAACTTTAGTACCTTTTAATGGTGCTTTTGGCTTGTGCGCCAATGCTTTTCTGGAGTTGTTGCGAGGGATGTAACTGATAAGTGTTTTTATCTGTTCGAAACAATCTAACTCGGTTTGGGCATAAAAATGTGCGTTACCTGTTATTTCGGCATGCACGCGTGCACCACCCAGTTCTTCCATCGAAACTTCTTCACCCAAAACAGATTTAACCACCGATGGTCCGGTAATAAACATTTTTGAGATATTTTCCACCACAAAAACAAAATCGGTTAGTGCCGGCGAGTATACTGCACCTCCGGCACAAGGGCCAAGAATTACAGAAATTTGAGGAATTACACCAGAAGCCAATGTGTTGCGGAAGAAAATCTCTCCGTAACCGGCCAATGAGTTAACACCTTCCTGAATACGGGCACCTCCCGAGTCGTTGATTCCGATTAATGGAACGCGCATTTTTAGTGCGTGGTCCATAATTTTGGTGATTTTGCGGGCATGCATTAAGCCTAACGAACCACCGGCAACGGTAAAGTCCTGGGCAAAAATACAAACGGGTTTGTTGTAGATTGTACCGGTTCCGATGATTACACCATCACCATGCAAGGTTTTTCCTTCCATGCCAAAATCTTTGGCGGCATGTTCTACAAATAAGTCGTATTCGTGAAAAGAGTTTTTATCCAACAGGGCAAGGATACGTTCACGGGCTGTGAGTTTACCCATTTTAACCTGCTTCTCAATGGCTTTATCTCCACCACCTTTTTGTACTTCTTTCTTTCTTTTACGAAGATCGAGTACGTTACTTCTTAGTGACATAAAGTATTTTTTTAGTTATAAATTACCCGGTAGCTGACCGGTGTTATTTTTCTTTAGCGTGGGCAAAATTATAATTTTTTTTAATTGCCATGGGCTAATGTATTCCTGTACTACGGAAATTAACCAACATAGGTTCAGCAGCTTCGAATTATTGTATTGTATGTTTGAAAAATTGTTGGTATTTCAAGAAGAAACGTTGCAAATGCAAAAAATTCGGCACTTTTTTATCGGGCAGCCCAACGGTAAACAAAGAAAGCCAGAATAGCGTACATAAAGTTTGGTATCCAAACGGCGATAAACACCGGTGCTGTTCCGCTAATGGCAAATACAGTAGATATTTGCATAAATAAAATGTAAGAGAAAGCTAATAAAAGCCCAAGCCCAATGTGCAGTCCCAGTCCGCCTTTTACCTTGCGTGAGGCAAGCCCAACACCTATAAGTGTTAAAATAAATGCTGAAAAAGGATTGGCCAGACGTTTGTGTTTTTCAATTTCCCATTCAACATAGTTTACACCTCGCATTTTCATCAAATCAATTTCTTTTAACAGGGCGGGAGTGGTAAAGGTTTCCATCTCGTTTTTCAACATCTGAAAATCGCCGGGAGACATATTGAGCGTAGTATCCATGCGGTAGCCTTTTTCAAATGTTTCATGGTCTTCAAAAATATTACGTTTCCAATAGGAGTTAATCACCCATTTGCCCGATTTTTCATCCCAGCGAATGTTTTGAGCTGTAAGCTTTTCGGTAAGTTTTCCTTCCTCAAAATGCTCGAGGGTAAAACGTAAACCAACATTGTTGGAATTAAAACTTTGCATATAAATGTAGGTGCCCGGTTCAATTTGTCGATGAATATTTCGCTCGGTGCTAATGGTGCGGCTTCTAATATATTTGTGCCTAAAATTAATCATGGTTTTATTGGCCGGCGGAATAATATAATTACCAAGAATGAAAGAAAACAGGGCAATAACAAAGGCCGAAACCAAATAAGGGCGCATCAGTCGGGCGTACGAAACACCACTGCTTAAAATGGCAATAATTTCGGTATTGTAAGTCATTTTTGAGGTAAAGTAAATTACCGCAATAAAGGTAAACAGGGGACTAAAAAGGTTGGCAAAATAGGGTATAAAGTTAAGGTAGTAATCAAACACGATGTCTTTTACCGGAATTTCCTTCGACAAAAATTCATCAAGGTTTTCAGAAATATCGAAAACAATGGCGATACTCAGGATCAGACCAATGGCATAAAAGAAAGTTCCGAGAAACTTTTTCGAAATGTAAAAATCTATTGTTTTATACCACTTCATATCTTGTTAAAGTCTTTCTTTTAATTTCAAAACCATTTCATTTTTCCAGCTCACAAAATTGCCATCCTGTATTTTTTGCCGGGCAGTTTTTACCAGCCACAGGTAAAATGCAAGGTTGTGCTGACTGGCAATTTGAGCCCCAAGCATTTCGTTTGAAATAATCAGGTGCCGAAGATAAGCTTTTGAATACTGGTCGACAAACGAAGTGCCATTTTCATCGATGGGCGAATGGTCGTTTTCCCATTTTTTGTTTCTGATGTTTATAATTCCTTTGCTGGTAAACAACATGCCATTGCGTCCGTTTCGGGTGGGCATAACACAATCAAACATATCAATCCCACGGTGTATCCCTTCAAGAATATTTACCGGAGTACCAACTCCCATCAGGTAGCGCGGTTTATTTTCGGGCAGGTCTGCGGTGCACACTTCTGTCATTTCGTACATCTCGTGTTCGGTTTCGCCAACCGAAAGTCCGCCAATGGCATAACCATCGGCGTCAAATGTTTTTACGTTTGCAACAGCAGCCTTTCGTAAATCGGTAAAAGTATTTCCCTGTACAATTGGAAACAACGATTGCGAATAGCCATATTTTGGCACGGTATTGTTAAACTGTTTAAAACAACGTTCAAGCCATCGCTGGGTAAGTTCCAGCGAGCGTTTGGCATAATTGTAGTCGGCATCGCCGGGCGTACATTCATCAAAAGCCATAATAATATCGGCGCCAATGCTTCGCTGAATATCCATTACATTTTCGGGAGTAAACATATGGTACGACCCATCGATATGCGATTGAAAACGCGCACCTTCTTCACTGAGTTTTCGGATATCGCCAAGCGAAAAAACCTGGAAACCCCCGCTATCCGTCAGAATTGGCTTATCCCAACGGTTGAATTTGTGCAATCCACCTGCTTTTTCAATTACATCAATTCCCGGGCGTAAATACAAATGATAGGTATTGCCCAAAATAATCTGAGCTTTTATATCTTCCTTAATATCGCGGGTGTGAATTCCTTTTACTGATCCGGCTGTACCTACCGGCATAAAAATAGGTGTTTCAATTGCCCCATGGTCGGTGGTGAGAACACCGGCCCGGGCACGCGAGTTTTCTGCTGTTTTCTGTAATTCAAATTTCATTAACTACGAATTGCCTGCTTTGTTTATTTAAAAGTTAAGTGCCAATTGTAAGCGATGCAATCAAAAAATATCGATACACACTTTTTTCAAATAAATTTGAGTGGCAAATATAGCTATTTCGCCCGAATAGATTTGATTTCATTTACATAGATAGCTGTTAATAAAAACTAATTACTGTAAACAACTTCGAACTTTTTGAAAAAGATGATATGTGGAATTTTGTTAGTATTGTCGTGTTTTTAATACCGAATTTTTTCAATAGATGATTCAAAATCTGTTTGACACTTTTTATGCCTTGTCTGTTTTGCAGTGGACAGTAGTAGCCGTAGCCTTTTTATTGTGGTTTGGGCGGTTTTTGTATTTGTTGTTATTACCGCTTCGTCTGGTTTTTCGGAAATCCAACACTTCAGTTGAAAAGAAAGAACCTTTATCGGTTCTCGTATTGGTAAGAAACGAAGCAGAGAATTGCCGCGAAACCTTACCCCGCTTATTGAATTTAAAAGCTGAAGGACTGGAAGTTGTGGCCGTTGATGATTTTTCGCAAGACAACACCTTATCGGTTCTTGGTTTGCTTAAACAACAATACGGCAATTTAAAAATATCATCGCTTAGCCAGGAAACACGTTATTCTGAAAAATTGGCGCAAAACGTTGCTTTAAAATCGGCAACTAACAATTGGGTGCTGGTGTACCCGGTGGCTGCGCAAAATGTTTCAGCTGAATGGTTGAGCGGAATGAGCAAGGTTGTTGGAACTGGCGTAGAAATAAAAATAGGTTATTCAACCATTGAGCCCCAAAAAGGCTGGTTTAATAAATTATACCGCATCGAGAATTTTTTTCAGCAGCTTGGCAGTGCCGGTTATGTATTAAACAGACTTGCTTTTGTTTACAACGAAGAAAATATAGCTTTTAAAAAAGAAACCTATTTTAAACTTGGTGGCTATGGCGCTAAAGTGCAGGAGCCCTTTGCGAATTTAGAATTGGTAATAAACCGGTTTATTTCCCGAAAAAAAGCTGAATTAATTTTTAAAGCCGAAACGGCCATCGTGAAAAAGGTGGAAGTTAACCGTCTTGATTTCAAAAACCTGCTCCGGAAAAGTATTCGAATTGATAAACATTTAAGCACCTGGAAACGCCTGGTTTTGAATGCAGATTTACTTAGCGAGGCAATGTACCCCTTGGGAATTACTACAACACTGGCTTTTGTTTTTCCGATTTGGCCACTGGTTGGCATCCTTGTAGTGCTTAAGTTGCTGGTATTCATGGTTATCATAAAAATACTGCAGAATCGTTTGAATGAACGTAAATTATTCATAACTTCGTTAGTGTTCAGTTTTATAAGACCATACTATAAACTTATTTTCAGATGGCATTTTAACCGAATAAGCCGAAATTATAAATGGAAAAACAAGGGGTAATATTATCTGATAAAGCGCGGCAAGACTACGAACTGGTAAAAGCTGCTCTAACCGGAGATGATAAAGCCTTTGCCCGCTTGCTAAACCGCTACAAAGATGCCATTTATTTTATGCTGCTAAAAATGGTGAACAACCGCAGCGATGCAGAAGACCTTACGCTTGAGGCTTTTGGAAAGGCATTTAAAAGCCTGCACCAATATTCGCCCACCTATGCTTTTAGTACCTGGTTGTTTAAAATTGCATCAAATAATTGTATCGATTTTTTACGCAAGAAAAAAGGAGTACACGTACCCATCGATAACAATAGCCAGGATGAAAACAGCGAAACCATAAAACTTCGTTCAAAAGAACCCGACCCCGAAGAAAAATTAATTCGGCAGCAAAAAGCCATTTTGTTAAGGCGGGTAGTACGAAAGTTAAAACCGCGTTACCAAACATTGGTTGAACTTCGATATTTCCGCGAGTTTTCGTACGAAGAAATTGCAAAAGAGTTAGATTTGCCCCTCGGAACAGTTAAAGCACAGCTTTTCAGAGCACGCGAAATGCTGTTTAAAATGATTGAAAGCACCGAGATCGGTCGTAAAGATTAACTTTTTGTATGGATTTAATTCTAAAGTATTTTCCCCATTTAAGCGAGAAACAGTTGGAGCAGTTTGCAAAACTCGAACCCTTGTATGCCGATTGGAATGCCAAAATAAATGTAATTTCAAGAAAGGATTTTTCTGAATTTTACGAGCGTCACGTATTGCATTCGTTGGCCATTGCCAAATTTATTCGCTTTGCCGAAAACACCAGGATACTTGATGTGGGCACCGGAGGTGGTTTCCCCGGAATACCGCTGGCTATAATCTTTCCCGAAGTTCAGTTTCACCTGGTTGATTCCATCGGAAAAAAAATAAAAGTGGTTAATGGGGTATCGCAATCGTTGGGATTAAAAAATGTGCGGGCAGAGCAAATACGTGCCGAGCAATTGCAAGGGAAATACGATTATGTGGTGAGCCGTGCCGTTACACGTTTACCAGATTTTGTTACGTGGATACGAAAAAACATTGCCAAAAAGCAAAACAATCCGCTGCCTAACGGGGTAATTTATTTAAAAGGGGGCGATTTAACCGAAGAAATAAAACCTTTCGGAAAGAAAATATTTCTGCAGGATTTAGATGAATATTTCGACGAACCTTTTTTCGAAACAAAAAAGGTACTGCACCTACCTTTATAAAAAAACGCGCTGAATTTTTCTCAGCACGTTTTGTTATTTCTTATAGACTTAATAAAATCTTATTGGTACTCGTCGCCAAACGAAACGCCCATTTTTCGGGCTTTTTCAATCAACCCGAAATCGGGTTCAACCAGGCGTAATTTACCACCTACCTCTTCAAGCGGTACGGTTGTAAGTTCGTTGTTTTTTACGGCAACCATGGTCCCAAAATTTCCTTCTGCAATAGCTTTTGCTGCAAAGGCGCCGTAACGGGTAGCTAAAATCCGGTCCATTGGTGTTGGTGAACCGCCACGCTGAATATAGCCTAAAACGGTTTCACGGGTTTCAATACCGGTATAAGTTTCAATGGCTTTGGCAACGTGTGTTGCTGCCGACACATTTTTGGGATGATCGATACCTTCGGCCACCACCACAATAGAGTAGGGCTTATTACTTTCGTAGCGGCTTTCAATCTTCTTACAAACCGAACGGATATTGTACGCCAGCTCCGGCAGCAGAATAATATCGCCACCTCCGGCAAGTCCAGAATAAAGTGCCAGCCAGCCAGCATGGTGCCCCATAATTTCAATAATCATAACCCGTTGGTGTGAGTTGGCAGTGGTGTGTAACCGGTCGATGGCATCGGTAGCTATTTGCACGGCCGAGTCGAAACCAAAAGTAACATCGGTGCCCCAAACATCGTTGTCAATGGTTTTGGGTATCCCAATCACATTTAAGCCTTCTTTCGCCAACATACTGGCTGTTTTCATGGTGCCGTTGCCCCCAATACAAACCACAGCATCAAGCCCCAGGTCTTTGTAGTTTTGCTTAATCATTTCGGGTTTGTCAATGTCTTCCCTGGCATTTTTATCCATTTTAAAAGGCTTCTCGCGCGAGGTGCCTAATATGGTTCCGCCAAGGGTAAGAATACCCGAAAGTGCCGATTCTTTCAGGTGAATATAATCGCCATTTATTAAACCCGAATAGCCGGCATTAAAGCCAAGCACCTCCATGCCGTATTCAACTATTGCTGTTTTTCCAACTCCCCTAATCGCAGCATTTAGTCCCGGACAGTCGCCGCCTGCGGTTAAAATGCCAATTCTTTTTGGCTTTGCTGAATTACTCATATCCTCTATTTTGTATTGTCAATCGTTAAAATTGTAGCGAAATTACAAAAGAATGAGTTAATAATTAAACTTACAGGCATCAGGCTCGCGAATTTGATGTAAGCTTTTTTTTCAGCACTTACTTTCCTTGTTCCTTAATTTTGTACATTCGTGACTTATTCGCTAGAATAATTAATTTAATCTTTAACCAATTAAATGTAAGAGAAATGAAGAAGTTTTTTTCACTTTTGCTGGCTGTTGCCTTTGTGTTTTCACTATCGTGTAAAAGCACCAAAACAGGGGGTTCTGCCGGTTTAAATCAATTAACAAAACAAGAAAAAGAAGACGGTTGGGTGTTGCTTTTTGATGGTAAAAGCAGCGAAGGCTGGCGCGGAAACAACAAAGCGCATTTTCCTGCCGGATGGGAAATTGCTGATGGCACACTGCATTGCAAAGCTTCGGGGCAGGGAGAGGCCGGAGCCCGCGATGGCGGCGACATTATTACAACCAAAGAGTATTCGAACTTTCATTTAAAGCTGGAATGGAAAATTGCACCCGGCGGAAACTCCGGAATTTTTTACCTGGGACGAGAGCAGGAAGGATGGCCAATTTATAAAACGGCTCCTGAAATGCAGGTGTTAGATAATGAGCGCCACCCCGATGCCTTGTTGGGAAAAGATGGCAACCGTAAAGCCGGTTCCTTGTACGACCTTATTCCGGCAAAACCACAAAATGCCAAAGCTGCCGGCGAGTGGAATTCTGTTGAGGTTATTTGCTACAAAGGTACCGTGGTGCACAAGCAAAATGGCGAGACAATTGTTGAATACCACTTGTGGACCGACGACTGGAAAAAGCTGGTAGCCGGTTCAAAATTTCCCGGATTGAACCCCGATTGGGCAGATGTGCCCAAACAAGGTGTAATCGCTTTGCAAGACCACGGCGACGATGTGTGGTTCCGCAATATAAAAATTAAAGAAATGAATTATTAGGCTTCGTAAGCTGATATTGAATGGCCCGGTAGACCTCTGCCGGGCCTTTTTAGTCTCATAAAGTGTCATTACTGAACAGGCAGTAACTTTATCACTCCGGATTATACCCCGAATCATTTAAAATTTGCTGAAAATCGTAATTTGCCATCAGTTCAGGCAAAGTTACTTCTGGGTGTTTTTTCATGTACTGTCGCACAATTTGCCAGCCAATCCACACCCCGGTCCTTCCGGGCGAGTCGAGTGGAAAACCACTGGTTGTAGGTGCCGGGTTTATGTATCGAATAACATTCATGCGTTTGGTGGTGTACAGCATTTCGTGCTCAATGAGGTAGGTCCACATTTGTGGCTCGTTCATTTGGCACCATTCCAGCTGTTGTGTGGTGTAGCCAATTTTTAACGAATCTTCCATATCGGGCAGCATGGCATCAACTAAATACATCAGTTTGCCCTTTTCAACCATATTGCCCAGCAAGTTGGAGGCACGGTCGGCATGTTCAAACTCGGTAATACCCCAGGCAAATGCTACATCCGACAGAATTTTGTCTTTGTGCATATTTAGTATTTTGTACTGCGGGGTGGTATTTAGTTGCTGGTAGTAAGGGCAATTGCGCCCCAGGTATTTGTCGAGGCTAATGCCAATAATGTTTTCGGCTGTTACCACCGATTGGTTAAAGCCTGAAATATAAGTGTAAATGGTTGGCAGCTCTTTTTCAGGAAAATGGTAGCTGTAATATTTAAAGGCCTTTTTCAGGTCGTTGCTAAGTTCTGTGGGCTTGCTAAAAGCCGAGTCGGTTTTCGTTTTCACATCCGTAATAAGCGAGTCGGTAAGAAAAAGTCGCATAAGTTCGGGAAACAAGGTATCGCCTAAGCCACCCACTTGAATCACCCGGTAGGTGTACAGCTTAAAAAAGTCGGGATGGGCATTGCTCAGCTCAGCCATTGCTGCCAGCGTATCTTTTCCATCAAGCGCAAAAAGAGCCTCGCCAAACGGAACTACCTCAACCTCTTGGGTAATATCCGAAATGCTCACTTTCAAGGTATTTCGTTTGCATGCGAAAAATAGCAGGGCAATAACACCCATTAAAACCACCGTTTTTATCCACTTCATTTTACAAGAAATTTAAATCAATACGCTTACACTTCTTATTTATTGCAAAACTGAACTAAAAATTGGAGATTTGCAATTGTCAATTTATTGAAAACAAACTTCGGGTTTCTCCCGATAATAATCGGGACGACTTCCGTCTAATTTTTTGAAATGAAAGTTGCAATAGCACAATTAAATTACACCATCGGCGATTTTGAAGGAAATGCGTCGAAGATTATTGCTGAAATTGAGCGCTCGAAACAAGCTGGTGCCGATCTGGTTGTTTTTTCCGAACTGTCGGTAACGGGTTATTATCCGCACGATTTGCTCGAGAAAAAAGAGTTTATTGCCAAAGCCGAAGCCGCTGTGGCACAAATAGCCGGCTATTGCCAGGGCATTGCTGCCTTGCTTGGTACGCCCCGAATAAACGAAAACGAGCGGGGCAAAAAACTGTTTAACTCGGCTTTGTTTTTAGCCGATGGCGAAATAAAAAGTGCACACAACAAAACCCTGCTGCCAACTTACGATATTTTTGATGAATACCGCCACTTTGAGCCCAACCACGAGTTTAGCCTTGTGGAGTATAAGGGAGAAAAAATTGCAGTAACCATTTGCGAAGACCTGTGGGACGAGCAACCAACCGCTAACGAGTTTGGTAAAGATAAGTTGTATGCTGTTTCGCCCATGGAGGAACTGGCCCGGTTAAAACCCGATTTTGTGGTTAACCTGTCGGCATCGCCATTTTCATACAACCAGGAAGGTTGGCGAAAAAATGTGCTGGTGAATAAGGCTAAAAGTTATGGAATACCGGTGTTGTATTGCAACCAGGTGGGGGCACAAACCGAACTGGTTTTCGACGGTGGTTCGGTTTATATTGATGCAAAGGGAGAAATTGTAAAAGAACTTCGCTATTTTGAAGAAGACTTTCGGCTAATTGATACACAGAATATTGGCGAGAAAGAATTGCAGCCAAAGGTTGATTACATCGAGAAAATACACGATGCTCTGGTGCTGGGTATTCGCGATTATTTTAACAAAATGGGCTTTAAACAGGCAACACTGGGCTTGTCGGGCGGGATTGATTCTGCCGTTACCGTGGTACTTGCCGTTCGTGCCCTGGGGGCCGAAAATGTTCGCGTATTGCTTTTGCCATCTAAATACTCGTCGGACCATAGTGTGAATGATGCCCGTGAATTGGCTGAAAACCTGGGGATTCGTTACGATGTGGTAAATATTCAATCGGCAGTAGACCGGTTTGAGCACACGCTGGAACCGCTGTTTGAAGGCCGTTCTCCCGATGTAACCGAAGAAAATATTCAGGCCCGGGCACGAGGCATTTATATGATGGCGATTTCGAATAAATTTGGGCATATTCTGTTAAACACCACCAACAAAAGCGAGTGCGCGGTAGGCTACGGCACGCTGTACGGCGATATGAATGGAGGCCTTGCAGTGTTGGGCGATGTGTATAAAATGGATGTGTTTAAATTGTCGAGGTTTATGAACAAGGATGGCGAAATTATTCCTGAAAATACCATTGTTAAACCACCATCGGCAGAATTACGCCCCGATCAGAAAGACACCGATTCGTTGCCAGACTACAAAGACCTTGATGCGATGCTCTTTAATTATATTGAATTAAATAAATCGCCCAAAGAGATTGCAGACCTTGGTTTTGATGAGGCTGTGGTACGGCGTGTTATCCGGATGGTAAACATGAATGAATACAAACGATTTCAGGCAGCACCGATTTTAAGAGTAAGTTCAAAAGCATTTGGCTTTGGGCGAAAAATGCCATTGGTTGCCCGATATTAGGTATGTCTTTCAGCCACAGGAGTTTTATGTGAACTAATCCATGATATTATTCAGAAGTCGTGTAAATTAACTGTTAAAAAGCAATCAATTTTAACAATTTTTTTTAGCTTTGATGCTATAAAACATACAGCTGAGTATATGTTAAATTCAGAAATTGGACTTAAAGATCTGGTTGATAATCAAAAATCAATTTTTTATTTACTTGGGCAGGACGATAAAGACGAACTGCAGCATCATATCTCGCTTTCGCACTACAAAAAGAATGAATTTATTTACAAGGAAGGCGATAAACCAAATGGTTTTTTGGTGCTGATTGATGGCAAAGTAAAGATTTTTAAAGAAGGTGTTGGCGGTCGTGAACAAATCATTCGAATGACTAAGCCTTTGGGCCTGATTGGTTATCGGGCCTTGCTGGCCGATGAGACGCATAATGGCTCGGCCGTTACTCTGGAAGAGTCGCTGGTGTGTACCATTAGCCCTGATTTTATTTTTAGCCGGGCCCTTAAAAACACCGATTTTTCGTTTAAAATTATCCGAAAGCTATCGAAAGAGCTGGGTTTCTCGAATGCCCGTACTGTAACGCTTACTCAAAAACATATTCGCGGGCGTTTGGCCGAATCGCTGATTTTACTGAAAGATAAATATGGTTTTGAAAATGATGGTACTACCTTAAAAGCTTATCTGTCACGCGAGGATATTGCCAACCTATCGAACATGACAACTTCTAACGCCATTCGCACCCTGTCGACTTTTGCCAACGAAAAGGTAATTGCAATCGATGGTAGAAAGATTCGTGTGCTGGATGCTACGCGGTTGGAGCGAATAAGTAAACTGGGATAAAATTTTTACCAAATAGCTATTATGCCATCCGGGTTTTCGGGTGGCATTTTTTATTCCTGAACATACACCCGTTTTACCCGCTGCGAAATTCCGGTAAGTATTTCGTAAGGTATGGTGCCGAGTTGTTCCGCCAAATCCGATATTGAAATGTTTGCGCCAAAGAGTTCAACGCAATCGCCTGTTTTTGCTTCCGTTTGGCTTACATCAAGCATTAGCATATCCATGCAAATATTGCCAACTATTGGTACAAGCTTTCCGTTTACAAACGCATGGCCGTTGCCATTGCCAAGTTTGCGGTTAATCCCATCAGCATAACCCAGCGGAACAATTGCAATTTTTCCCGCTGAAGCCAAAGTTCCTTTCCGGTTGTAGCCAATTGTTTCGTTTTTGCCCACGGTTTTAATTTGTGAGACGGTGCTTTTTAAAGTGCCAATATTTTTAAGTGGCCGCCCGGTTTGCGATATCCCATACAGCCCAATGCCCAAACGAACCATGTCCATCTGGCTGTGTGAAAAACGTTCAATACCGGCAGAATTCAGGATGTGCAGGTCGATTTTGTAATCAAAAGCACTTGTAAAAAGTCCAGCAGCCGAATGAAAACGCTCAATTTGTTGCTTGGTAAAATCATCAAGAGCTGCTTCGTCGCTGGCAGCAAGATGCGAAAACACCGATTTTATGGTAACCGGACTGTTTTTGATTAAGGAAATCAGCTGAGTAATTTCCTTATCGTTTTTCAACCCAAGCCGGTTCATGCCCGTGTCAATTTTTATATGTATCGGGAAACCTGTTTTTCCAAAAGTAGCAACAGCTTTTGAAAACTGCTTAAATAAGCTGAGGCTGTAAATGTTTGGTTCCAGGTTAAAATCAATCATATTCTGGAAACTGTCTTGCTCCGGATTCATAACAACAATCGGAGTCGTAATTCCTGCATTGCGCAAATGTACGCCTTCGTCGGCCACAGCTACGGCCAGGTAATCAACATTTTGGTGCTGTAAAAGCCGGGCAATTTCCACATCGCCACTTCCATACGAAAAGGCCTTAACCATCACCATTATTTTTGTATTCTTGTTGAGTAGCTTCCGAAATGTATTCAGGTTGTGCACCAGGGCGTTTAAGTTAATTTCAAGCACCGTTTGATGTGCTTTCTGCTGCAACAGTGCGGCAATTTTTTCAAATTCAAACTGGCGGGCACCTTTTAATAAAAGGGCTGCTGATGAAAAGTTTTGACGGCGAAAGTGTCGCTCGAATGCTAAACGATTGGGGAAAAACTCACTTTCCAGTTTAAATAACTTTTGGTATTTGTACAACTCCGGCCCAATGCCGGTAAGTTTGCTAATTCCCCATTCCTGAAGAAGCTGGTTTACTTTTTTATATAGTTTCTCGGCATCGATACCGGTTTGTTGTATGTCGGATAAAATTACCTGCTTTTGCAAATGCGCTTTAGCTGCCTGCTGTTTTAAAACCGACAGAGCAATGCCCAGCGAATTTAAATCAGAGTTATAGAAATCGTTAATCAGTAAACTATTGTTAATGCCCTGTTTTATTTCAAGACGCATGGCAACCGTTTGCAATTGACTAAAAATGTGAAGAAAGTCTTCTGGGTTCAGGTCTAACGCTACAAGCACGGCAAAACAATGGCAGGCATTTTCAATAGCCGAATTATCTGAAAAAGGTATGGTAAAGGAATACTCTGAATTACTAAATCTGGCTTGAATAAGGGTTTGCTGATTCTGACCAGTCACCGTAAAGCCGATTTTTGCGTCGGTATTATTTATTGCCCAGCTAACTGCTTGTATTTTGTGGGCTTTACAGAAATTTTGTATTTGGTTTGAATAGCTGTAATCAGCTCTGAACAGCAGCTGTTTTGTGCTGTGGAAAAGCTTCAGCTTCTCAGCTAATTTTTCTTCTAAAGACGAGAAATTCTCCTGGTGGGCATCGCCAATATTGGTTAATATACCGATATCCGGATTTACAATTGGTGCAAGTTTTTCCATTTCTCCGGGCAACGAAATACCAGCTTCAAGCAGGGCTAACTCATATTGCTCGTCAATAAGTAAAGCCGACAAGGGGACTCCAACCTGTGAATTGTAACTTTTCGGACTGCGTACAATTTTAAAAGTTGTTGAAAGCAGATCGTAAAGCCATTCTTTAACGATGGTTTTTCCGTTGCTGCCTGTAATGCCAATTACCGGTTTTATAAACTGTTTCCTGTTATAGGAAGCAAGTTTTTGCAAAGCCAGGCCTGTATTTCTTACCAAAATAAAACTGGCTTTATCACTAATAGCACCCCGTTCTGATACAATAAAAACCGGAACCCCTTTTTTCAGAAGTTGATCGATGTAGTTGTGGCCGTTAAAAACCGGTCCACTCAAGGCAAAAAATGCAACACTTGAACCTCCAAAAAATGTTCGACTATCAGTAATAACCGTATCAATGGTATTGTTGAAAAATGAAGAAGACTTAAATAATTCGCCATCAACCGCATTGGCTATTTCTGTAACCGTAAATTTTTTCATTCTGCACGGGTTGCTTTGGTGTAACACCTGCGACACAGCGGTTCGTATATGTCTTTTTCGCCCAATAACACCACTTGTTCTTTTTCCGATAAGCGATGAGAAAACTGGGCAATGCTACCACAACGAACACAAATAGCATGCACTTTTGTAATGTAATCGGCTACGGCCATTAAACCCGGAATTGGACCGAATGGTTTGCCTTTAAAATCCATATCAAGTCCGGCTACAATTACCCTTATTCCCATGTCGGCCAATTGGTTTACCACATCAATAAGTCCCTTGTCAAAAAACTGTGCTTCATCAATTCCAATTACATCAACATCGCCGGCCAGCAATAAAATATTTGCCGAGTTTTCAACCGGTGTCGATCGGATAGAGTTTTCATCGTGCGACACCACTTCTGTTTCCGAGTAACGTACATCTACCATCGGTTTATAAATTTCAACTTTTTGCCTGGCAATTTTGGCACGTTTCAAACGCCTGATCAGTTCTTCAGTTTTTCCTGAAAACATCGACCCGGCTACTACCTCAATTGTGCCCACTTTTTTGTGGCTGTTTACATCTCTCTCAATAAACATTTATCGTTACTCTTTTTTGTAAAGAACTTGTCTTACAGGGTATTTTTATTTACTACTTTTACAAAAATAAAATTTACACGCTTGTTTGGGTACTATTAATCGTTATAAATTTACCAACATTGCGTTAAAAGCTTGGGTGCATGGACAATAAAAAGTTATTTAAATTTTTGTATAAAGACATCGCAGAAATTGAAGAGCTGTTTGATGAAAAAGGGGCAGATGGTTTTGATAAAATGGAACTGGAGTTTTTGAGAACGAGGTTTAATGGAGCAAAGCACATCATTCGCCTTTTGAGCGAAGAAAGTGAAGAAGTTCAGCCGGATGTTCAGGACGAAACAATGGTTGCTGCTAAAAAAGAACCTAAACAAACTGAAACAATGGCAGCAGAGCCCGAAAGTATTTCAATAGAAAAACCACTAAGCAAAGACGAGCAGGAAAGTTTGGAGGCTTTACAGGATTTTGAGGAAGAATTAAAAGATAATGAAACGCTAAACGAAAATCCAACCGAGGAGGAAAAGCCTGAGCAGAACCTTGAAGACGAAGAGGAAGAAGAACAATTGCCAGAGGAGGAAGAAGCAGTTAAAGAAGAAAATAAAGCGGAAATGCTGCCGGAATCAAAGGAAAGCGGCGAAGGTGAGGATTTAGCGGAGGACATTAAAAATGAGGCCTTGCCTGAAGATCCCCGGGAAGAGCAGGAAGACGTGAAACAGGAACCCGAGACGAACGTTCGAATTGGTGATCGGCAGCTGAAAGAAAAGTCGGTTAATGATTTGCTTGGGGGAAAGGACTTGAATAAATTGGAATATAAAATATCAAACAGCCCGGTAAAAAGTTTGCAGGCGGCCATTGGTATAAACGACCGTTATCAATACATCCGGGAATTATTTGATGGCAGCGCCGATAGTTTCTCTACCGCAGTAGGAGAACTTGATAATCTAAATAATATAAACGAGGCGGTTGCTTATTTGCAGCAAAATTACAAATGGAAAAAAAACGAAACAAGCCTCAAGTTTGTTAATCTTGTAAAACGCCGTTTCCCCAATGGATAACGAAGCCCGATTGATACTGGTGCCAACGCCAATTGGTAATCTTCAGGATATTACTTACAGGGCGGTTGAAGCATTAAAAACTGCAGATATTATTTTGGCTGAAGATACACGTGTATCGTCAAAACTGCTGAAACATCTCGAGATTGACAAAAGGCTAAGCGCACATCATAAATTTAACGAACATAAAACAGCAACTTCCATTGTTTCAAAAATAGAACAGGGAAATGTGGTAGCCTTAATCTCTGATGCAGGAACTCCTGCCATTTCTGATCCCGGTTTTTTATTGGTGCGCGCCTGTGTTGAAAAAAATATAAAAGTGGAGTGTTTGCCCGGACCAACGGCACTAATTCCTGCCCTTGCTGTTTCGGGCTTGCCAACCGATAAGTTTGTTTTTGAAGGATTTTTACCACAGAAAAAGGGAAGGCAAACCAGACTGAAATTATTAGCCGAAGAGCCCCGGACTATGATCTTTTATGAGTCGCCATACCGGTTGGTAAAGGCCCTGGGGCAGTTTGCCGAATATTTTGGTGCCAACAGAAAGGCCTGTGTTTGCCGCGAGCTATCGAAAATGTTTGAAGAAGTAAAACGAGGCACGGTTACAGAACTTGGTGAATATTATACCGAACGTCAGCCAAAAGGCGAAATTGTAATTGTTGTTGAAGGCAAGGCGTAACAGACCAAAACTGTTTTGCTGTTAGAAAACAAATTAATGGGTAAAAAGTATACACATCTGTTTTTCGATTTGGATAATACCCTGTGGGATTTTAAAACCAACTCGAAATATGCCATGCGGGCCACTTTTACAGCCCTGAGTCTGGGTGAATATAAAATTGATTTTGATCGTTTTTTTCAAATTTACTCCCTCCACAACGCCAATTTGTGGATAGCTTATCGTAAACGACAAGTAAGTAAAAAAGACCTGATTCGTCAGCGCTTTCAGCTTACTTTTGAGGCTTGTGGCATAAAAGATACAGATCCTTTAATGGCCAACGAGCTGTATCTGCAAGAAATGCCACGGCAATCGCATTTAGTTGAAGGGGCAAAAGAAGTATTAAATCAATTACGGACCAAAGGATATAAGTTGTACATTATCACCAATGGTTTTAAAGAAGTGCAGCACGCAAAGCTTTTAAAGGCAGGCCTCGATGGCTATTTTGAAAAGCTATTCATATCAGAAGAAGTAAAAGTGCCAAAACCGGGATGGGAAATTTTTGAATATGCAATCAAGTCATCAAATGCCAAAAAGAAATCAAGCCTGATGATAGGAGATGACTGGGATGTGGACATTTGTGGTGCCTTAAACTTTGGAATTGATGCTGTGTATTTAGCCAAAGATGGCAGTTCTTCGAAAATGGATCTCAGTGCTGAAAAATCTGATGTCAGGACAATTCAGCATTTAAACCAGTTAATGGATTTTTTATAGCGAATCTTCATTCTTCCCTTATTGAAGTGCTCCTTCAAAAAACAATCAGTATCGTTTTATTGTAATTTTGGTTTTCAGGTTGGGAGAAACTGTGAGCGGTGCTAAATTAGTATCTATTATTTATAATATCTTTTCAGTAGATTGTAGTTTAGCGTATTTGTAAAAATCGGCAGGGTGTGTTTTTTAAAAGGGGTGTTGAATAAAATATCGACCATGTTTCGGTTTTTGGTATCTTGACATTAGGGGGTGATGTTGGGTGAAAGTGTGTTTTTTCGGAAATAGTAGTTTGTAGGTAATATTAATTTAAAATAGCTTTGATGCTTGCTGCTCTGGGTTGTAGACATTTTTGTCTGTTTTTTTTCTAAATGTCGTTATTACAGTAAGTTGTAGTAAGTTCTTGTGCTAAGTTATATTTTATTGATTAATACAAAATGATAGCTGGTCGTGCTGAACTGGATGATTTTTATTAGGTATTTTGAAAAAAAACTTACATTTTCTTTAAAAACTCAAATCTTCTTTTAATATTTGTAACTGTTAAAAAAATTAACTGTTTGTAATTTTAACAAACGATGGGTAATTGTTGGTTATTTGGATTTGGGGGAATCTGAAGATAATTACAAAATAAATGCTGTTTAATTATTACTTAAAATTGTTTCTATGAAGGGGGAAATTTTTCAAGTGATTTCGTACAAAAGACTTTATTTATTAAGAATGTAAATAAGTTATGATTGCTGCTCAATCATCTGCGGCAGCTATTTGTTTAATCCGGCAGTAATGGTGGTGTTGATAAATGGTTGGTTAGGCGAGATGTTTTGTGTGGTTTTGTAATTGTTAAATTTTTTAACAATTAGCGAAGTCTGTTGTAACTATTTCAAAAGCTAATTAACAAGAACAAAATTTTATTCGCTGTTTAATTAATAAATCTATGATTGGTAGAGTAATACAATATTTTTTGTTTAGTACTTTTTTAAAAAGAAGTAATGAAAATGTAGCGAAAAGACATTGCCGGGAGGTGCTCACTCTACATTTACTCACAATTACCCTTCGTAGAAACTTAAATCCTCCCGGCTACTTTTAAAAACTAAAAATGCTTAAAACAATTTTTATAGCGCTTTAATTAATAACTTAAAATTATTTCTATGAAAAAAATTGCGATTTTTTTATCGATTCTCCTTTTCATGGGTAATTTGGTGGCAAATGCTCAAACGAAGACTTTAACCGGTACGGTTACTTCTGCTGAGGATGATGCTCCTATTCCCGGGGTTTCGGTATCTGTGAAAGGAACTACCCTTGGTACAATTACCAATTTGGATGGTGGATTCGAATTAAAAGCACCAGATGACGCAAAAACGTTGGTGTTTAGTTTTATTGGAATGAAAGTGCAGGAAGTTGAAATTGGTTCTCAAACCAGTTTTGCTGTAGCTTTGGAATCTGACATGATTGGTATTGACGAGGTTGTTGTTACTGCACTTGGTATCAGTCGCGAAAAGAAGACCCTTTCTTACGCTGCACAAGATGTTAAAGCTGAACAGCTTGACATTTCAGGTAATGCCAACATTAAATCATCTATCGTAGGTAAAGTTGCCGGTGTTCAAATGGTGGGACAACCAGGTGCAAAACTGGGTGAAAATGGTACTGGTAGATTACGTATTCGTGGTGCTATCTCGCTTACCTCTGATGCTGACCCATTGTATGTTATCGACGGTATTCCTGTTGATGATCCGAATGCGGTTGACATGGGCGATGTTGAGTCGGTTAACGTACTGAAAGGACCTAACGCTACTGCACTTTACGGACAACGTGCTGAGTATGGTGTTATCATGATTACTACCAAAAAAGCAAAACAAGGCGGTATTAGTGTTGAAATTAACAGCAATACTACTTTTGACAAAGTGGCTTACTTGCCAGAATACCAAGACCTTTACGGGCAAGGTTACGATGGTGAAGATGAGTGGACAACATTAAATTACGATGCTGGATTCGCCGGAAGAGCATATCCTGAAGAGTGGAGTATTTTTGATGGTCGCCGTTTTGTTTACAGTGGTTATGCCGACGAAAGTTGGGGACCTGCTTTTGATGGCGAAGACTACACGCCTTGGTACGCCATGTGGCCTGAAAGCCCATACTATGGTGAAACAAGAAAATGGGAAGCACAACCAGATAACATCAAAGATTTCTATGATACAGGTGTAACCATGAAAAATTCTATTTCGATTAGTGGCGGAGGTGAAGACTTTACAGGTCGTTTGTCGGTTACTAATTTGAACCAGAATGGTATTATGCCTGAATCGGAATACAAGAAGAATACAATTAGTGGTGCTTTCGATTTCGACGTAACAGATAAATTACAAGTAGGTGTTAACTTCAATTTCTCAAAATCGTTCTTACAGGGTGATTTTGCCGATGGTTACTCAAACCAAACAACAGGTTCGTTTAACTCGTGGTTTGCCCGCGATGTTGATATGAGCAAATTGAAAGAATTAAAAAACCTGCAAACTACAAGTGGATACCATGCATCATGGAACTACTGGGGACCTTTTTACTCAACCTATTTTGGTACAGAAAAAGGTGCTTTCTGGTTTAACCCATACTGGTACCTGCAAGAGTATCGTAACGAGAGAGATCGTATCCGTTTATTAGCTGACGTACATGCTACATACAATTTTAACGAAAACTGGAATGTAAAAGTAAATGCATCAACCAACTTGTACAATTACAAGCAATTCTGGAAAGTGCCTTATTCAATAGAGGCTGCTTCAGATCCGCATTTGTATAATACATGGAACTCTGGTTTTGGTAACACCCGTCAAATGGAGATGGAGAATAACTACAATGCTATGGTTAACTACCAGAACGAATTCGGCGACTTTGATATTGACGCTACTGCCGGTACTACTTACCGTACAAACGAATACGACCGTTTCAGAGCGAATATGCCAACTGATAGTAAAACACAAGGATTAGTTTTGCCTGATGTTTATACCTACAGTAACACAAAGTTGCCAGTAACTGCCGAAACTTACAAGTGGGAAAAGAAAGTAGTTAGTGCTTATGCAAGAGCTTCTGTAGGCTGGAGAGATATGGTATTTGTAGATGCTACTTATCGTCAGGACTGGAGTTCTGCACTGCCTGAAGGTAAAAACGGTTATGGTTATCCATCAATTGGTTCTTCATTCATTTTTACCGAGTTAATTGACGACGACTCAATTCTTTCTTTCGGTAAATTGCGTGCAGGTTGGGCACAGGTTGGTAACGACCTTGCTGCAATGCGTTTGAACCAGGTTTATCCTTTGTCAAGCAGCCCATATATGGGATCTCCACAGATGTATACCAATACTCAAATGGTAGATCCAAACATCAAGCCATCATTGAATACATCAATGGAATTTGGTTTTGATGCAAAATTCCTGAACAACAGAGCAGGTATTAGCTTTACATACTTTAACGAGGTTCGCGAAGACGAGATTATTCCTATCACCATGTCTTCTGCAACAGGTAATACTTCATTCTTAACCAATGCCGGTAAATCAAAACGTGATGGTATTGAATTAGTATTGGACGGAACTCCGGTACAAACTGATGACCTGGTTTGGAATATCTCGGTTAACTTTGGTACAAGTAACCCGGTTGTTGAAGAACTTCCTGGTGGATTAACTTCAATGAATGCTCCTGGTGGAACTGACGATTGGGGTAATGTTCGCGTGGTGCACGAATTGGATGGTGACTGGGGACAGTTAAGAGGCCGTACTATTCGTACCGACGACAACGGAAACTATGTAATTAATGCTGCAACCGGTACTTATGCTTACGATACTGACCATTACTATGGTTCTATCCTTCCTGATTTCACCGGTGGTATTTATAACTCGTTAACTATTAAAAAGCTGGTTAATATTTCAGCTTCTATCGACTTCCAGAAAGGTGGTAAATTTTTCTCACTTTCTGAAATGTGGTCAGGTTATTCAGGTTTAACAGCAGAAACTGCTGCTCTTAACAACAATGGCAAAAACATTCGTGATGCAATTGAAGACGGTGGTGGTGTGCACATTACTGGTGTAGATACTGATGGCAATCCATACGACGGTTACCTGGATGCAGTAACTTACTTCGCCCAGTTCCAGGATAACGCAATTGCTACTCCTTATGTACACGATGCAAGCTACATTAAACTAAGAGATGTGAGTGTAACAGTTAACCTTCCTAGAAAATGGATGAGCAACGTATTTATTAATTCTGCTTCGGTTGGTTTCGTTGGACGTAACCTTTGGATGATTGCTGTTGCAGATGATAACGTACACGGTTGGGACCCTTCAGAATTGTCGGAAGCTTACGGTGAAAACGCTGGTCTGCCAGGTACAAGAAGTTATGGTTTCAATGTTAAATTAACTTTTTAATTGAATAAAACATGAAAAAGATATTTATAGCATTATTAAGTATTGTGTTGCTGAGCACCGGGTGCGACGACATCGACTTCGGCGATACAGATCAAAATGTGAATGGTCCGGCAGAGGCGAGCACATCGGCACTATTGTCTGGTGCCATCACAAATTTTAGTACCCGTCAGGGTAGACCTTACCGAATTACTCCAACATTAAATGTACAGTATTTAGTGCAGTTGGTGTATAACCAGGAAATGTTGTATGCCGACGGAGCCGGTTTCTGGCAGTCGTACTACGTACAAACAGCTTCAAACTGTCAAACAGTTATCGATATTTGTAACGATCCTGAAAAAGCTACTGATCCAACAGTATTGGCCAACGGAGCTATTGAAAATCAGAAAGCTGTTGCCATGATTTTTAAATCGGTAATCTTTAAACGTGTAACCGACCTTTTTGGAGATGTACCTTATACTGAGGCATTAAATTCAGATATTCTGACTCCGGTATACGACGACCAAAAGAAAGTTTACGAAGGTATGATTGCCGACGTAAAAGCTGCACGTGATATGATTAACACATCAGCTGCCGGCCCAACAGGAGACGTTATTTATATGGGCGATATGGTAAAATGGCAAAAATTTGCCAACTCGTTCCTGGTTAGTTTAGGAATGCAGGTTACTAAAGCCGATGCGGGTATGGCTCAGTCTACTGTAACTGAAGCACTAAACCACTCAGCTGGTGTATTGGAAGATGTTGCTGATGATGCCATTTATACTTTCGATGTGGCTAATGATTTCCCTAACCCATGGGAGTGGATGCGTCCGGCTGACTATGGTGTGTCTGCTGAATTTATTAGCGCATTGCGTGGCGATGGTTTTACATCAAATACTACTTACGACGAACGTATCCAGTATGTTGCTGCCGATCCTTCGTTAGATGGACTACCATACGGTTATAAAACTTACGAAGCAGATAACTCGCCTGTTGCAGGTGTTATTTATGCTGCCGATACTCGTTTACCATTGTTAACATCAGCTTATACTTACCTGCAGCGTGCTGAAGCTGCTGCTCATGGTTGGACCAGCGAAGATGCAGGCGCAATGCTTAAAATGGGAATTATGAACTCGTATGCCAAAGGTGCTGCCGTTTACGGTGTTGAAATTGGCGACGGTGCTGCTTATGCCGATGCACGTGTTGCCGATATGGCTACTGCTGCCGGTGGTGCACTTCAGGTTATTGCCGAAGAAAAATGGGTTGATTTATTCCCATTAGGTTACGATGCATGGAGCGAATGGAGAAGAACTGACTATCCAAAACTTACTCCTGCTGCCGATGCCATTAACGATGGTAAAATTCCAAGAAGGTACAATTACCCAAGTGGCGAAGCTTCGTTAAACCCAACGGGTTACGATAAAGGTGTTGCTGCTCTTAATCCGGGAACCGATAACAATACTTCACGTTTCTGGTGGGATAAGTAATTGAGTCAATCAATTAATACAATATAAAAAGAGGTGGATTTTTCCACCTCTTTTTTTTGCATTAAAACCTGAGACTATGTATAAGGGGGTATCTCTTTTACAATTGCGTTTTATAAACTGGTCGTTTTTAGCCATTCAGGGAGCTATGGTGTGGGTGAAGGTTCCGAGGGGTGTGTTGAAATTATATAGTCGAAGACCTATCCACCCAATTGTTTATTTCGTTTAAAATAAAACAGGCAAATTATTCTGCCAAGTAGTTATTTTTTATAATTTTAGTTGACAGACAATCTTGTTCAGGCAGCCGATTTCGAAGAATCTTTAAAAACCAGAGGTATGTATTTAAAAAAAGAACTTTATAGCCTGATTAAATCCGACGAAAGTATTTTTGATTTTATACAGGAAGGTGCGCTCGATGGCCTGTGGTATTGGGATTTGGAAAACCCCGAAAACGAATGGATGAATAAACGGTTTTGGGAAGTTCTGGGGTACAATCCTAACGAGATGCCACATAAAGCCAGTGCCTGGCAACACATAATAAACCAGGATGATTTAAAAAAAGCTTTGGAAAAGGTTCAGCAACATTTGGCTGATCCTGATATTCCGTACGACCAGGAAGTACGCTATGCCCACAAAAATGGTTCTACCGTATGGGTGCGTTGCCGCGGAATAGCTATTCGCGATAAAAATGGCAAGGCTACACGTATGTTGGGAGCTCATCAGAATATAACTGCCCTAAAAAATACAGAAGAAAAACTGCGCGAGGAAGAACAACAACTTCGCAAAAATGAAGAACTGTACCATTTTATTACTGAGAATACCAGCGATGTTATTCGTTATCAAACACTTGCCGGAGAATTTAGTTACATTTCTCCAAACATTAAAGAGCTAACAGGATATACTTTTAAAGAATACCTGAATTTTGGGCCACTGGAAAATGTTGTTCCCGAAGATCATCAGATTCTAAAACAAGCTGTTCACGATTTTAGGAATGGTAAAGATGCATTAACGGTAGAATATCGAATATATCATAAAAATGGAAACCAGATATGGGTGCAATCCCGTATTAAAGCCATTCGCGATGAGCACGGTAAAGCGCATTCATTACTGTCCACCTCAAACGATATTACTGCACAAAAGCAACTACAAATTCAACTTGCTGAAAGCGAAGCCAGGTTCAGATCGATTGTGGAAAATTCGACTCCCATTATATTTTCAATTGACAGGAGTGGTAAGTTCATTCTGTCAGAAGGCAAAAGTTTATCGGTACTAGGCTTAAAGCCCGGGCAGGTGGTAGGTATGTCTGCTTTTGAGCTTTACAAAGATTTTCCGGAAATAGTGCATGGTATTAAAGAAGCACTGGCCGGCAAAACCCATAGGGAAACCATAAATGTTGGGGACGCATATTTTGATATTTTTTACTCCCCCAACAAAGATGCAGCGGGCAATATCGCTTCAATTACCGGCATGGCAATAGATATTACCGAGCGAAAAGCCAATCAGGCAAAACTCAAAAATATTATTGAGAGGAGCACTAATCTTTTCTATTCTCACTCAGTAAACGGAAAAATGACTTTTATTAGTCCGCAGGCCAAAGAAGTGCTGGGTTACGAACTGGAAGATTTGATGAAACATTGGACAAATTTTATTACAGACAACCCAATGAACACAAAGGCCATGGAGTATACACGAAAAGCTATTGAAACAGGACTCCGACAACCACCCTATGAGCTTGAAATGCAACGAAGAGATGGACGAAAGCTTATGGTGGAAGTTCGGGAAGCACCGGTGGTTGAAAATGGAAGGGTGGTGTCTATTGTTGGTGCTTTAGCCGATATTACCGAACGAAAAGCTTTTCAGGAGGCGTTGTTGAAATCGGAGGACAACTACAAAGCGCTTTCAGAAAATGCAAAACATATAATTTTAAGGCACAAGCTTAGCGGAGAAATTACCTACGCCAATAAGTACGCTGTGAACTACCTGGGAATACCTAAAGAGAAATTAATTGGAACCGATATTAAACAATTAATTGGTGGCAAGGTTAGAGAAGAGCAAATTAAGCAGATCAAACTCTTTAAAGAAGGCAAATATGATAAAAACTACAGTCACCAAACTGAAGTAACGCTTGACTTACCCAGTGGCGAAAAACGTTTCTTAGATGTTATTGCCAATCCAATTTCTACAGCAGATGAAGAAGATTCAATACTTATTTCTGCTTATGATATTACTGAACGAAAGCAAGCCGAAATTGAGTTAATTCGAGCCAAAGAAAAAGCAGAAGAAAGCGATCGGTTAAAATCGGCTTTTCTGGCAAATATGAGCCACGAGATTCGCACCCCAATGAATGGTATTCTGGGATTTGCCAATTTGCTGCAAGAGCCCGGTCTGTCAGGAAGCACGCAAAAGAAATACATCGAGCTCATCGAGAAAAGCGGAAAGCGCATGCTCAATATCATAAACGACATTATTGATATCTCGAAAATTGAGGCCGGCTTAATGGATTTTAATTCGGTAGAAACCAATATAAACGAGCAGATTGAATACATCTACACTTTTTTTAAACCCGAGGCCGAAGCAAAAGGGCTTACTCTTTCCTTCAGTTGCCCACTACCTGCACAGGATGCCAGAATTAGAACCGATCGTGAAAAAGTATATGCAATTCTTTCTAATCTTGTAAAAAACGCTATAAAATACACACAAAGCGGGTCGATAGCATTGGGGTATAGCCTAAAAAATAAGAATTGGACTAACCAACTGGAATTTTATGTAAAGGATACCGGAATTGGGATTCCGAAAGACCGGCAGGAAATGATATTCGACCGTTTTATACAGGCGGATATTGAAGATAAAATGGCACAACAGGGAGCTGGATTAGGTTTGGCAATAACCAAAGCCTACGTAGAAAAGCTTGGTGGCCAAATAAAGGTAGAAAGCGAACAAGGCAAAGGCTCTTGTTTTTACTTTACACTGCCATATTATGCAGAACAGGAGGTGAAACACCCAGCAAATGAGAATATTGCAGCAGAGACTGGCAAAACAATTCCGAAATTGAAAATACTGATTGCCGAAGATGATGAAGTATCGGAATTGTTGCTTAAGGAAACCATAAAAATGTACGGAAGGGAGATTTTAAAAGTTAAAACAGGTACTGATGCTGTTATGGCTTGTCGTAATAATACTGACCTCGACCTGATACTAATGGATATTAGGATGCCTGAAATGGACGGATATCAGGCAGTAAAAGAAATCCGAAGTTTTAATAAAGAGGTGATTATTATTGCACAAACTGCTTATGGACTATCGGGCGAAAAAGAAAAAGCAATTAAAACAGGATGTAACGACTACATTGCAAAACCCATTGCTGCATCTCAATTGCAGGCGCTTCTACAAAAATATTTTGCTGAAAATCTGAAATAATACCGCAGGTATTGCTAAAAAAATGAGTTGTGAGAGTTTGTAAAAGCTTATTTTCATAAAATATTTTTAATTTTACGCATATTAGTTAGGTTCTCAACATGCATTAAACATTGCATATGTTCAGTAAATAGTCTATGATTAAAGACGTGTAGAACTGCAAGGTCTGTCATAAACTTTGAATACAATATGGTTAGTTGTATGTGGTGCTGTTACAATATGTTAGATTGTAAAACATAATAATTTGAAATCAACCAAATGAATTTGAAACTCCAAATTAAACCTGTCTTGCTATTGTTAATTGTGGTATTAAGCGCCTGTAGCGATGATGATGAGGGTTTGCAGCATCGTGATATTGCCGGAACCTATCAGCTTACCGAAACCAGTTGGGCAGGGCTATATGCCGATGAAAATGGTGCTGCAACCATTGGTGAAATTAGCACAAGTGATTGTGATTTGCACTCGAGCATTGAAATTTCAAAAAGGGGCGAAGTTACCCTTATCGAATATACGGGTGAAAGCTGTTCCATTCAAAACATAAAAACCGGTAATTGGGTGGTTACGCAAACTTTTTTTGGAAGCTTCATTGGCGAAATACAATTTGAGGGCGACGACCGGTTGTTTAACCTGCTTGAAATTGAACACCAGGAAAATACCATAACCGATATCCGGATTACACATGATGTAGTTGACCTGCCCGAAAATTACGAGAATTTGATTTACCGGTGGGAATACTCAAGGATTGAATAAGAGAATAAGTTTATACTAGTTGCCTGGTTGCGTTTACGTTTTCCTCTTCTTCTTTTTAGCTGCCGGAAACAATACATTGTTCAAAATTAAGCGATAGCCCGGCGAGTTGGGGTGCAGGCTCAGGTCAGTTGGCGGGTCGCCAATAAGGTGGCGGTAGTCTTCAGGGTCGTGGCCACCATAAAAGGTCCAGAATCCTTTGCCCTGTTCGCCATGGATGTAGCGGGCTTCGTTGGCTGGTTTGTTTTCGCCCATCACCAGCACATTCGATTTTAATACCTCTTTTCGATAGGCTGTGGTTTGCCCCATAAAGCCTTTAATCAGGTTGTGGTGGTTTTGGCAAAGCATGGTTGGTATGGGGTCCCATTTGGCCGAAAAATCGAATAAGGTGAAAAAATCGTTTTCGCGGGCCACATGCCGGTGGTCGGTAGCATCGATATCTGAAAACTCGTACACATAGGGGCTTTTTTCCAGCTTAAAATTTTCGAAAGCAAAGGTATTGCCATAATCGAGTTTTTCGTCAGCGTTGGCTTCCATCGGGTCGCCATCAAACATATTCTCGCAAATATCAACACCTATCGAGGCCAGCGAAATATCGTAAGTGTCGGTTGCGGCACACATGGCAAACAAAAAGCCACCATTTTGCACATATTTCTGAATTTCGCGGGTAACAAACGATTTCATTTCCGATACTTTCATAAAACCCAGCATCGAGGCCAGCTCCTTATTGATGCGCACTTCTTGCTGGTACCAGGGCATGTGCTGGTACGAACGCCAAAACTTCCCGTGTTGCCCCGTAAAATCTTCGTGGTGCAGGTGCAGCCAGTCGTATTCGGTAAGGTCGCCATTTATAATTTCTTCGTCGTAAATAATATCGTAATCAATCTCGGCATAGCTTAGTACCAAAGTTACGGCATCGTCCCATGGCTGTTTATTCGGTGGCGAATACACTGCAATTTTTGGTGCCTTGTTCATTGCCACCGCATCCTGGTTTACATCGGGCTGGGCAATTTCGTTTAAAATTCCCGATGCCTGCACATCACTGATGGTTTCGAAACTCACCCCTCGTATTACGCACTCGTTTTCAATTTCGGGGTAGTGTTGCATTAAAAAACTGCCGCCCCGGTAATTTAAAAGCCACTTTACCTCCACATCTTTTTGAAGTACCCAGTAGGCAATGCCGTATGATTTTAGGTGATCTTTTTGCAGCTCATCCATTGGTATCAGCAGATGAATGGCACCGGCATGTACTGAAAGAAAAAGCAGTACCGGCAACAAGAATATTTTTAGTGGCGTGCGCATTTGTTTTTGTATTAGTACATTTAACAAGGCATTTGGTTCATTCGGTTTTTCAATTTCAGAACGAAGCAGCACCCGGTTCTATTGTTGCCAGAAATCATCCGTAAAAAACCGTTAATCATTATTTTTTAGTTGTTTAAAACGGTGCATCGCTGGTTGATGTATTTTGTTTGTCGAATCCGCTATTGGTGGTCATTCCGGCAGCCATGTCATCATCATCCTCATTCATTGATGAGCCAAAGGTTTGTACCTGACCTGAGAAATCGCCATGATCGAACTGCGGATCGAGATCGGAGAACCGGGCCATTTCTTTCTGGAAACGCAATGGTACATCGGCTGTGGCACCGTTACGGTGTTTGGCAATAATCAATTCGGCTATACCCAACAAGGAGTTCCCCGATTCGTCTTCCGTAATTCCAAAATACTCGGGGCGGTGAATAAAACATACAATATCAGCATCCTGCTCAATTGCTCCCGATTCACGCAGGTCAGACAGCTGTGGGCGTTTTCCCTCGCGCGATTCAACGGCACGGCTTAACTGCGACAGGGCAATAATAGGTACATCCAGCTCTTTGGCAATGGCTTTCAGCGAGCGCGAAATCATACTCACTTCCTGTTCCCTGCTTCCGCGCGTGTCGTTTCCGGCAGTCATCAGCTGCAGGTAATCAACAATAATAATGTCAACATCGTGCTGCATTTTCAGGCGCCGGCACTTGGCCCTGAATTCAAAAATAGAGAGGGCCGGCGTATCGTCAATAAAAATAGGTGCTTCGTCCAGCGTTTTAATCCGCTGGTTTAGCTGTGCCCATTCGTAGTCTTCCAGCTTACCGGTTTTAATTTTTTCGCCACCCAGTTCCGACTCCGCTGAAATTAAACGGTTTACCAATTGTAACGACGACATCTCGAGCGAAAAAATCGCCACGGCCTGCCGGTGGTCAACCGCCATGTTTCGGGCCATGGATAGCACAAAGGCCGTTTTACCCATTGCCGGACGTGCAGCCAGAATAACCAGTGCCGAACGTTCCCACCCCGAGGTAATCCGGTCAACGGCGGTAAATCCTGAAGGAACTCCGCTTAGGCCGTCTGGTTTGCTCCGGGCCGCCTCAATTTGAAGCACTGCCTGGTTAAGAATGGGTTTAATGGGCACGGTTTCTTTTTTGATATTCCCTTCTGAAACCTGGAATAGAGCCGATTCTGAAAAATCAATCAGGTCGTCTACATCCAGGGTATCATCGTAGGCTTTGGTTTGAATCTCCGATGAAACGCGAATGAGTTCGCGCTGCATAAACTTCTGTGCAATTATTCGGGCATGAAACTCGAGGTGAGCTGCCGATGCTACACGCCGGGTAAGCTGGGTAATGTAGGCCGGGCCGCCAACTTCGTCCAGCTGGTTGCGGTCTTTTAGCTCTTGGGTAACCATTAACAGGTCAACCGGTTTTTCTTTCCCCGACAGGCTTTTTATGGCATCAAAAATTTTTCGGTGTTCTTCCTTATAAAAACTGTTGGAGTCGATGGTGTCGGCCACAGTTACGTAGGCGTCGCGCTCTAGCATAAGTGCCCCAAGCACCGCTTCTTCCACATCAATTGCCTGCGGCGGAAGTTTGCCGTATTGGGCATTAATTTGCTCTACTGTATTTTGTTGCTGATTGTTGTTTTTTCGTTGTGCCATAGTTTTGAATGTACTTCAAGTGTTTTCCGCAGACCTGTTTAAGCAGACCTCAAAAATAGAAATTAACGGTGCTTGTAACAAGTGAATCTTTTCTTGATTTTCAACGGGTGCTATTCACAATTGTTAATAGGTTTTACGCCAGCTTGTCTTCAATAATTTGTGTAATTATTGTTTGCAACGTACTTCCCATTGCTGCAATTTGTTGCGGAATAAAGCTGGTTGCTGTCATTCCGGGGGTGGTGTTTACTTCCAAAAAATAGAACTCATTGTTTTTTAAAATGAAGTCGACACGCACAATGCCCGAGCATTCACATAAATCGTAAATGTCGGCTGTTAGCTTTTTACATTTTGCTGTAAGCTCTTCAGGCAGGCGGGCAGGGGTAATTTCTTCGGTAGCTCCCGGCGTATATTTGGCTTCGTAGTCGAAAAATTCGTTTTGCGGAATTACTTCGGTAATCGGGAAGATTACTTTTTTGCCTCCTAAACGAACGGCGCCACAGGTAAACTCGTGGCCATCAATAAACTGCTCTACAAGCGCTTCATCGCTTTCTTGCCAGGCTTTTTCAATAGCGGCCTTTATCTGGCTTACTTCTTTTACCTTGGTAATTCCAAAACTCGATCCTCCGGCATTGGGTTTTATAAACAGCGGAAGGCCCAGTTGCCCGGCAATTGCTTCCGGATGTATTGTTTCGCCGGTTTTAAATTTTTGAGAAACCGCCATTTTAATACCAAAGGTACGCAGGTAGTTGTTGCAAAACCATTTATTAAAGGTTAGCGACGATGAATGCACATTACAGGTAGAATACGGAATATTCAACAACTCGAAATACCCCTGCAGAATTCCGTCCTCGCCTGGTGTGCCGTGGATAGTGATGTAGGCAAAATCGAATTTGATTTTTTTCCCATCGCAGGTAAAGCTAAAATCAGCTTTATCAACTTCGGCAATTTTCTTTTCGTCCTGAAAAACATCCCATTGTTGCCCCTGCATTTGCACCAGCCAGCGATTAAATTTTTTAGTATCAATGGCTTTTAAAATATTGGCACCGCTTTTAACCGATACAACAAATTCTGATGAATCGCCACCGGCAATTACAGCTATATTGGGTAGTTGTGTTTTACTCATTTCTGTTTGCTATATAATTTTCCCATTTATCAATTGCGCTGGTCATATCTTCTGGCAGCTCCGAATTGAATAACATTTTTTCTCCTGTTGTGGGATGAATAAACCCAAGAGTTTTGGCATGAAGCGCCTGGCGGGGTAAGGTTTTAAAACAATTTTGTACAAACTGGCGGTATTTGCTAAACGTGGTACCGCGCAGAATTTTATCGCCACCGTAGTTGGCATCGTTAAACAGGGGGTGGTTTATGTGTTTCATGTGCACTCTAATCTGGTGTGTGCGTCCGGTTTCCAGTCGGCATTCAACCAGCGTAACGTAGCCAATGCGGCGTAGTACTTTGTAGTGCGTTACGGCATGTTTTCCATAATCTTCTTCCGGAAAAACGGTAAATACCTGTCGGTTTTTCAGGCTTCGCCCAATGTGGCCGGTAATGGTTCCTTCGTCGTCTTTTACACTGCCCCATACCAGTGCATGGTAGCGGCGCTCGGTTGTTTTTTCAAAAAATTGCAGGGCTAGTTTATTCTTGGCCATTTCGGTTTTTGCCACTACTAAAAGACCCGAGGTATCTTTATCGATGCGGTGCACCAACCCGGGGCGCGGGTCTTCGCTGTTAAATAAAGGCAGGTCTTTAAAGTACCAGGCTAAGGCGTTTACAAGTGTTCCGGTGTAATTGCCATGCCCGGGGTGTACTACCAGGCCTGGAGGTTTATTGATTACAATTAACTGGTCGTCTTCGTAAACAATATTTAAGGGAATATCTTCAGGTATAATTTTTAACTCCCTGCGCGGAAAGTCCATTACAATTATAATTTCTTCTCCGGGTTTTACTTTATAGTTGGGCTTTACGGCATTCCCGTCTACCAGAATATTTCCGGCATCGGCAGCGGCCTGAATACGGCTTCGTGAAGCGTTTTCAATTCGGTTGGAAAGAAATTTGTCAATCCGAAGTGGCGATTGCCCGGGATCTACCGATAAGCGGTAGTGTTCATACAAACCACCTTCTTCCAGTTCGTCATTCTCCTGCGTGTAGTCTTCCATGGTGTTATAAATTTCTTTCGTAGGCTTTGTTTATTTTTTCTTCATCGGTGGTTAACCAAATATCAACCGACGAACCTGTTTCAATTTGTTTGGTAAATTTCGGGTTTGGCAGTTGTTTCCATATTTTTGCACTTAACGAGTCTTCCGCTGTTTCTAATGTTTTATCGAAAATTATTGCACCGGTATTCAGTAATGCATCGGTAAGTGTTGATTGTGCTTCCTGCAGTGTAAAACCGGTAAGGTCGGGTAGTGCGGTTTTCATATTTCCCTGGCTGCGTCCAATAACCAGGTCGAGGTTGGTGCCTTTAATAATTTTTTTCCCTTCAGTTACCTCAACCGAATCTTGCATAACTTTTAATACCAGGTCGTTGTACTCTGATGGTTGGTAGTAAATATTTTCAACCTGTGAGCCAAGTGCCTGAATAAGCACCTGCGCCTGCCGGAAAGAAATATCGGTTAATCGCGGCAGGATGACCTTTTCTGGTTCAAGCGAATTTATTGTAAGCCTGATCACCCGGTTTTCTTTAACTCGTGAGTTGGCAAGTGGCAGCTGGTCGACAATTGTTCCGGGGGCAAAGTTTTTGTTGTAAACCGAATCGATTACCTCAACTCTAAGCTTGTTGGCCCGGGCACTCATGCTTGCCTCCTCGAGGTTTAAGCCTGTTAATGCCGGAACGGGGTATGAAATGCCGTGTTTGGTATAAAACATTAAGCTTTTTAATGTTACAAACAGCACAATGGCTACCAGCACAATGGCAACAAAAAAGTGTTTGATAAAAGTACGGCTAGTGATAAATTTTCCTAAACTCATAGCAGTTTTATGGTACTTATTAAAGAGAACAAAAATAAGTCAAAAAAAGTATGTTGAAAGGATTTTGGACAGAAACAAACATCAAATAAGTGCAGAATGTGTGAAAGTTGACCTTTTCGACATTTTAAAATGGGATGGTAAGAATATTGGAGGTGGCGCACCTTTACAAGCATGTATAAACACGAAAAGGTAAAGAACTGAATTCTTTACCTTCCCGCAAAATATACTAAGATCTTTTAATTATCTTTTATGTCTTGGCTCGTCTGAAACGCTCAGTTTTTTTCTGCCTTTTGCTCTACGGGCTTTAATTACTTTACGACCATTAGCTGTCGACATTCTCTCTCTAAAGCCGTGCTTATTCTTTCTTTTTCTATTTGATGGTTGAAATGTACGTTTCATTTCTATAAAGTTTTACTTGTTTCTATTCAGAATTTTCGGACTGCAAAAATAGTTCTTTTTTTATTTCTTCCAAAAACTTCAGTGTTTTTTTATTTAAAATCCCGCTTTTTGTTTTGTTTCTTAAAATCAGTTGTTTATCTGTTTTTGCAAAATCATTTTTTGCCTGATTGCAGGTGTTTACTTAAAATCAGTTTTCTTTTTTTACTGAAAAGCGGAACCCAATACCGTGCAGGTTGGTAATTTTTACCGAAGGGTCGGCTTTAAAGTATTTTCGTAAACGCGAGATAAACACATCGAGGCTGCGTCCCAGGAAATAATCGTCTGATCCCCATACTTTTTCAAGTATTTCGTTTCGGCTGAGTACTTTGTTTGTGTTTTTTGCAAAAAAACGGATAAGCTCTGCCTCTTTCAATGTAAGGCTGCGTGTTTCGCCGTTCAGTGTTAACGAAAGATCGTCGAAATGAAAATCGAAGTTTCCAATTTTTATTACAGCGGCCGATGTGTCGTTAACAGGTTGCGACTGACTGCGTTTAAGAAATATTTTAATTTTCAGCAGCAGTTCTTCCATGCTAAAAGGCTTGGGGATATAGTCGTCGCCACCAATGGTTAAACCTGTAATTTTATCTTCCGTCATGCTGCGGGCGGTTAGAAAAATTATGGGAGTTTGTTCGTCGGTTTTGCGTATGGTTTCTGCAACCTGGAAGCCATCAATTTTCGGAAGCATCACATCTAAAACAATTAAATCGAATTGATTTTCCTTAAAAAGCGAGAGGGCCATTTCTCCGTCGGATGCAACTTTAACATCGTAATTGTTTTCCGTTAAATTGTCTTTTACAATAAAGCTTAGTGCCTCGTCGTCTTCAACCAATAATATTTTAAATGCGTCTTCTTTCATGGTTTATTTCGGAATGGTTAAACAAAAAATACTTCCTCCTTTGGGATTTTCAAGAACTTTTATTTTCCAGTTATGGGTTTTTACAATTTTAAATACATAGTCGAGGCCAAGTCCAAATCCTTTTACATTATGCACGTTTCCGGTTGGTATTCGGTAAAACTTTTTAAATATCCTTTTGCGATGTTCCTTCGGAATTCCAATGCCATTATCAATAAAACTTAACTCAATAAGCGCCGGCTTTTCTAATAATTCGATTTTTATCACAGGGCTATTCTCGCAATATTTTGCAGCATTTTCAAGAATGTTGGAAACCAGGTTGGCAAAATGAAATCGGTCGGCCATAATCTCATAATCAGCTTGCTGGCCTGTCAGTTGAACTTGTGCATTTTGCCCTGCTTTTGATCGTTGAAACTGTTCACATGCATCCTGTAAAAACTGGTTTAGATTTATTTCCTCAAGATTTAAATGGATGCGACTTTTTTCTATAGATGCCAGGTTTAGCACTTTCTCCACATTTTTCGAAAGACGGTTGGTTTGTTCTTGAATAATGCGTGTGTAATTAAAAAGCCGTTCGGGCGATTTTAATATATTTTCATCGTTAATAACCGTAGCCGCCAGTGCAATTGACGATATGGGAGTTTTTAATTCGTGCGTAAGATTATTGATAAAATTTTTCTGAATTTCGGAGAGTTGGCGCTGACGAATAATGACCCATAAAGTGTATCCGAAAAAGAAGATGACCAGGGTTAATAAAGCCGTTAAAAAGTACCAGATAGACAGTTGCGAGAAAAAATACGATGAGCGGTTGGGAAAGTGTAAGCCAAAATAATTGGAGTAATTCTCGTTTAAAGGGAATGAATAGGTTGACAACTCCTCGTTATCATCTATGCGTACCATTGTTGTTTCGTCCATCTGTTCCTGCCCGGGATTGTAAATGGCAAATTCAAAATCGGAATAAATGTCGTGCCGTTTAAATTGGGTAATCAGGTTTTGTTTTAAAAGATCTTTATCGATAGCTACGCCCACATTAACCAGGTAAGTGTTGTTCGAGATTACCTCAACCGGGGTAATGCTGTCGAAATTTTCGGTGGTTCCGGTGGCCAGCATCACCTGCCAGGCAACCTCTTTTAATGCCACGCTGGCGCTCTCCTGAAATTGTTTCTCTGAAAGGTTATACGAACTGCGTATAAACGCAAATTGCACCAGAAATACGCCAACAACAGATACAGTTGCCAGCATTATTATGTATTTAAGCGCTTTACCTTTCATTTAACATTACTTTAGCCACGAAACTACATATTTTTTTATTTGTCGCCTGTAGTTAACAACTCATTAACAAAATATTGCATTCGGTTAACAGCACCTATACCGAAGCATTTTTACATTTGTTTCAGATTATTCTCAACAAACAAATTTAATGAATATATTATGAAACGAACTTGAACTTATTTAATCATAGCTACACAAACAAGAATGATTAAAAAGGTTTATGTGAGTTCCTGAATGTCTTCAAACTTATTGAACATTCAGAAATCAAAAAATTTTAAAAAGATGAAACGAATTTTACAATTATTGGCCGTATTTTCATTGGTTGTTGCTTTTCATTCAGCAATGGCTCAGGGAAGTGCAAAAATTGTGTTTGAAGAACAAACCCACGACTTTGGAAATTTCAAAGAATCAGATGGTGTTCAAACCACATCTTTTTCGTTTACCAACAATGGAGAGGCTCCATTGGTACTCTCGAATGTACGTGCATCATGCGGTTGTACCACTCCGAAATGGACCCGCGAGCCAGTTGCTCCCGGACAAAAAGGAAGTATTGATGTAAGTTATAATCCTAAAAACCGCCCGGGCTCGTTTAACAAATCGGTAACGGTTAGCTCAAACGCCGAAAACCGCACTGTTGTTTTACGCATCACCGGGAAAGTTGAACCACGCGAAAAGACCCTGGCAGAAAAGTATCCGCGAAAAATTGGTGCTTTACGGGTAAAATCAAACTACCTCTCGTTTGCCAAAATAAAAATGGGCGAAGTGGTGACAAAAGAGCTGGAGCTGGTTAATGATACTGACAAACCTGTTGAAGTGGGTTTCCGAACAGTGCCAAAACACCTTCAGGCTAAAGTTGAACCAGAAACTATTCCTGCAAACGGTACAGGTAAACTTATTGTAACTTACGATTCTGATGCCGCCAATACTTTTGGTTTTGCTTCGCACCGTATATACCTGTCGCTTGATGGTAGCAACGATTACAAAAGCTCGGTAGGTGTTAGTGCAACAATTGAAGAGGATTTCTCTCACTTAACTCCTGAAGAGCTGGCAAATGCGCCGGTTGCTAATTTTAATGAAAAATCGGTTGATTTTGGAGAAATGAAACAAGGCGATAAAAAAGATCATACCTTTACCTTAACCAACGATGGTAAAACAGATTTAATTATCCGCAGAGTGCGTTCTTCTTGCGGATGTACTGCCGTGGCACCTTCGAAAAAGGTTATTGCTGCAGGCGAAACCGCACCTATAAAGGTAACTTTCGACTCGCGCGGAAAGCGTGGCCGCCAAAGCAAATCAATTACTGTAATTACCAACGACCCGAAAACACCAACTTCAACACTCCGAATTTCGAGCAATGTTGTTGTGCAAAGTGCAAGCTAAGTTTATTTAAAGTCAATAATACAAGAGGTGTTGCAGGTTTAACTTGCAGCACCTTCTTTTTTGCTGTACTTTTGAGCGATAAAATTTACCCTAATGTCAGAAACAGATAAGCACCATATCGAAAACGATCCTCAGTTTAAAGGTCTGAATGTAAACTCCGGAGTTGAGCAACCCGAAACGGTAAACAACGACTCGGTAAAGCGCTTTTTACAGAAAAAACGAAAACTGCTTCCGGTTGAAGAATATGTAAATGGTATTTTGAAAGGCGACATTACGCTGCTAAGTAAAGCGGTTACGCTGGTGGAGAGCTCAAAAGCCGAACATCAGCAACTGGCGCAGCAGATTATAAAAGCCTGTCTTCCGCACAGTGGAAATTCCGTGCGGGTAGGAATTACAGGGGTGCCTGGAGTAGGTAAGAGTACATTTATTGAAGCACTTGGAAAGCTGCTTACCAGCCGCGGTGAAAAATTAGCCGTATTGGCTATCGATCCGAGTAGCGAACGAACAAAGGGAAGTATTTTGGGTGATAAAACCCGGATGGAAGAGTTGGCCAGCGATAAACTGGCGTACATTCGTCCAAGTCCGTCGGCAGGGTCGCTTGGTGGAGTAGCACGAAAAACGCGCGAAACCATAATCTTGTGTGAAGCAGCAGGGTATACCAATATTTTTATTGAAACGGTGGGAGTTGGACAAAGCGAAACAGCAGTGCACTCCATGACCGATTTTTTCCTTTTATTAATGCTTGCAGGCGCCGGCGACGAGCTTCAGGGGATAAAACGCGGCATAATGGAGATGGCCGACCTTATTGCCATTAATAAAGCCGATGGTAACAATGTGGAAAAAGCAGAAATGGCAAAAGTGCAGTATAAAAATGCCATTCACCTGTTTCCAAAAAAAGATTCAGACTGGGAGCCTAATGTGCTAAGCTGTTCAGCCTACAATAAAGTGGGAATTGAGGATATTTGGGGGCAGATTGAAAACTATAAAAAGCTCACAAAGGGCAACGGTTACTTTTTCAGGAAAAGAAATGAACAAGCTACCTACTGGATGCATGAAACCATTCAGGAACAATTAAAACGGAATTTCTACGACCATCCGGAAATTAAAGCCCAGTTACAGGTGCTGGAAAATTATGTGCTTGCCGACAAAATGAGCTCCTTTGTTGCTGCCGGAGAATTACTTGACAGGTATTCGAAATTAAAATAAGTCAACACATTTAAACCCGATGTTTTGGTTGTTCCGGGTTTTGTCGAACTAAAGCCTGTTCAAAACAATCGTCTTCCTTGGGTAAAGAAGCATTACGTTTCAATTAAAAAGTGGCAATTGGCTGATTGTTGAATTTCACGGGTAATCCGGCAAACTTTCCTGTTTTACATCTTTTAAAAGCTTTTGAAAAGAAGTAAATTTGTAAGAACCTTTCTGATTGTGAGGTGTTACTTACATAAATCAAATATCAATAAATTTTAAAAAATAATGAATTACGATGTTATAGTTATAGGTAGCGGCCCCGGTGGATATGTTACAGCAATTCGCGCTGCACAACTGGGGTTTAAAGTTGCTGTTGTTGAAAAGGAAAATCTTGGAGGAATTTGTTTGAACTGGGGGTGTATTCCCACCAAGTCGTTACTAAAAAGTGCACAGGCTTTTGAATATGCCGCACATGCTGCTGATTATGGAGTAACTATTGAAGGAGAAGTAAAACCTGATTTTGAAGCAATGGTGAAGCGAAGCAGAAATGTAGCTGATGGCATGAGCAAGGGGATTCAGTTTTTATTCAAGAAAAATAAAGTAGAATCGATATTTGGCTGGGGAAAACTTACAGCTAAAAATACGGTTGAGGTTACCGCCGAAAATGGAAAAAAGACTTCGTATACGGCAAAACATATTATTCTGGCTACCGGAGCACGTTCGCGCGAGCTGCCTAATTTGCCACAAGATGGTGAAAAAATTATTGGCTACCGAAAAGCATTAACCCTTGAAAAACAACCTAAAAGTATGGTGGTTGTTGGATCTGGAGCTATTGGCAGCGAATTTGCCTACTTTTACCATACCATTGGCACAGCAGTTACGCTTGTTGAGTTTATGCCAACCCTGGTGCCAAACGAAGATGCTGACGTGGCAAAACAACTGGAGCGCAACTTCAAAAAATCAAAAATGAAAGTGATGACCAGTTCGTCGGTTGAAAGTGTTGATACATCGGGCGAAATATGTAAAGTTACAATCAAAACAAAAAAAGGAGAAGAGGTTGTTGAAGCAGATGTTGTACTGTCGGCTGTTGGAATTTCTCCAAATACTGATGGGATTGGTCTGGAAGAACTTGGTGTAACCACCGAGAATGGCCGCGTAAAAGTTGATGAATATTACAAAACAAATGTTGAGGGGGTTTATGCCATTGGCGATATTGTTGACGGTCCGGCGCTGGCTCACGTAGCTTCGGCTGAGGGAATAACTTGTATTGAAAAAATTGCAGGTTTAAATCCGGAGCCGGTTGACTATGGAAATATTCCGGGATGTACCTATACAAACCCTGAAGTATCATCGGTAGGCTTAACAGAAGCTAAAGCAAAAGAAGCAGGCTACGAAATTAAAGTGGGTAAGTTCCCTTATTCGGCCAGCGGAAAAGCAAGTGCAGCAGGCCAGAAAGACGGTTTTGTTAAACTGGTTTTTGATGCCAAGTACGGAGAATTGCTTGGTGCACATATGATTGGCGGAAATGTGACCGAAATGATTGCTGAACTGGTAGTAGCTAAAAAACTGGAAATTACCGGACACGAGCTGCTAAAAACCATTCATCCGCACCCAACCATGAGCGAAGCAGTAATGGAAGCTGCTGCTGCCGCCTATGATGAGGTTATTCATATTTAAATAATAATTAAGTAATATAAAGTAAAGAACCCGAGGTGTTTAGCTTCGGGTTTTTTTGTGTGTTAAAAACCGAACAAACGACACTAATGTTCGAAACGTTTATAAAAAGCTGAAAATCAATTAGAAAGTTTTTGTATTTAAGAATAAATTTTAATTTTGCCTGTCAGACATCAACTACAGAGACCGTATTATTTCTCAGAATTACTATTGTTAAATGAGGGAGATATTCTTTAATAAAAATTCGAAATAAATGAAAAAACTAACATTGGTAGTGGCATTTTCTATGCTGCTTCAAATTGTATTTGCAGGTGGTTTACTAACCAATTACAACCAAAGTGCACAATATATTCGGATGATGTCGCGAAATGCATCATTAGATATTGATGCGGTATTTTACAATCCGGCGGGCTTGGTAAAAATGGAAGATGGCTGGCATTTTGCCTTTTACAGCCAAACTATTTTTCAAACCCGCGATATTGATACACAGTTTCCAACTTTGAATACAAGTCACTACGAAGGTAAAACAACAATACCTATTTTTCCTGATTTGTATGCAGCCTATAAAAAAGACAAGTGGGCATTTTCATTAGGAATAGGGCCAATAGGTGGTGGCGGAACAGCAGAGTTTCCCGGAGGAATTCCAACACTGGAGATTCCTTTTTCAATGTTACCGGTTGCCTTGTCTGACTTAGCTTTAATTAACCCGGCTTTAGCTGTTACAAGTTACGACCTTGATATGGCATTAGAGGCTTCATCAACATTTTGGGGTATTCAACTGGGTGCATCTTATGCACTAAACGATAAATTCTCGGTTTATGGGGGTATGCGCTTAATGCCATCAGTAAATACTTACGAAGGAGCTATTCGCAATATCCAGATTAACGGAACACCTGCTGTGGCCTGGTTAAATGGGTCTGCTACGCAACTGAGTACAATGGCGGCAAATCTCAATGCACTAGCAAATTTGCCGGAAACATTGGCCCCAATTCTTTCCGTTGCTGGAGAGTTTACATTAGATCAGTTGGTGGGGGCAGGCCAAATGGATCCGGTACAGCAAGGTCAAATTGAGGCAGGTTTGCAATTAATGGGACTTTCATCTGAGCAAATTGCGGCTATGAATCTTAACCAGATAAATGGTGCATATGTGCAAGCCGCACCTGGTTTTATTCAAAATGCACAAACGCTTAACGGAACAGCACAAACACTTACCGGAACCGCCGGGCAAATGAACGACAAAGAGGTGAAAACCAAACAAAAAGGCATGGGTTATACCCCGATAATTGGTGTTAATTTTTCGCCGAACGACGACTGGAACTTCGCTGTAAAATACGAGTTTAAAACAAAGCTTGTATTGGAAAACGAAACCGAAGTTGATCAAATGGGCTTGTTTCCTGATGGAGCAGAATCTTCAAACGATGTTCCTGCAATTTTTACGGCCGGTGTTGGATATCGTGGTTTAGACTGGTTAGAAGCACAACTTTCCTATAATATGTATTTTGATAAAGATGTTGATTATGGGTACAATATCCGATATTCAACAATGGGCGAGCAGGTGCACCGCGATATTGATGGCAACTATTGGGAGCTGGGCCTTGGATTGCAGTTTAATGTAAGTGATAATTTTGCTTTTAGTGTTGGTGGATTACGCTCGAAAAATGGTGTATCACCACAGTACCAAAGCGATTTTAGTTTTAGTAATTCGTCGCATACCCTGGCTGGTGGTATTATGTGGAAAATTACTGACAAACTTACTTTTGATGCCGGTATTTCAAATACTTTTTATGAAGACGATACTGTGACATTTAATCATGCAAGTGTTGGAAGTTATGACGAAACGTTTGGCAAAACAACCTTGAGTATTGCAGCCGGTATTTCGTACAGCATATTTTAAACCAATAACAATATAACGCAAAAGCGGAGGACATTTATTGTTCTCCGCTTTTTTATTGCTTAGCATTTGGTTTAAATCGCTTTGGCTTCAATATGGCAATCAAAGTCCATGTTTACAACAAAGTCTACCGGTGCAGTATTCGTGGTTCCTGAAACGGTAATTGTAATTTCTTTAGTTGAATTAAGAATTGAGGCCGCCTGAATAAGTTTAGCGTTATCAACTGATGGTTTAAAGGTGTTGTTCTCTCTTGAAATATCTGTTAGCGAAACCAGTATGCCCACATTGTCAACAGAAACATCAAGCGTTTTAACCAGTTCTCCTTCTCCCAAATTGCCAATAACTAACTCCAGTTCATTGATGTCAATCGATTTTAGTTTGTTCAAATAATCTGCGATCTCGCTAATGTCGCTGAGTTTTGTAGTTTGTGTTTCAGAAAATGCGAAATCGGCGCTGGCTGATTTTTGAATACTGGCATTCGTTTCAACAACGGCTACCGGAATGTTCATCGAAAGGGTTGTGTCAAACTCAATGGTATTGGCATCTTCAATTTTGTCGCACGAAAATAACGACAGTGCAAAAACTAATAATACAAAATAAATGTTTTTCATGTGATTTGTGATTAATGTTAAAGCGGCAATATAAGGCATTATTGTACCTGTGTCAATAGCAAAATAAAAAAAGGGTTGATTTTTATCAACCCCTTTTGGAAGAACTAACTGTGAAATTACTGGAATACCTACTCCAGTTCAAAAATTTTATTGTAGACTTCGTCGTTAATAAGCTTGGCTGTAAGTACAAACTGTTTGGTGCCGGTTGCTTTTAAATCCGAAAGGTCGTAGCGAAATTCTTTTGTAAACCAGGCCTCGCAAAGATCGCCATTGGCATTATGCCTTATTTCGAATGTTGGAACGGTGGAGCTACTTGCTGTCCATGGGTGCATACGGGCCAAATCAATTGTGTGTTCCTGGCAGCCACCGCTGTATGAAAGTTTAAAGTATAAACAATTACCATCTACATAAGCTTCATGAATATGAACAGGGTCGCGGGCCAAACTGTCGTAATTCTCAAAATATAAATCAATGTATGGCGAACACGATAATTCTTCAACGTAAGTTACTTCGCAGGGAACTCCCTGGCTGCATCCAACCATTACATTGGTTAATTCGGTGTATGTAATAAGTACGCGTTGCCCCTGTGTAAAAGTAAAATTCTCGGGGTAATAGAGCGGAAGAACTTTGTTGCCGTTGTCAAGTTCAATAATAAATCCACAGTCGCCTGCCCCAGCGTAATCAACAACAGTTCCGGTTTCGTCAAACGAAAGTATTTCATCATCCTGGCAACTGGTAAATAGAATAAGAAATACGGATAGTATTACGACTAATCGTTTCATGGCATTATAAATTGTTTTTGGTATAACGTAAATAACTTACGTTTATTTTCTATTCCTCTTTTTCCGGGTTTTTTACGGTTCCCAGGAATAAAATAGCACCAGTGTCTTTTTCGGTAATGGCATATAAAAAAGGCCGGTTTACGTTAAATTGCTTATTTTGTGGACCTACCGAGGTAAGTTCAATAGCTACTACTGTTACTGCTGCAGCTTCAGTACCCTTTTCATTTACTTCAATAAAAGTTTTATGCTTTACGTAGTCGATATTCAGATTGCCATTTTTGTTGATGCCGGTAAAGTCAGCTTGCCCTCTTCTAAATGCAATTCCCATCCCCATATCGCTTAGTACATCATTTAGTTTTATTTCGTATTTATATTTTAGACGAGGAAGCTTTAGGTCAATATTAACAGTGTCGGTAAAGCTTGCCATCCATGTTTTCCAATTGCCAACACTTAACTCCTCAACAATATCTTCTACCGAATTTTCTGCTTGGGGAAGAAATACAAACATGTTGTAATTACCGGCACCATAGGCTAGTTTAACGGCCTCGAATAAATTGTTGGAGTAGTAAGGCAACGATTCTGTTTTTATCATGGTGGGCACATTAATTGCTGTTTCGCTGTTCAGATAAAATGGCAGATTTTTCGTGTTGTCTTCGTCAAATTCGGTTTGCCAAATGCCTTTAAAATAAATAGCATTTAGTAAAAACATAACATGTTCGGCACTAATATTGTCCAGTATTTTATCTATTTTATTGTGCGTTTTATCTGCTACCCAATTATTAATGGTTTCTAAAGCCCGGGGCGAATTAAAGTCCAGGCCTTCTACCTCAGCGTCATAATAGTTTTGGTTGGTAGAAACAAAATCGCGTTCAACGGCAAAGCCATTTTTGTAGTAAATGGCATTGGCAATTTCTAAAATAACCTTTGGGTCGAGCGATTGCAGAGCAGCCACTAGCGAAGCATACGATTGATTAATTTCTTCGGGTGTTAAACCATAAACTTTAAGGGTTTCTTCCATCGCCTTTTTTGTTTCGCCATTTGCCCCGTTGTATGTCATGGCCAGCGCCAGGCTAACGCTGAGTGGCGACACCATAATGTTGTCGTATTTTTCTTCTTCGTCATATATTTTCTGAAAAAGTTCAAGCCCGAACTCATTTTCTGCTTTAACAAGTTGTGCCGACTTCTCGTCCAGTTCTATTTTTTTTATTGGATCGGTACCATCGTCGTTGCTGTTGCATGCACTTAAAAATAACAAGGCAATTCCAAGAATTACCGAAATGAATGGTTTCATAATCAAACGTTTTAGCAAATTTACAAACCATAGATGCAAAAATGCAAGTTAAGGTTGCGTAACGAATGTTAAAACGTTTTTAAGAAAAACAACATGTGCAGAAAAATGAAAAAAGAAATTGCAGAAGCACGCAACCTTTTTTTTAGGCAGTACATCTAACCTGTGATTTTAATTTGTGAGGACCTACTGTTAAAGCAGATGCCAAAAAGTAAGATTAGAGCAGAAGCATTATTATCTGTACTTTTGGGTGAACTTTGCGAAAGATTTTGGAAGACCTGAAAAAAATAATAAAAGATTGTGCTTCGGGGAAACAGCGTGCACAAGAACAACTATACCAAATGTTTGCGCCTAAAATGTTTGGAGTATGCTTGCGCTATGCTAAGGACAACACCGAAGCAGAAGATAATCTGCAGGAAGGATTTATTAAGGTGTTTCAATATATTGATCGGTTTAGGCACGAAGGTTCATTGGAAGGTTGGATACGAAGAATAATGGTAAATGTATCACTCGAAAAATTCAGGAAACAGCATTTAATGCATCCTGTTGAGGATATTAGCAAGTTCGAGAGCCAGTACATTTCAGACGATATACTTGCCGCAATATCGGCCAAGGAGTTAATCGCTCTGATACAGGAATTGCCTCCGCGTTACCGTATGGTTTTTAACCTTTTTGTAATAGATGGGATGAACCATCAGGAGATTAGTGATGAAATGAAAATAACGGTGGGAACATCGAAGTCGAACCTGGCAAGGGCCAGAGATATTTTGAAACGTAGAGTGAAAGAACTGTACGGAGATATTGAAACAAGTAATTACACTGCCGGATGAGCAAGAGACTAAATATTGACGATTCGATTAAAGAAAAATTGGACGGCTTTTCTGCTGCTCCGCCACCACATGTTTGGACAAATATTCAAACAAACATGGCTGCCCGGCGCAAAAAACGTCGTTTAGCTTATGTCGGTTGGATATCGGCAGCAGCAGTGGTGGTGCTGGCATTCATTGCCGGGTGGTATTTTAGCGGGCAAAATACTATCGTGCAACCAATGTTGGTTGAGCAGCAACAAGCTACAGCTAAGTCAAATGCCGGTTTGTCAGCCGCTCAGGATGCCGAAATTGAAGGAAAAGCCGAAACGTCAGCAGGTATTTCTGAACTTATTGCAAATTCAAACACCGAGCCCATAACTGCAATAATTATTTCTGAGAACTCAACGGCAGAGCAACCCGGGCGTGATGGAGAAATACCGGAAACAACAGGAGGTGACGAAAAATTAGATGAGCACTACAGTTTGTTGCAAAGTATTGATGCATTTTTAGCTAAAAATATGCCCGATCTTAGGTTGCAACAAGTACAGAACAAACCTGTTGAGCCTTATTTAACAGCGGCTGATGAAGTGTTAATAGCATCGAATATAAAAACATTTGAAACGGTAAAAAACAAAGAGAATGGATGGATTGTTGGCGCACACGTGTCGCCCGGCTATTCATCGCACTCAGCGCAACATAAGGATACTTACTCACAGAATATGACCTACCAAAGCGATAACGGTGGAGGAAATGTGGGAGGAGGAATATCGGTGCAGTATAAAACCAGTAAGCGCTTACGTGTTGAAAGCGGTGTTTACTACGCTAAAGATGGACAGAAAGCAAAAAATTCGTTTAATTTATTTGCGTTTAAAAATGATGCTGATTATATGACCTCACCAGAGTTTTCGTATGATGATGCACAGCCCGCTTTTTCAAATGTTGTTACCGCAGGAAGCGAAGGAATTGCCATGAACAGTACTGCCGGAGTAATAAAAATGCAAGCTACCCCACAAGGGGCGCAAATTGCTGCTAATTTAGAAACAGACAAGGCCCGGGCTGATAATGTATTGTATGCCGATGGCGAGTTTTCGCAGGTTTTTGAATTTGTGGAAATTCCGTTGTATTTACGTTATAGCATTTTGGATAAGCGCCTGGGCATTGAATTGCTTGGTGGGGTAAATGCCGGATTTGTGATTGGAAATAACGCTTATCTTGATAATAACTATGGTGTGCAAAACATTGGTAGCACTGCAGATATTTCAACGCTGAATTTCTCCGGAACATTAGGTGTAGGTGTAAACTATATGCTTGGTAAACATTTCTCGCTGGCACTCGAGCCGCGCATAAATTATTACTTAAACTCAATCAATAGCAATCCCGATGTGGATTACCGGCCATATCGTTTGGGTGTTTATACCGGAATATATTACGAGTTTTAAGGCCATGCTAATGCTAAGCTTCCGGATCAAGCAGCCATTTTAATGCCGCTTCTTTTGTAGAGAATACTTTTACCCTGAATCCAATTTCTCTATTCACTTCCTGCTCAAACAGCAAAGATGCTGCGGTAGAAAAAGGATCGTTAATAACAATGCCCTGTTTTTTTCCATTAACAATGTCTACAATATTGCGCATAAAGTCAACAATAAGGCTCACATCGTTAGGTGTCATTTTAAACCGAGCTTCAGTGTAGTCTGATAAAAGATTATAGCCGCCTGCAGTAAACTCCGGCATTTTTAAAAACTCGTTCACCCAAACATATCCTATGTCTTTTTCTTCAAGAATTCCGTTATGCTTATACAAAATAAGCTTACGTGAATGATCGGATGTTACTGAATAATTCATCAAGTAAATGTGTGCTTTGTTTCTTCTATTTTGTTGTTTTTTGTTTGTGACGTCTTATTAAAATTAATTAAAAATCATTGATATTCAAAGTGTTGTGTGGTTTTTTTGTTTGGTTTTGCATACTATTATTATGTACGAAGGAAGATATTGGATAGCGCTATGCAGAAGCAAGTAGGCCTTAAGAGGGCATTATTATAAACTAAAGGTCAATAAAAAACTATAATGAAACAGTTATCTACGTTTACGATTAAAAACTCATTCCAACAAGTAAAACTGTAAACCTCATGAGAATGTGAAATTTTAAGTTTTAAAGACTGAATTCACACAATTACAGCAAAACAACAGTAATTCTTTTATATTTTTGACCCCAATTCAACAGGGCCTAAACGATTCAGCTGGTAATCCATGTGGTGTTCGTTTTACACAAATAATAAAAAAAGTACGGAGTCTTTTAATTTTTTTAAATGAAAACTGGAATTTATATCACAAATACCGAAAGCCAAACAGGAAGATCGCTTGTAACGCTTGGTGTTTTAAAAGTTTTGCTTTCAAAAGTAAGTAAGGTTGGCTACTTCCGACCAATTATTAACGATTATCCAAAAGGAGTTCACGATAATCATATCGAAACCATGTTAACGTATTTCAACCTCGATATGGAATACAAAGATGCCTATGGCTTTACCATGTCGCAAGTGGTTAAGTATAAAAACATGGGGCAGGAGGCACGTTTGATTGACCAAATGATTGACCGTTATAAAAAGCTGGAAGAGCAGTATGACGTGGTGGTGGTTGAAGGCTCTGATTTCGAAAACAAAGGTATTTCTTTTGAATTTGATTTGAATGTTGAATTTGCCAAAAACCTTTCAGTTCCTACCATTTTGGTAAGTTCGGCAAAAGATAAGCAGATGGATGAGGCCATCTCAAATCTTGATTTGGCTGTAAAATCATTTGCTGAAAAAGATGTGGTTGTGCAATCGGTTGTTATGAACCGGGTGAAAGCCGGAGATTGCGAACAGATGAAAGCCGAACTAACGAAAGTAATTCCAGAAGGTACGTCAATTGAAATTATTCCGGAAATAAAAAAATTGGGAAGTCCAACCATCCGAGAAATATACGAAGCCATTGGTGGTACAATTTTATTGGGCGAAAACCTGTTGTGTAAACAAGCCGACCGCTACGACGTAGGAGCTATGCAGTTGCGAAATTACCTTGATCGGGTGGAAGAAAACAGCCTGATAATTACACCTGGCGACCGTTCTGATATTATTTTGGGAGCTTTACAGGCCAATGCCTCATCAAATTACCCAAACATAGCAGGTATTGTGGTTACCGGAGGTATTGCCCCCGAGCCTCAGATACTTAAACTTATTGAAGGTTTGCCAACTATTGTTCCTATTATTTTGGTGGATGATGTAACTTTCGTTGCTGCCAATAAAATAGCCAATGTGAAACCAAAAATTACACCCGGTATAACACGAAAGCTCGACCTGAGTATTTCTACTTTTGAAAAGTATATTGACACTGAATTCCTGATTGATAAATTCAGAAGTTTTAAAACAGATGTGGTTACCCCGCATATGTTTCAGTACAACCTGGTGGCCAAGGCAAAATCGAAAAAACAACACATTGTTTTACCCGAAGGAACCGACCCACGTATTTTACTGGCCGCAACCCGTTTGGTAGACCAGAATGTTGTTGAAGTTACCCTACTCGGAAACAGAGAAGAGATAATAGCTAAAGCTGCCGAAATTGGTGTGAAGATTAATGGAAACATTAAAATTGTAGACCCTGCAAAATCAGAACATTACGAAGATTACTGGAGAACCTATCACGAGCTGAGAAAGCACAAGAACATACCCGAAGATATGGCACAGGATGCGCTGGCAGATGTTTCTTACTTCGGAACCATGATGGTTTATAAAGGCCATGCCGACGGAATGGTATCGGGTGCAGCCCATACCACAGCGCATACAATTATTCCTGCCTTACAATTTGTAAAAACAAAACCGGGAGTTAAAACCGTGTCGTCGGTGTTTTTTATGTGTTTAGACGACCATGTTTCGGTAATGGGCGATTGTGCAGTTAATGTGAGCCCGAATGCCGAGCAACTGGCAGAAATTGCTGTTTCGTCAGCCGATTCGGCAAAAGCATTTGGCATCGACCCAAAAGTTGCCATGTTATCGTACTCTTCAGGTACATCCGGTTCGGGAGCAGAAGTAGATAAAGTACGTGCTGCTACCGAAAAAGCGATCAGCATGCGCCCGGAACTAAAAATAGAAGGACCAATACAGTATGATGCTGCCGTTGACCCGAGTGTTGGTAAAAGCAAATTGCCCGATTCGCAGGTTGCCGGGCAGGCCAATGTTTTGATTTTCCCCGATTTGAATACCGGAAATAATACTTACAAAGCTATTCAGCGCGAAACCGGAGCGTTAGCCATTGGCCCAATGTTACAAGGCTTAAATAAACCGGTTAACGATTTAAGCCGTGGTTGCACTGTTGATGATATTTTTAATACAGTTGTAATTACTGCCATTCAGGCGCAGGAAGGGTTTTAAAAGCGTAAAATCAACTGATTTACGATAGTGGGCAAGGTGTTGGCAGAACGGTTCAACTGCTTGTTCATTACCAAACTTTTAACGATATATTTTAAAATGAATATTTTAGTAATTAATGCAGGTAGTTCGTCAATTAAATATCAGCTTATTGATATGAATACTGAGCTGCCATTATCGAGTGGAATTGTTGAACGCATTGGTCTTGAAATGGGGGTTATTAAACACAAAACCTTTACCAGTGGTGCAGAAGAAAAAACAATTGAAGAATTTCCGATTCCGGATCATGGTGTTGGTTTGAAACGTGTTTCGGAGTTACTTATGGATGCCGACAAAGGCGTAATTAGTGACCCTTCAGAAATTAAAGCTGTTGGACACCGCCTTGTACATGGTGGCGAAACTTTTACCCAAACCGTTGTAATTACCGACGAGGTAAAAGCTAAAGTTAAAGAATTGTTTCCGTTGGCGCCTCTGCATAACCCGGCAAACCTTATTGGCGTTGAGGTAGCAGAGAAAGTATTTCCTAACGCCACGCAGGTTGGTGTTTTTGATACTGCTTTTCATCAATCAATACCTGAGAAAGCTTTTCGTTATGCCTTGCCCGAAAAATTTTACAGCGAATTGCGCATTCGTAAATACGGCTTTCATGGAACATCACACAAGTTTATTTCCGAAAAAGCAATTGAATACCTCGGAAATCCTGATGCAAAAATCATTACTATCCACTTAGGCAATGGTGCATCAATGGCAGCAGTAAAAGGCGGCGTTTGTGTTGATACAACCATGGGAATGGGACCTCTGAGTGGATTAATAATGGGAACCCGATCGGGAGATATTGATCCGGCAATTATTTTTTACCTGGCACAGCAAAAAGGGTATTCTGTTGAGGAAATTTCTGATTTGTTAAATAAGGAAAGTGGCATGAAAGGCCTCACCGGTTTAACCGATATGCGCGATGTGGAAAAACGCCAGCGTGAAGGGGCACCTGATGCTGTTCTTGCCTTGGAGATGTATGCCTATCGCGTAAAACATTTTGTAGGAAGTTATGCCGCAGCAATGAACGGTGTTGATGCTATTGTTTTTACCGCCGGAATTGGGGAAAACGATACTTCTATCAGACGAATGGTGTGCGAAGATATGGATTACCTGGGAATAACCTGGGATGAAGAGAAAGATAAAAACCGTACAGACAGCCTACACGAGATTAACACTGCAGGTGCTAAAACAAAGGTGTTAATTATTCCAACCAACGAGGAGTTGGAAATTGCCAAACAATCGTTGGAGCTTGTAAAATAACCGGCTCATCAAAAAAAACAGAAAGGAAGGCGTGTTTACTAAGCACGCCTTCCTTTTTTTTAGCGTGAGCAAGTTGATAAGCTTACACCAGTTTTTTTATTATTTCTAATAAATCGTCTTTATTAATCGGTTTGGTTATGTAGTCATCACAACCAATTTGTATAGCCTTTTCGGCATCGCCGGCAAGGGCAAATGCAGTTTGAGCAATAACCGGGATTTTTGGGTTAATTGCTTTAATTTGTTTTGTTGCTTCAAAACCATCTAATACGGGCATTTTTATATCCATTAAAACCAAGGCAATTCCTGGCGTGCTTTTAAATATCGAAACAGCATCTAAGCCATTTGCCGCGTTAATTACCTTGTAACCGTTTTTTTCTAAAATTAGTTTTAAGAAATGAAAACTTGTCAGGTCGTCTTCGGCAATTAAAATGGTATTATTTGTTGTTTGAATGAGGTTCTTTTCTTCTGAAGATTTAGCCATTTCTTTTTTTGTTTCAGTTACTCTTTCTGCCGGTTTTTCTGTGTGCTGGTTATTAACCGTGAAATAAAAGGTGCTGCCTTTGCCGTATTCCGATTCAACCCAAATGCTACCACCCAGAATTTCGGTGTAGGCTTTGCAAATAGCAAGTCCGAGCCCCGATCCCTCGTAACCACGGGTAATTTCAATATGCCCCTGGGTAAATCGATTAAAAATGGCATTCAGTTTGTTTTTCTCAATACCTTCGCCTGTATCTTTTACCCAAAATTTTATTGTGTCGTTAAGGGGTTCACAACCAGCCTCAATTTTTCCGGTATGTGTAAACTTTATTGCATTTTTAATCAGGTTCGATAAAATAGATTCCAGTTTGTTTTTATCGGTATAAATGTGGGTTTTGTCGCTTATGCACGTTTCATAATTTAAATCGAGGCCTTTTTTATCTGCTTCTGGTTTAAAGAAATGAATTAAATCGCTAAGTATTTCGCGAAAATCGAGCCATTGAAAATGAGTAGGGGTATCGCCTGCTTCAATTTTTGAAAACTCGATAATATCGTTAATTGTTGAAAGTAAACGATTGCCACTTTTTTGCACAGTAAGCGAGTAATCCTCTCGTTGTTGGTCGCTTAGGTCAGGTGATTGCAATAACTCGATGAAGCCAATAATTCCATTCATCGGTGTTCTGATTTCGTGGCTCATATTAGCCAGAAAAGCCGATTTTAAGCGATCAGATTCTTCCGCTTTTTCTTTAGCTTGTTGCAGGGCTTTTTCTGTTTTTTTGATATCAGTCATGTCGCGAAATTCAACAACCCGTACCTGTTCTCCATGGTAAGGTATCATACGGGCTTCCAACCGGGCCGGGTATCTTTCGCCGTTCTTCTTTAAACCTGTTACCTGATAGGGTTTTTCATATTCACTCAGAATATTGTTCATTACTATTTCGCGCGATTCTTCAGCAACAAGAAGCTCAATGCCATTGGCACCAACAAGTTGCTCGTAGCTGTAACCCGAAATTCGTGACAAGCCATCGTTACAGTCGAGAATAATACCTTTTTTGTGAATGGCAATTCCTCCAAACGATGCATCATGCAACAGTTTAAAACGAGCTTCATTCTCTTCGGCCTCTTTTTTGGCTTTTATTAGTTCTTTTTCGTAATGCACACGTTTTGATATATCCCGGTTGTTCCCCCGTCTGCCCAGGTATTTCCCTTCTTCATCGTACACCGGAATACAAAAATGTTCAATCCAAACAGGATGACCATCTTTGTGAATAATCTTAAAATCACTGGTGTGTATTGGCTCTCGCGAATGAAGAATTTCTTCATGGTGCTCCTGTATTATTTCACTATCATCAGGATGAACTATTTGGTTTATTAAGTCGGGATTATCGTAAAATGCACTGGGAGGGTATCCGGTAATTTGCTCGCAGCCATTTGAAATAAATTGAAAATGGTTATCGGCATCTAACCAATATTCCCAGTCTTTGGTATTATCGGCCAGTATTTTAAATTTTTGCTCGCTTGCTTTTAGCTCATTCTCAGCTTGTGTTCTTGAGGTTATATCATGAAAAACACAGTAGGTTTGTTTGAAACTTCCGTCGGGTTTATAGCCAATGGTGCCATCTAATGAGATGTTGATGTAATGCCCTTTTTTATGTCGGAGTTTAAATGGTATGTTGTTCACATATCCGCGTTTTAAAAACATCGGAAAATTCAGGTCGTAATGGGCTTTCCAGTCAGGGTGCAGAAAATCGCGATAGTTTTTACCAATTACTTCGTTACGTTGATAGCCCAGTGTTGAAAGCCAGGCCGGATTTACATCGTAGAAATTTCCTTTATCGTCTAAACTTTGATAAGGGAGTGGAGCATGCTGGTATAAATTTCTGAACTTTTCTTCCCTTTTCTTTAAAAGCTCCTTTTCTTCGGTTTTTTCTGTAATGTCGTGAAACAATGTGGCAAAGTACCCTGGTTTTATTCTGGTAGCAGAGATGTGAAAATGCTTACCCATTGGTTCAAAAGAGGCTTCAAAATCGATTGGTTTGCCTGTTTTGGCCACATTTGCGTATTCTTTGAGATGAGGGGCCGGATTATACTTGTAGAGTTTACTGGCCAGTTGGCCTGCTGCCTCTTCCTGTTTGATGCCCAATATTTTTTCGTAAGCTTTATTTACCTCAAGTATTAGGTAGTCGTTTGGGTGCCCATCTTTGTCTTCAATTAGTTTATGTATGGCACAACCTTCACTCATATTTTCGAATAGAAAGCGAAATTTTTCCTGGTTCTCCCATGAATCTTCAAAAAGTGGCTTTTTATGTGTTACATCGCGTCCAATGCCCATAATACCTGATAAATTCTGGTTGGTATCGTATAAGGGATAAAAAGTGATCCGGAAATGATTTATATTGTTGTTTTCGAGCCTGGCTTCAACCTCTTGTTCCACAGTTTCGCCAGAACTTAATTTCTTAATCATGTGTTTTAGCCAATCTTGCTGAACATCAAGAGACAGTAAATCAAAAATATTTTTACCTAAAACCTGTTCTGCCGGGCATTGAAAGAGTAGCTCCGCGCTGGAATTACATGTGGTAATCTTTCCTTGCAAACAGGTTGCAATAATTGGCTGATTTATGGAGTTTAACAGGTAATCGGAAGGTACTTTAATGGGATCCTTTTTTGCCATAATTTAGGTTTTAGATATAACACAGGTGCCAATTCTTTTACAATGTTTTTCAGTGAATTAGAATTAGTTTATGAAGTTAGCTATTTTAATGATTGCACGGAAATAGAACTCATTATTTGATTGCTATTTTTCTTCATCTCCAGGCGAGTAAAATTTTCCTTTTTTTAACCACTCTAAAGCCGCTTTGTCAGTGGAAAAACAGCGGTATTTATAGCTTTTAAGCGGTGCCACCATTTGCTGAAAAATTACGCCCATTGCTGTTTCAAAAGGAGTATCTACCAGATCGGCATGCCGAACTTCTCGTCGGTTTCTGGTCAGTTTTTTTATTTCTAAAAAGAATTCCCGCATTTCACCTAATGAAATTTCCAGCTGCGAGTTGCGCGAATCTTCCAGGATGTAAACCGTATCAAATTTTCCAAATTCATTTAATAGCTTGTGCAATACCACTTTGGTTTCGGAGTGAGTAATTTTGCCTTCTTTGGTTATGTAAATAATACGGTCATCGGGATTGTATTTTATTTCCAGGTTCTTCATGCACCAATAAATTATAATCTGCAGTTAAAAAAGCGTAGATTAAAGCTAATAAAATTAACCGAAAATAGCGCAGCTATTTATATCTGTATTTATAATGCTTGCGAAAATGCCGTTTGTAAGCCAGTCGTTAATTGAATAATCTTTGAATGGATTCAAAAAGGCGGTGTTTATGAATTGGTTTCGAAACAAAATCGTTGCAACCCGATTTTTGTGCTTTTCGAATATCTTCGGGCTGGGCAAATGCCGATTGGGCAATAATTTTTACGTTATTGTTAAAGGCCCTGATTTTTTCGGTAGCATTGAAACCATCAAGTATTGGCATTTTTATGTCCATTAGTAACAGGTCAATATCCGCATTTTCCTGAACGAGTTGAACAGCCTCTTGCCCGTTGTTTGCAATTATTATTTCTGATGCAATTTCATTAACCAGAAGTTTTAATAATTCAATTGATATAGGGTCGTCTTCTGCTATCAGAATCTTTAGTTTTTTATTAATTAAGGTGCTGAAATTTTGCCGGAAGTCGTTCTCCGAAATTTTTGTTTCGTTGGTTGTGAGTACAATGGGCAACGAAACATTAAAGGTAGTGCCTTCTCCAACATTCGACTTTAAATTTATACTACCGTTTAACATTTCGGTGTACGATTTTGTAATTGAAAGTCCTAATCCTGAACCCTCAAAAACTCTAGAATCGGCTACATCTGCCTGTACAAATCGGTCGAATATGGCTTGCTGACGGTTTTGTGGTATCCCCACTCCTGTATCGTGTACGTAAAAATGAATGGATTTATTACTTAATGTATAGCCAAACTCTATAGTTCCGGAGGCGGTAAATTTATAGGCATTTTTAATGAGGTTGGTTAAAATAGAGTTGAGCTTGTCTGGGTCGGTATGTAAAAGACTAACCGGTACTCCATTGTTTTCATTTACCTTAAAATCAATCCCTTTTTTGTGCATTGATGGTTGAAAAAACACATAAAGCTCGTTGATTAATGCCGAGAGGTTTATGTCTTGCATATTCAGGTTAACCATGCCTGATTCAATTTTCGATATGTCAATAATATCGTTAATTGTGCTAAGCATACGGTCGCCACTGGTTTGAATTACATTAATAAATTCATGTTGCTGCTCTGTAGTCAGGTCAGGCTCTTTCAACAGTTCGGTAAAGCCAAGAATGCCATTCATTGGGGTGCGTATCTCGTGGCTCATGTTGGCTAAAAACGAAGATTTTAACTTATCGCTTTGCTCCGCTTTTTCTTTGGCTTCCCGAAGCTCTTTTAAGGTTTGTTTTTTTTCGGTTATGTCTTCTTTAACGGCAATAAATTGTGTAATCCGTTTTTGCTGGTCGAAAATTGGCGATATGTTGGCTTGCTCCCAGTAGCGTTCTCCGTTTTTTTTCTTGTTTAAAAACTCACCAAACCAAATGTTTCCTGCTTTTATGGTTTGCCACATCTCTTTATAAAATGCCTTGTCTTGCTCGCCTGATTTTAAAATTCTTGGGTTTTGACCAAGTACCTCAGCTTTATGGTAACCCGATTTTTCTTCAAAAAATGGGTTTACATACTCGATGTTACCATCGGCATCGGTAATAACAATGCTGGCGGGGCTCGATTCTATTGCCTTCGATAACATTTCGTTGGCACGTTCAAGCGTTTTTCTTCTGGTAATATCGCTAATAAATCCTTCGAGCAAAATTTCCTTATCGTTGTATATTGCTTTGCCCCTTTCCCAAACCCATTTCTCGGTATCGTTTTTAGTTTTTATGCGGTACTCAAGCTCATAAGACTTTTTTTCAGCAATTGAATCTTGAATCGTATTCCAAACATATTTTTTATCATCCGGGTGAATAAGGTCATCATATCTTACTGTGCCATTTGTTAATTCTTTCGGATGATATCCAAACAGGCTAAAGCATCCTTCGCTCATAAAATTCATGCTCCAGCTTTCGTCGTTTTTGCAATTGTATGCCACCCCGGGCAGATTATCGAGCAGGCGGTTCAATTGTTCCCTGCTTTCTTTTACAGCTTCCTGAAGAAAATAGCGTTCTGATATGTCGCGAACTGCAGCAATTCTAACATTTTTCCCTTTAAAAGGAATGCTGCGTGCTTCTATCTCAGCGTATCCAATGGTTCTGTCTTTTTTTCGCGCTGAAACCACAAATGGTTTGGGAATGTCTTTTTGCAAACTCTCTAATGCCTTAGGCCAATCTTTTTCGAGAATAAAATCTGATAAAAGATTTTTGCCAATAAGCTCTTCGCGTGAATAGCCTGTAATACGCAGTAAGGTTTCGTTTATTTCAAGAATTTTTCCATTATCGTGTATAATAATACCTTCAAATGAGGCTTCAGACAGAAACCTGAAGTGGGCTTCTCTTTCCTTTAGCTTTTCGAGCGTTTTTTTTAATTCCGAGTTGTCATGAAGCATTACCTGCAGTGCAGGACTGTCATCGAAACTGGTGCTAACTACGGTAACATCAACAGGCACCAAATGCCCGGGTTTTGTTAGGGCCACCGATTCGTAGTTCAATTGTTTTTCATCGCCATGTAGTCTTTTGGCGTGAATTTCTTTAACTTTTGCTCTTTCTTCGGGGGCAACAAATTTAGTAAAATCTTGTCCCAGAAGCTCTTCTTTTGAATAGCCTGATAAAATGCAGAGCGATTGGTTAACAAATTTTATCTCACCATCCTGTAAAATAAATAATGCATCGTTTAGCGAGTTAATCAGGTTGCGGTAGCGTATTTCACTGGTTTTAAGTTCATCATCCTTGTATATTCTGCCCAATGCCATACCAAGGTTGTTACAAATATCGGTAAAGGTAAGTTCCTCTTTTGGATGTTCAGCTTCTTTGGCAGGTATGGCAGCGCATAATAATCCATGTACCTTTTTATCATCGGCAATTGGTGCCAGAAAAGAAGTCCATACATTTGTATCAATATCAGCAGTAAATTCTGCCGGAATATTTGTTGTAACTGTTTGATTTAGTTGAGTAACACCGGCTACAAGTTTTTCGAAAAGTTGACTCTTATTTACCAGGCGCTGGATTTTGTTTATCTGATTGTTTTCTCCGGCACCGGCAAATGATGTTAACACTTTGTCATCGTCGAATAATGCTATCCATGCTAAGTGATAACCCCGTGTATTAACCAAAATACTGCACGTGTTAGTTATAATAGGTTCGGGCTTTTTTTCAGAAAATACCAAACGGTCTATTTCACGCGTTGTGTCAATAATTTTATGGAGGTGGATAATCTTTTGGTCAGCCTGGTTTATCATCACGTTTTCACCTTTTTTTTAAGAATTGAGTACTTCTTCCCGTTCTCTGAAGAGGGCACAATATAGTAAAATTGGCGCATAAATAGGTGGAGTAAATTCGTAATTGAAAGCAAAATACGGGATTATAAAAACCAAAAAAAAGGCGCCTCAATAAAGCGGCGCCTTTTACATTTTTATGTTTTTGCAAATTATGCTAATAGTTCTTTTACCTGGTTGTACACATTTTCTCCGGTGTAACCAAGTTTGTTATCCAAAACTCCAGCCGGAGCAGAGAATCCGAATGACTCAAGACCGAAAACTTTTCCATCAGGTCCTACAAGTCCTTCCAGGGTTACAGGTAATCCGGCAGTAAGTCCAAATTTTGTAACACCGGCAGGTAAAACTTCTGCCTGGTATGCTGCACTTTGTGTGCGGAACAAACCTTCTGAAGGAACTGATACAATGCGGCTTTTTACGCCATCTTTTGCCAGTAATTCGGCTCCGGCAACCAGGGTGCTCACTTCTGAACCACTTGCCAGAAGAATTACATCGGGTGTACCTTCACAATCCTGAAGGATATACGCTCCTTTTTTGGCTCCCTGGGCTGTCTCGTAAGTTGTTACGTCTTTTATGCCTTGTCGCGACAGGATAAGCGCCGTTGGTGTATCGGTGTTTTCCATAGCCATAGCCCAGGCCACAGTTGTTTCGTTACCATCGGCAGGGCGAAGCACCAACATCGAGTTTTTGTGGCTGTGGTTTTGTAATTTCTCCATCAAACGTATTTGAGCTTCCTGCTCAACCGGCTGGTGGGTTGGTCCGTCTTCACCAACACGGAATGCATCGTGTGTCCAAATAAATTTAACCGGAAGTTCTTGCAAGGCTGCAATACGAGCTGCCGGCTTCATATAATCGCTGAATACAAAGAAAGTTCCACATGCCGGAATTATACCTCCGTGCAGTGCCATACCATTCATTATAGAAGCCATGGTTAGCTCGCAAACGCCAGCTTGTAAAAATTGTCCGCTAAAATCACCTTTTTTAAAGGCTGTAGTATTTTTTAAGAAACCGTCGGTTTTATCAGAGTTCGAAAGGTCGGCTGATGAAACCACCATGTTTTCAACTTCGTTGGCAAATACCGAAAGTACAGCTGCTGAGGCACCACGTGTAGCAACACCTGCTTTTTGTTCTATTTTGCTGTAATCAATTTCAGGAATTTCGTTGGCAAAGAAAGCTGTAAGTTTTGCTGCTAATTCAGGATTGGCAGCAGCCCATTTTGATTGCTCTTCTTTTTTTGCCGCTGCCGCTGCAATTAATTCTGCTTTACGTTTCTCGTAAAGTTCTTTAACATCATCAAAAATTACAAATGGGTTTTCCGGATTGCCACCCAGATTTTCGATGGTTTTAGCGAACGATGCTCCCGCGCCACTTAAAGGCTGGCCGTGTGTAGAGCATTGACTTTCGAAACTTGCACCTTCTTCGGTTACTGCACCTTTACCCATAATTGTTTTACCAATAATAAGGGTTGGCTTTTCTGTTTCGGTTTGTGCTTCTTTTAATGCTGTGCGAATGGCATCGGCATCGTTACCGGCGATGGTAACAACTTTCCAGCCCCAGGCTTCGTATTTTTTTGCGGTATCTTCAGTAGTAACTTCTTCGGTTTCTGTCGACAGCTGAATGTCGTTTGAATCGTAGAACATAATCAGGTTGCTTAATCCCAGGTGACCGGCAATTCGCCCTGCACCCTGCGAAATTTCTTCCTGAATACCACCGTCAGAAATAAATGCATATGTTTTGTGTGCCATCCACTCGCCAAAGCGGGCTACCAAAAAGCGTTCGGCAATGGCAGCACCAACCGCCATAACGTGTCCTTGTCCGAGCGGACCTGATGTGTTTTCAACCCCGCGTTCAACATCAACTTCGGGGTGGCCGGGTGTTACACTTCCCCACTGACGGAAATTGGCAACATCTTCCATACTATAAAAACCTGCCAGTGATAAAATGCCGTAAAGCATTGGAGACATGTGTCCCGGATCAAGGAAAAAACGATCACGGTTACTCCATGTCATGTCTGATGGGTCGTAATTCAAGAATTCGGAATAAAGAATGTTGACAAAATCTGCTCCACCCATTGCTCCTCCGGGGTGGCCCGATTTGGCTTTTTCAACCATTGCTGCAGCTAATATTCGAACATTATCAGCTGCTCTTACTTCAATACTTTTGCTCATTTTTGTAATTTTAATTCAATTTACTTAGGCAGGACAGGAGTGCCAAAAATAGTAAAAAAGAAAGACTTAGAATGAAGGCTAAACGCTTATTAATGTTAATTTAGCAATAAGTGGCTGCTTCAATTATTAAAACAAAAAAAGGAGAATAAGATTTTTCATCCTATTCTCCTTTGTGGTTGTTTTATTTTGCTAAGTATTGGCCGGTTTAGGCATTTATGATGCGAACCATAAAAATACCATCGATAGCCAAAAGCTTTTCTTTTACGCTTTCCTCAACTTGCTTACTATCAACATCAATAATGTTGTAAGCGATGTCGTCGCGTTTTTTGTTGAGCATATTGTCGATGTTTAGTCCTTCAGCAGCTAAAACGCTTGAGATTTGACTAACCATATTAGGTACATTTTTATTTCCAATCAAAATACGGCTTCCTCCGTTACGCTCCAACTCGGCAGCAGGGAAGTTAACCGAATTCTTAATGTTCCCGTTCTCAAGGTAGTCGCGCATTTGCTCTACGGCCATAATTGCGCAGTTGGTTTCCGATTCTTTAGTTGAGGCTCCTAAGTGAGGAATTGAAATCACATTGTCCATTTTAAGGCAATCTTCATCAGGGAAATCGGTAATGTATTTTGCTACTTTTCCCGATGCAATTGCTTCTTTCAGGTCGGTATGATTTACCAATCCTCCGCGGGCAAAGTTCAGTATTTTTACGCCATCTTTCATCATGGCAAACTTGTCTTTATTGATGTAGCCTTTTGTGTCGGGAAGCAAGGGGATGTTTATGGTGATAAAATCGGCTTGTTGCAGCAGTACCTGAATGCCTTCAACCACTTTCACTTCGCGACTTAATTTTAACGCATGCTTAACCGACATGTATGGATCGTAACCAATAACATTCATGCGCAAGGCCGATGCTGCGTTGGCTGCAAGTACGCCAATGGCTCCCAAACCAATTACCGCCAGTGTTTTTCCTTTTATTTCTTCTCCTGCAAAGTTTTTCTTGCCCTGCTCAACAAGCGCAGGAACTTCATCGCCTTTCCCGATTAACGTTTTTGCCCAGTTGGTGGCTCCAATATAATCGCGCGAAGCCATTAGCATTCCGGCAATAACAGCTTCTTTTACGCCGTTGGCATTAGCCCCGGGTGTATTAAACACCACAATTCCTTTATCGGTACACTTGTCAATGGGGATATTGTTTACGCCTGCTCCGGCTCTGGCAACTGCTTTTAACGATGATGGTAATTCCATATCGTGCATTTTAAAACTGCGCAGTACGATGGCATCCGGATTAGGAAGTTCGCTTGCTATTTCATAATTGTCGAGCGGAAAAAGTTTAAGACCATCAGGGTCAATCTTATTCAGAGTTTGAATTTTAAACATGAAGCTTTCTTTTTAATTGATATTCTCTGTAGCTGAAAATAATATCCTTTCGACTATGGATTTGGATATCATTTGTTTTAGTGACAAATATCAGCATTATATCTATAAATTATAAGCTGTTGGCGCGATTAGTTTTCAATATGAAATTAACATTAATGAAATGAACAAAAAAAAGCCAGACTCTCCAGCCTGGCTCATCAACCTTCAACTACTAACCGATTTTATAACCCAAAAAATTATGAAACAATAGTTATGAACTATTTCATTAGATTTATGCTTACAAAAAAACGATTAATCTACCTACCGGTCTGTAATTTTTGTCACAAAAGACCCGAAAAATCAATAAAATTTCTTGAAAGTGAAACTTTACCTTCATTTTCCAGCTTTTTCAAGAGGCGAGAAATTACTTCTCGTGATGAATTGAGTTGAAGAGCCAGATCCTGATGAGTGCCGGAAAAGGTGTGTTCTCCTGATTTGTTATGCCTGTCGACGAAATATTTAACCAAACGTTCGTCGAGTTTTAAAAATGCTACCGCATCCAGCGTGTTAATTAATTCGCGAAAACGATTCTGAAAGGTCTGCATCACATATTGTTTCCACAAGGGATATTTGGTGGTCCAGGCATCAAGCATTTTTACCGGAATAAGGAGTACCTCGGTTTCTTCTTCGGCAACTGCGTTTACTTCGCTGGTTTGGCGAGCCATACAGCAGGTTAACGACATGGCGCACACTTCGTGTGCCTGCAAATAATACAACAGCAGTTCGTTTCCTGCTTCGCTGGTTCGCGATACCCGGATAAGGCCTTTGAGAACCAGTGGGAAACTGGAAATAAACTGTCCTTCACGAATTAAGGTCTCGTGTTGGTTAAACTTCTTCCGAACAGCAATTTGTATAATTTCTTCTAATAATTCCGGTTCAAGAAAATTGTATTGTGCGTAAAAATCTTCCATGTTAATAGTACAACTTTCAACAAATTTAGTGTAGTGGCTCATTATTCCAAAAAAAAATGATTAAATCCCACGCTTGCCTAACTTTTTTCAAAAAAATACTGACCATAAGCTCATTGTTGGTTTGCTTATCCAGGTGTCGCTGATTTTTTGTTGGGAATTATACTTCTTTTGCCAATTTTTATCAAAAAAAAAGATTCCATTTTGCGATATGGAATCTTTTTCTTTCAGAGCTATCTTGTGTATTTTTCTATTCAAACATGTCGCGCATTTTCTCGAAAAAGGACTTTTCCTGAGCAGATGGTCCTCCCTGGAAACCTGGAGAATCCTGTAGTTTTTCCAGGGCTCGTTTTTCTTCGTTACTCAGTTTTTTGGGTATCCAAACATGTACACGAACCAACAAATCGCCACGTCCGTAGCCGTTAACATCGGGAATTCCTTTTCCGCGCAATCTCAAAATCTTTTCAGGTTGTGTTCCGGCTTCAATTTTCACTTTCACCTTGCCGTCAACTGTTGGTATTTCGGCCGTGGTTCCCAGTGTAATTTCAGGGAACGAAAGGAATAGGTTGTAAATTAAGTTGTTACCGTCGCGTACCAGCTCGTTGTTGTCGTCCTCGGTAATAACTACCAGCAAGTCGCCGTTAATGCCGCCACGTCGTCCGGTATTTCCTTTTCCCGAAACATTTAACTGCATTCCTTCGCCAACACCTGCCGGTATTTTAATATTTATAACTTCCTCTTCACGAATTACGCCCTCGCCTGCACAGTGGTTACATTTGTCGGTAATCATTTTACCTTCGCCCTGGCATGTGGGGCAAGCCGAGGTGGTTTGCATTTGCCCAAGCAGGGTATTTTGTACACGTGTTACCTGACCTGCGCCACCACAAGTGCCACAGGTTGAGTACGATGAGCCATTTTTTGCGCCTGTTCCGTTACAATGTTGACAGGCCACATATTTTTTTACTTTTATTTTTTTCTCAACGCCGTTAACAATTTCTTGCAGGTTGAGCTTTACTTTCACGCGTAAATCCGACCCCCGGCTTACTCTTCGTCCGCCACGGCCACGGCTGCCGCCGCCACCAAATCCGCCAAATCCGCCAAAATGGCCGCCAAATATGTCGCCAAATGCCGAGAAAATATCTTCAATATCCGAAAATCCACCACCACTAAATCCTCCGCCTGCAGCACCACTCATTCCGGCATGGCCAAATTGGTCGTAGCGCTGTTTTTTCTCGGGATTACTAAGCACTTCGTAGGCTTCAGCAGCTTCCTTAAATTTCTCTTCTGCTTCCTGGTTTCCCGGATTTTTATCGGGGTGGTATTGGATAGCTTTTTTGCGGTAAGCCTTTTTTATCTGATCGGCTGAAGCATCTTTGCCTACTTCCAATACTTCGTAATAGTCTCTTTTCGCCATTTTTTTCCTCTCTATAGATTATTCTCCGATTACGACTTTGGCAAATCGGATAACCTTTTCATTTAAGCAATAACCTTTCTGAATAACATCAACCACTTTCCCTTTTAATTCCTCGTTTGGTGCAGGAATTTTTGTAATGGCTTCGTGTAAGTCTACGTCAAAATCTTCGTTTTGGGCTTCTATTTCTTTTACATTGTTTTGTTTCAGGAATTCCTGGAACTTGTTGTAGATTAGAATTGTACCCTGTTTGCCGGCATCGTCTTCCGCCAGTTCTTTCATCGAGTCGAGTGCACGTTCGAAGTCATCAACAACCGGAAGAATATTCACTAGTACCGTTTCTCCGCCCGATTTAATCAGGTCGGCTTTTTCTTTTAGGGTTCTTCTTCTGAAATTATCAAACTCGGCTTGCAAACGAAGGTGTTTGTCTTGTATTTCCTGAAGCTTTTGACCCAGCTCTTCCAGTTGTTCTTCTTTTTTATCTTTTTTAGATTTTTTCTTCTTCCCCTTTTTGTCTTCTGCATTTTCATCCTGCACTGTTGCAGTATCTTCTGGTGCTGAAGCGTTATCTGTAACTTCCTCAGTTTCCTGATTTATTTTTTCCTCTGCCATCTTACTTTATTTTTCAGTATAAATAATTAACTGTAAGCATTTTTTATGCTACGCTGACATAGCAAAAATTTTGCCATGCAAATATAAACGACAAATTGGCACCCGAATCAGATATCGAGTGCCAATTTGAACGATTTATATAATTTTTAAACTAGGGTTTACCCTAATCTACTTCAGGTATTTTTTTAGTGCCGCTTCAAGTGCCGGGCCGCGCAATTTTTTTGCGATGATAACCCCGTTTTCGTCAATTAAATAGTTGTCGGGGATACCTCGTACCTGGTAAACCATGCGGTATTTCGAGTTCCATTTTTTGAAATCGCAAATGTGCGAAGGCCAGTCCAGTTTATCTTTTTCTATGGCTGCTTTCCAGCTATCGGCCGAGCTGTCGAGCGATACGCCAAATACGGTAAAACCTTTGCCGTTGGTAAATTTGGCGTCTTTGTATTTATTGTAGTTGGCCACAACTGTTGGGTTTTCTCTTCGGCAAGGACCACACCAGCTGGCCCAAAAGTCGATTAATACAACTTTGCCTTGCAAATCAGATAGTTTAATGGTTTCGCCGTTTGGCCCCGTTCCGATTAGCTCGGGTGCTTTGTTGCCAATATTTAAACCAAGTTGCTGGGCATTTATAAACGTGGTGCCCATAAAAATGATTGCTGCCAGTAAAATAACTTTCTTCATATTTTGGATTTTGATGTTTCTAAAAATTCAAATATAAAATATTAAGTAGTAACACAATGCGCTGATGAATGTTTTAACACGGCGTTTACATTCTTGAAATGTTTGCTCCAAGTGCGTTTAGTCTGCCATCGATATTCTCGTAGCCACGGTCGATTTGTTCGATGTTGTCGATAGTGCTAATGCCTTTTGCCGACATGGCAGCAATAAGCAGGGCAATACCGGCACGTATATCGGGCGATACCATTTTAGTGGCTCGAAGGGCATGTTTGCGGTCGAGGCCAATAACGGTTGCCCGGTGCGGATCGCAAAGAATGATCTGCGCACCCATGTCGATTAATTTGTCGACAAAAAACAGGCGGCTTTCAAACATTTTCTGGTGAATAAGCACACTGCCTTTGGCTTGAGTGGCAACCACCAGGAAAACACTTAGCAGGTCGGGGGTTAAACCCGGCCATGGGGCATCAGCAATGGTCATTATTGATCCATCGATATATGATTCAATTTCGTAATGTTCGGTGTCTTTTACAAGTAGGTCGTCGCCTGCCTGTTGAACGTTAATGCCAAGTCTTCTGAATGATTCCGGAATGATTCCGAGGTGTTCGATACCTACATTTTTAATGTTGATCTCGGAAGCGGTCATGGCAGCTAAGCCGATGAAACTTCCAACTTCAATCATATCGGGCAATATCTGATGGGTACATCCTTTTAACGAGGAAACCCCTTCAATAGTAAGCAGATTAGAACCAATGCCAGATATTTTTGCCCCCATGGAAACCAGCATCTTGCACAATTGCTGCAAATAGGGTTCGCAGGCTGCGTTATAAATTGTTGTTGTACCGCTGGCTAAAACAGCAGCCATTACAATATTTGCGGTTCCGGTAACCGAAGCCTCATCCAGTAGCATGTATGCTCCGCTTAGTTTGTCGGCTAAAACGGTGTACCATTTGTTTTCGCGATCGAACTCGAAGCGGGCGCCCAGTTTTTGCAAGCCAATAAAATGGGTATCAACTCTGCGCCGTCCAATTTTATCGCCGCCCGGTTGGGGGATAAAACCTTTTCCGAAACGGGCCAGCAGTGGACCAATAATCATTATAGATCCCCGCAAAACAGCTGCCTGTTTGGCATACTCCGGGCTTTTTAAAAAATCGATATCAACCTGCGATGCATTAAAACTAAAATGGCCTTTGGCAAGGCGCTCTACCACAACTCCCAATCCCTTTAAGATTTCAATTAGTTTCAAAACATCACGTATCTCCGGGATGTTTTTTATAATCGTTTCATCAGGACTTAATAATGTGGCACAAATAATCTGGAGCGCTTCATTTTTAGCACCTTGTGGTTCAAGGTCTCCTTTTAATTGGAAACCACCTTCGATTTTGAAAGTTGACATGGGGAAGCAGGTTTATGGCTTAATCTATTTTTTCTTTTTTGTTTTTTTCTTTTTTGTGCCTACAAGCGACTTGGCATCGGCTAATTGCAATCCTTCTGCAGGTTTTAGCTTTCCGTCCGACATTTCTATCAGATCATTAAAAATGAACTCGTCTTCCACACCGTCTTTGTTCCACGACAGGTATGATTTTTTCATGTGATTTGCAATTTGCTCAATAATAATCTCGCGCTCTTCTCCTTCAAAGTTATCCGCTTCCTGAATCAGCAATTCCATTGTACGGCCATAGTGTTTGTATTTTATACGATGCTGATCGTAAGGAACCTTGTTTGGACGTTCGAGCAACGACTCGGGCGAAGGCGGATCGTAAGGGTAGTCGATATCGAGTTTAAAATCAGACATAATGGCGAGGTGATCCCAAAGTTTGTGTTTAAACTCATGAACATCACGCAGGTGAGGAAAAAGATTGCCCATAACATCGATAACCGTTTGGGCTGATTTATTTCGTTTGTCGCGGTCTTCAATAGTTAACAGGTAATCGACCATGTTTTGTATATTTCTTCCGTATTCCGGAAGGGCCATCTTTTTTCTTTTGGTATTATAATCCATTTGTAAATGTTTAATGCTAATAATCTAATCTTCAAGTAAGTTGGATTTATTCGCGAAATGATGTTGCAAAACTAATCATTTCCTGAAATATTGCGAATATTTATCAATAATCGGTTTTTATGTTTTAATTTTTAGCTTGGCAAACTTCAGCAAAAGCTGTTTTTGAGTTCCCGATTTAAAAATTACTGTTGCTTTAATATTGGGTGCCACGCCTTCAATATTTGTTACTTTTCCTTCTCCAAAACGCTGGTGCTCAACACGCATTCCCACTTGTATTTTTCCGGGGTCGTCTCCCTGGAACGTGTTTTGCGTTTTGCTGCTTTCTTTAAGCGAAACGAGTTTTTTATTAAAAAAGTTTTGCGACTCGCGTGTTTTAAATGACGATGGGGGTTGGCGACGGCTGAATTTTTGATGAAAACGTTCGGGCTGATCGGTGCTTTGCGCTTGCCGGGGTGATGAAGAAAAACCATCAGCACTGCTAGTGTCAAGAAACTGCTGATCAATGTCTTCAAGAAAACGGCTTGGTGTACAAAAATCAAGATTTCCCCATCGATAGCGCTGGTTGGCATACGAAAACCAGGCATTTTCTTCAGCGCGGGTTAGGGCCACATAAAACAGTCGGCGCTCTTCTTCCAGCGTTTCAGGTTTGTTGTCGCCATTTTGGTTCGATGGGAAAAGATTTTCTTCCAGACCAACAACAAACACATTTTTGAATTCGAGGCCTTTTGACGAGTGCACGGTCATTAATGTCACCTTGTTTTTGTCTTCCTCTTTTTCGCTATCCTGGTCGGTAAGCAAAGCAACATCCTCAAGGTAGTTCTCCAGTTTTTCGGGTTCGCCGGTTTCTTTGGCATTAATGCTAAATTCCTGGATTCCGTTCAGTAATTCCTGAATATTTTCGTGACGGCTCAGGCCCTCGGGTGATTTGTCGGTGTACAGTTCTTTTAAAATGCCGGTTTGTTCGGCAATGGTTTTTGCCGTGTCAAAGGCATCGTTTTCATCGGCAAATTGACGGAACTTTTTAATTAAGCCTACAAAGTTCAATATTTTTCCGGTAGTACCTTTGTTTAGTCCGGCATGGTTAACAGTTGGCAGATCAGAAACTATCTTCCATATGGAAGTTTCGTTGTTTATGGCGGCAGTTTCGAGTTTGGAAAGAGTTGTCGCACCAATTCCGCGCGCAGGGTAATTAATGATGCGTTTTAAGGCTTCATTATCTGCAGGATTAATGGTCATCCTGAAATAAGAGAGCAGGTCTTTTATTTCTTTTCGTTGATAAAAGCTTAAGCCGCCATAAATCTTGTAAGGAATATTTCTTTTTCGCAATGATTCTTCAAAGATTCTCGATTGTGCATTGGTGCGATATAAAATGGCAAAGTCTTCAAATTTGTAATGGTCGCGCAGTTGGAGCTGGGCAATTTCCTGTGCCACTAAAAAACCTTCTTCGTTGTCGGTTAATGCCGAAATTAATTTTATGGGTTTCCCGGTAGCATTTTCCGAAAATACTTTTTTGGGAATTTGCCGTTTGTTTTTGGCAATAATACTGTTTGCTGCATTAACAATGGTTTGTGTAGAGCGGTAGTTTTGTTCCAGCTTAAAAACTTTATGCTCGGGGTAATCTGATTTAAAATTCAGGATATTTTCAATTCTTGCACCACGGAATGAATAAATACTTTGGGCATCGTCGCCAACCACACAAATATTTTTATGTGCTGCAGCCAGCTTTTTTACAATCAGGTATTGCGAGTAATTGGTATCCTGGTACTCGTCAACCATCACATATCCAAAACGTTCCTGGTATTTTTGCAATACTTCGGGGTGGTCGCGAAAAAGCAGGTTTGTTTTTAGCAGCAGGTCGTCAAAATCCATCGCGCCCGAAAGAAAACATCGTTTAGCGTATTCTTTATAAATATTGGCAATTTGAGGCATGCGCATGCTTTTGTCTGCGGTTCTAATTTCAGACGAGTTGGCGTACACATTGGGCGTAATAAGGTTGTTTTTCGCCATCGATATCCGTCCGGCCACTACACCGGGTTTATAAATTTTATCGTCGAGCTGAAAACTTTTTATGATGGTTTTGATCAGGCTTTTACTATCGGCACTATCGTAAATCGTAAAGTTCGACGGGTAGCCAATGGTTTCGTGTTCGGTTCGTAAAATTCGGGCAAAGATACTGTGAAAAGTGCCCATCCATAGGTAGCGTGCCGTATTTTCGCCAACCACACTTGCGATCCGCTCTTTCATTTCGCGGGCGGCTTTGTTGGTAAAGGTAAGCGACAAAATACTTGATGGCCGCGCGCCTTGTTTCAGTAAGTTGGCAATACGATAAGTTAACACACGCGTTTTTCCCGATCCTGCACCGGCTATTACCAGGGCAGGCCCTTCCGTGCGAAGAACAGCCTCTCTTTGGGCATCATTTAAATTCTGAAGATAATCAAACACTATAGCTTTCCTTTTTTGCTTTGCAAATATAACAGACCGTTTAAAAAACTGATTGACAAAAATGTTGAGTTGTCAGTTTTATGCTTGCGAAATAAACGGTTATCTGGCATTTCGTAACAATTGCATTACACAACAATTGGCTATGCAACTTGTTTGGAGCAAAAATAAAGCTTGTGAAAAGTAATTCTGGTTATTTTTCGGCTCTTTTATTAACAAATTCTTTTAGCTTCCTGTATTTCCGTTGCTGTTCACTATTTTTGCCTGGAACAGGCAATTAAATAAAATTTATACGTTAATATTGTATCTCAAAGAGCAAACATTTATGAAGCACATTCTTATTATTGGTTTTATAGTGGTTTTGTCAGCTTTCTCGCTTCAGGCACAAATTACATCTCCCGAAGCCAATGCCAACGATGTAACCCAATACCCGGTTTTTCCGGAAACGGATGAAATTTTTATTTTTTGCAGCAACGATTCAACGCAGCAAAATGCTACGCTAACAGCAAGTACAGAATTGCAGGGGACTAAAACCTATTTGTGGGAAAAATATGATGAAATACAGGCTTCATTCCTTTTGTATTTTCAGGAAAGCACAGAGGCAAACACATCGCAAATAGTGGGTTTGGCTGATGGCTGTTACCGGATTTCGATTAGCCAGGGAGACAATACCGTTACCGACCGTGCATGGGTGTTTAATAACTGGATGTATGCCGGTGGAGAAGTGGTAAAATCAACCTGCGAATATTTTAGAATGGCCGGCGAAATGAATTCAGCGGTGTTAACTTATTTTGATTTAAGTAGTGGAGCCCCGGTTGATTTAGCAAAAAATGTGCAGGTGGAGTGGCTTAAAGACGACAGCCGTGTTGCCTCGGTTTTAAATCCAACGATATACGATCCGCCAACCGAAAATACCAATTATACTCTACGCGTTTACGATAAATACGACTGCGAGGCCCGGGCGACGGTGTTGTATGAGTCGGTAGTAACAAAAGCCGATTTTACTGCCGAACCTATGAGTGGAGAAGCGCCGCTTACGGTTACCTTTACCAATAATTCTGAAAACGGAACAGCCGGCTATTACGAATGGCATTTTTACCGTGATTTAAATGAGATTAAACGAGACTCGGAAAACTCAACGGAGCCGGTTGATAGTATAATGTTGGTAGCGTATGATGATGCACCTGTGTACACTTACGAAAATTCCGGTTCGTACATGGTGAAATTAATTTCGAAACATCTTTCAGACTCGCTGGTGTGTGCAGATACGATGTACATGGAAGATTATATTGATGTGGATACATCGTTTATTGATGTGCCTAACGTGTTTTCGCCAAATGGAGACGGAACCAATGACGAGTTTGTGGTGAAGTTCTGGTCGATGCAAAGCCTGGAAATAAGTATATATAATCGCTGGGGAAAACGTGTACATTACTGGGAAAGTGGCGATGTTAGGGGCTTTGAGGGAACCTGGACGGAGACCGTTTGGGACGGCCGTGTGTTCGGTGGCCGTTATGCAAGCCCGGGCGTATATTACTACGATGTGGTAGGGCGTGGCCGTGATGGTGAAAAACGAAAGAAACACGGGTTTGTCCACCTTTTTCGAAATAAATAGGCTTTTTAGCTTATTTTCCCAAAATTAAAATAGTATTGCATATTGCCCCTTTAAACCGATAGTTTAAAATTTCCTGGTATTCTGCCGAGTAGTACCAGTCATTAAAATCTTTCTTCGACGGAAACTCAATCAAAACAATACGCCCTTCATCCCAAAAGCCTTCAAGGCAAACCGGCGAGTCGTCAACGGCCAGATAGCGGCCTTTGTATTTGCTAAAAACCTCACCAGCCGAGTTAATGTATTGCTGATAGATATTCTTGTTGTTAATGTTAATTTGTGCGATAAAATATACGCTCATTGCAAGCTGTATTAATCTTGATGTAATTCTCAATTTTCATCATTCTATTTGTCTGTTACAATAGGAAATAAATTATATTCCTCTCCGAACTGCGATAGAAATTCAAGACTAAATGCCCTGAATGTATAGCTTACCGGAAGTAGAAGCACCGAGCCAATGTACGGAATGGCAATTACCAGCAGGCCTATACAGCAGGTAATTACCGCAAAAAATATGATGGCTATGGCAACGGCAATACCCAAAATAAAAATGAATAGTCCGTAAAAAATAAAAGGGAGTGCCTTTTTTGCAAATAGAACCAGAAACATACTCCAGCCTTTTGCCACGCCAACGCGGTTTTTGTACATTAGTGGTACAACAAAATCTTTTAAAAACATGGTGATATAGCCGAACACAACCAGGTAGCCCAAAAAAAGCAATACCATCTGTGCTATTCCCAAAAATATGGCTTCTTTCGATGCATCGGTTTCATAAAGGGTTTTGCCGGTAACAAAGCAGTAGCTAATAAACAGCACAAAAACCGCAAAGGCAAACCACCCAAACAAGAATTCGAAAATAAAAAGCGAGTTGCCTTGTTTCCGGAACTCATGCCAGGGTTTACTTATTTCGGCTTTGTTATGTACTACATTGTGCAAAAACATAAACTTTCCGCGCGAGCTCACCCAAATACACACCGAAATAACTATCACCAGAAAAATTAAACCAACCAATATCAGGTTTGCCCACAATGGATTGTTCATTAACCAGTCCCACGCGCTTTGCGGAAAATTAAAAAATTCGTCCCAGTTGGTATTACTATTCCCTCCGTTTCCCGAGCCGTTACCTCCACAGTCGGTAAGGCCGGCGAGCCAGGCGGTAAAACCTACCTTAAACCACTTGTTTATGTCAAAAGGTTGAAACAGGGCATTTTTCATGCGTCGAAAACCCGCGGAAAGGGGTTGGCTGTAGTTGATTTGCATGGCCTTTGTTTTTTTTGCTTAGTACAAGTTAGGGCATTCATCTCTTTTTGTCAAACTATTTTTCAGGTAAATAGGCTTGCTGTAGACTCAGGTGTTTTATTGTATCTGTGCCTGGTACCATCTTATTTTTCTTCTGTTTTTAGAAACGCTGAATGAAAAAACTGAAGCCCGAAAAATGTACATGAATGTAAAGATGTTTATATTTATCGTTTACTAAATGCAACATAAACGAAGTAGTCCAATTCATCTTTTAGTGCCAAAGCATAACATGATGGATATTTTTTCGTTTAAAATGTATTTGTAAGAAAAAGCAGTTGAAAGATATAGGTGGGCTGCATTAGGTAATTACGAAAGTAGATTTAATTGAAAGTTATGAAGAAAGTTGCCGTATTTATTGTATTGATGGTAGTTAGTGTTGTTGTTGTTGTTGCAAAAAAGGATATTAATGCATGGAAGCAGGAACCCACCCTTGAGCAGCAATACGAAGTTTTTAAACTAAATCTTAATTTCTGGAATGGTTCTTACTTTTTAAAAGAAGACCAGCTGAACGATTTTTATGGCGCTTTAACTGATAGTATTGCCGGGCTTGATAATAATTTGCAGCAAAAATTATCGCAAATACAAAAGCTAAACAGCGAGCTAAGTTCAAGAGACGGGCAAATTACCAGTTTGCAACAACAACTTGATGAAAGTTTAAAATTACAGAACTCAATTGGAGTGATGGGAATAAATATTAATAAAAGCGCCTATTCGGTTGGCATGTATTTGTTTATTGCAGCAGTTTTGGTACTTGCCGGCTTTGTATTTTTGCTGTATAAAAGAAGTATTGCTGTTACCAAACGCACAAAAAAGGAATACCTGGAGCTAAAAGAGGAATACGAGGTGCATAAAAAAAATGCACTTGACCGTTATACCAAAATTAATATGGAGTTGCATAAAACAAGGCTGGAATTGAAAAAAGGTACTACCAGATCTTAGTATTCTATGTTTTGCTTAAGGAGCAGTTGAAACTATGCTGCACTGGTATTTGGCTTTTTAACCTGCTACTGGTAAAAAAACAAAACCCCGGCCAAACAGCCGGGGCTTCAATTTTAGTTTATAGTAAAATGGATTAGAAAATGGTCTATTCCTCTTCCTGCTCAGCTTCGTAAGCTTTAAGCAGTTCGTCTTGTACATCGGCAGGCACTTTTTCGTAGCCATCAAAACTCATGCTGAATACGCCTCTACCTCCGGTAATTGAGCTTAACGAAGTAGTGTATTTATGCATTTCTTTTTGTGGTACTTTTGCGCTGATTTTTTCCATGCCTTTTTCCGAGCCCATTCCCATAATCATGGCTCTTCGTCCTTGCAGGTCACTCATGGCATCACCCATTCGGTCTGATGGTACCCAAACATCGAGGTTGAAAATTGGTTCCAGAATTTTTGGGCCGGCATTTTTGAAGGCCATGCTAAAGGCATTTCGTCCGGCTAATTTAAACGAAATTTCATTTGAGTCAACCGGGTGCATTTTACCGTCGTATACGTACACAACAATGTCGCGGGCATACGAACCGGTAAGTGGGCCTTCTTCCATTTTTTCCATAATCCCTTTCAGGATGGCAGGCATAAAACGGGCATCAATAGAACCACCAACAATACAGTTGCAGAAAATTAATTTTCCTCCCCAGGATAGTGGATGTTCTTCTTTTGCTCTTACGGAAAGCTTTTGTTCCTTGTCGCCAAATTTAAACATCGATTTTGGCTCAGCACCTTCGTTGTAAGGCTCAATAATCATGTGTACCTCGCCAAACTGGCCAGAACCACCCGATTGCTTTTTATGTCGGTAGTCGGCTTGTGCAGGCTTGGTAATTGTTTCGCGGTAAGGTATTCTTGGTTTTAAATAGTCAACTTCTATTTTATGTACATTATCGAAATACCATTTTAAAATGTTTAAATGGTATTCGCCTTGCCCATGTACAAGCAGTTGTTTTAATTCTCTTGAGTATTCAACAACATAGGTTGGATCTTCGTATTTAATTTTACTAAGTACTTCACCTACTTTTTCGTCATCCGAATCGTTAACTGCTTTTACAGCAACAGTGTGGCGCGACGATGGAAATTCGACTGGAGCAAACTTGGTGCCCAATTCTTTTGCTGCCAGGGTTTGGTTGTATTTTGTTTCTTTTAATTTAACTGTACAGCCCAAGTCTCCTGCATGCAGCTCATCAACTTTTTCGCGGCTTTTACCATCCGGAACAAACACCTGAGAAAGGCGTTCTTTATTTCCCGTTTTTGAGTTAATCAGGTCGAGGCCTTCTTTTACCACACCCGACATTACTTTGAAATAAGTTATTTCTCCAACATGCGGTTCAACAGCAGTTTTAAAAACAAAAAGACTTGGCGCCTGCGATGCATCCATGGTTACCTCTTTTCCGGCAACTATTTTGGCCATTTTCTTTTCGCTTGGTGCTGGTGCAATGTTGGTAATAAATTCTAACAACCGACCAATTCCAACGCTTTTTTTGGCACCGGTGCAAAATACCGGGAATAAAGTTCTGTCGAGCATTCCCAGTTTAATACCCTTACGCATTTCGTCTTCGGTAAGCGTACCTTTGTCGAAGTATAACTCCATCAGCGCTTCCTCGTTTTCAGCTGCTTTTTCAACCAGTTCGTTGTGCAATTCTTCTGCTCTTTCAAGTTCAGCTTCCGGAATGTCTGAAATCTCAGGTTTGCCACTGTCGTCTTTAAACGTGTACATTTTCATTTTCAGTACATCGATGATGGTAGAGAAGTTGGTTCCTGCGTCAACGGGATACTGAATAATTGTGGTTTTGTTTCCAAAAGATGCTTTACACTGGTCAAGTGTATTGTCGAAATTTGAATTGTCGTGGTCGAGCTGATTAAAAACCAAAATCAGTGGAGTTTCGGCTTTATCGGCATGACGGGCACCGGCTTCAGTTCCGGCTTCAACGCCATTTGCTGCATTAATGGTAAGCAGGCCAAGTGCCGTTACACTTAATGATGATACAACACCACCGCAAAGATCGTCCATCCCCGGGGTGTCCATAATATTAATTTTCTTTCCGTTAAATTCCGTATGCATTAGGGTTGAGAAAACAGAATTGCCGTAATCCTGTTCAATGGGGTTGTAGTCTGATACCGTATTTTTGGCACCTACATCGCCCTTGCGTTTTATAACTCCACCCTCAAACAGCATAGCTTCTGCAAGGGTGGTTTTCCCACTGCCGGCATTACCAATTAAAGCAATGTTCCGGACTTCGTCAGTTTTATAAACTTTCATAGTATGTAAGTTTTTTTGATTTATTGATTCTCGTTTTCTTCCTTTTTTGAAGCGAGGACACCAAAAATAGTAATAATTTGTTAACAATCAAGAGGTGGAAATCAGCTTCGGAAATTATATTATCCAAGCCTGTGTTGTTGTGCTGATTAATATGCATGAATCCAGCTGTTTAAGGGCGTTTTGTTAATAATTGTTATTGTCTGAAATCATTCCAAATAACAGGCTTTGGTAAATCATTAAAATAGCATAACAATTATATCAATTAAAAAACAGGGAGCACATATTAGGAGCTGAATTTTAGCTGTAGTCAATGTTAATTTATTTAGACTGAATAAAAAAAACTGATAAAAAGTCTTTTTTGTCTGAATATTTCCTTTAGCTTTGCCTCTGTGTGACAAAAGTCACTAACGAATGAGAATAAAATGATGATGAATTTTTCTGAAATAACAATGTGTAAAATGGCCTGTATGATGTGCATGTGCTGTGCCAAACATTTTGAGCAGAAGAATTGATTATGATTTAAAGTAAATAACTTAAATACAATGGCTCTTCTGCATGTGCAGAGGGGCCTTTTTTTTATGGTAGAGTTAGTAAAAATAGGTAAAGACAGTTCGTTGGAGCAGCGTGAACGGTTTCTTGTCGCGGAAGGCATACAGCATGCAGCGGGTGTGTTTTTACATACTTGTAACAGGGTGGAATGCTACCGTGGCCAAGGTAAAGTTGCCAACGAGGTAGTATTACATTTATTTAGGGTTGTGTCCGGATTAGACTCGGCCATTATTGGCGAAACAGCCATTGTGAACCAGGTAAAAACGGCCTATCAAAAAGCGGCCTGCACACAAAAACTTGATAAATCGGTGCATAAATTGTTTCAAACAGCTCTGGCGGTTGGCAAGCGGGTCCGACGCGAAACCGGAATCTCCGAAGGGGCCATGTCGCATAGCCAGGCGGTTGTTGATTTGCTGATAAAGCAAAATACCGATTTTAGCAACTTGCGCATCACTATAATTGGGGTGAATAAGCTTAACGAGAAAATTATTCAGTTTTTAATTAATAAAGGTGCCACAGCCATATTTATAGGAAACCGCACTTTTGAAAAGGCAAGCCTGCTGGCCGAAAAGTACCAATCAACCGCCTTGCGTTTTAACAGGCTACCCGATATTCTTAAGCATACTGATGTGCTTGTTTCGGCAACAAGTGCGCCCCATTATATCCTTAAAAGTGATGCGTTTGCTGCCACTCAGCCAATTACAATTTTTGATTTGGCAGTGCCACGTGATATCGACCCAACAATTGCCGAATTATCGAATGTACAGTTGTTTAATATCGAAACCATCGAGCAAAGCCTGGAGCACAATTTAAAAGCAAGAAAAAATAAAGTAAGGCTGGCTGAAGAGATTATTCAGCGAGAGCTTGAGCGCTTTCAAAAACAGATGGCTTATGGCACAAAATAATGGAAAAACAACAGAAAGAAAACGAAGGAGCATTGTAAAAACTATCTCCTGGAGGGCTATCGGAACTATTGATACCATAATTATATCGTGGATTGTGGTAGGTAACCTGAATTTTGCAGTAACCATTGGTGGGGTTGAGCTTTTTACAAAAATGCTGTTGTACTTTTTTCACGAAAGGGCCTGGAACAAAATAAATTTTGGCCGGGTTAAACATACACCTATTGAATACGAAATATAAATAAATATGGCAAACAAAAACTTTTTACCCATTGCAATTGATATTGCCAACCAAAAAATACTAATAGTTGGCGGCGGGCAAAGTGCCTTTAACAAATTGCAGATTTTGCACCGACACAATGCCAAAGTTGAGATTTTGGCAACCGAAGTGTGCGACGAAATAAAAAATAGTGGTGTGAAATACATCGAAAAGCCTTACGATAAGAAATATATAAAAGACTATTTAATGCTTTATTCGTGCACAAATAACGACGAAGTAGACCGCCAGATTGAGGAAGATTGCCGTGCGGCAAAGGTTTTAGTTAATATTCATGATAAACCAGAACGCTGTCAGTTTGTTTCTCCTGCTATCTACCGTACTGGAAATATTTCGGTAGCCGTAAGTTCGAACGGAGAAAATGTGTACGAATCAATTCGGATAAGAAATTTAATACAAGATAAGTTGCAACTTAATTAAAACGCAAAAATGAGTTTAAAAACAAATCCATTAAATGATGCACAGCTAAGTGCTTTAGGTCAGTTGGTGGAAGGATTGACAAAAGATCAGGCCCTTTGGTTAAATGGCTATTTCGAGGGGAGGCTTGCCGCATTCGGAGGGCTGGAAGTTCCGATGGTTGAAAGTGCTGCCGCAGCTGCCCCGCAAAGTTCAATTAACCTTACAATTTTGTACGGAACTGAAACCGGACATTCGCAGGGGCTAGCCGAAAAATTGGGAGAAAAGGCGTCTTTTAAAGGTATTAATACCCAGGTATTGAGCTTGTACGATTACAATTACAAAAAGCTGAAAGAAGAAGAAAATGTAGCGGTAATTGTAAGTACGCACGGTGAAGGAGATCCGCCGGATATGGCCGAAGATTTTTATAAATATGTAACCGGAACAAGAGCGCCGGAGCTTGATGGGGTAAGTTTTTCGGTGCTGGCACTGGGCGATAAAACCTACAAGCATTTCTGTAAAACAGGCGAAGAAATTGATGAGGCCTTAAAAAGCCGCGGGGCCTATCGGGTGGCACAGTTGGTAAAGTGCGATGTGGATTATGAGCAGCCTGCCGAAATGTGGATGAATAACTTTTTGTTGAACCTTACACCAGCAGAAACTGCCGATCCGCTTGCCACAGAGTCGCCTCTTGTAGAGTCGAACGGAGGCTTTGGAGAAGAATTCTCGAAGGCAAACCCATACATGGCAACGGTTTTAGAAAAGGTGAAAATTACCGGAAGTGATTCAGACAAAGAAGTGTACCATGTTGAGTTGTCGCTCGAAGGCTCGGGGCTGGAATACGAACCCGGCGACTCTCTGGGGGTTTTTACTCAAAACCCGGAAGACCTGGTGGAAGACATCCTTGCTTTTACCGGTTTCGATCCCGAGCAAAAAGTAGATGTTCAGGAAATGGAAATCGGTATACGCGAGGCGCTGTTGCACCACCTGGAAATAACGCTGTTAACTTTTGATTTGCTTACAAAATACCAGGCGAAAACCCAAAATGCTGAGCTGGCAAAGTTGCTGGCCGACGATAAAGCACTTGATGAATACCTCTATGGTCACGATGTGCTCGATTTGCTGGAAGATTTCCCGTTTAACTGGAACGCCAACAAACTGGCAGAGGTGCTTCGGCCAATTCCTCCGCGCTTGTATTCCATTTCGTCGAGTATGGAAAGTGTTGGTGAAGAGGTGCATGTAACCGTATCAGTAGTGCGCTACGAGCGGAAAAACCGAAAACGAAAAGGAGCCTGTTCGTCACACCTGGCGGATGGTATTGAAATAGATGAACAAGTACCTGTTTACATCGATAAAAATCCATCGTTTAAACTTCCGGCCAACGGTTCAAAAATAATTATGGTTGGCGCCGGAACCGGTGTTGCTCCGTACCGTGCTTTTATGCAGCATCGCGAGAGTTTAGGTATTAAAGGCGAATCGTGGTTGTTTTTTGGCGACCGTAGGTTTAGCTCCGATTTTCTGTACCAAACCGAATGGCAAAAGCTGTTGAAAAATGAAATCCTAACAAAAATGGATGTGGCTTTTAGTCGCGATCAGGATGAAAAAATTTATGTGCAACACAAACTAATGGAACACCAGCAGGAAGTGTTTGAATGGCTTGAAAATGGTGCTCATTTCTATTTGTGTGGCGATATGAAATACATGGCCAAAGATGTGAATAAAACCTTGCTTGAAATTATTCAGGGGCAGGGTGGTGTTACCGAAGAACAAGCTGAGAAATATGTAAAGAACCTGAAACGGGAGAAACGTTTTCAAACCGATGTTTATTAGCGGGATTCGATTGTAGATTTTTTATTCTCGCTGCTCCCGGTGATGTTGATCATCGGTGAAATTTAAGGGGTGCGTGGCCTACTCAACCACAATACACCCCGTAACCCAAAAAATTATGAAATATGAGCGATGCTATTAACTGGCTTGAGCTTTCAGAAGTTGAAAAGCTGAAGTATGAAAGTAATTACCTGCGCGGAACGCTGGAAAAAAGCCTGGCCGACCCGCTTACCGGGGCCATTGCCGAGGGCGATACACAACTGTCAAAATTTCATGGAATTTACCAACAGTGGGACCGCGATGTGGATAAGGAGCGGAAACGGCAAAAGTTGGAACCGGCCTTTTCTTTTTTAATTCGTTTGCGCATGCCCGGCGGAAAATTTACTCCCAAACAGTGGTTGGCTATGGATGAACTTTCTGAAAAGTATGCCAATCAAACGTTGAAGCTTACAACGCGTCAGACTTTTCAGTTGCATGGTGTATTAAAAAAGAACCTGAAAGCAACCATCAGCGAAATGAACAGTTATTTGATGGACACCATAGCTGCCTGTGGCGATGTAAACCGAAATGTAATGAGCCATGCCAATCCGGCGCAGTCGCCTTTGCATGCCGAAATTATAGATGTAGCTAAAAATATCAGCGAACACCTTTTGCCAAAAACGGGTGCATACCACGAAATTTGGCTCGATAAAAAGCTTGTGGCCAACAGCAAAGAAGAAATTGAGCCGCTTTATGGAAAACGTTACCTGCCCCGTAAGTTTAAAATTGGTATTGTTATCCCACCCCACAACGATTGCGATGTATTTTCACAAGATCTTGGGTTTATCGCTATTGTAAACAATGAAAAAATTGTTGGTTACAACGTAGTGGTTGGCGGTGGGCTGGGCTCCACTTTTGGCATGCCCGAAACTTATCCGCGAACAGGCACAGTAATTGGTTTTTGCACCCCGGAACAAGTGCTTGATGTTGCCGAAAAAGTTGTGCTGGTACAACGCGATAACGGCAATCGTAAAAACCGAAAACAAGCCCGTTTAAAATATACGATTGACAGAATGGGGGTTGATGGTTTTGTTGAAGAGCTGACAGAACGTTTGGGATACGCTTTGCAGCCTCAGCGCCAATACGAGCTTAAAACCACAGGCGATTCGTTTGGGTGGATAAAAGGCACCGACAAAAAGTGGCATCTTACTTATTTTGTTGAAGGAGGACGTGTAAGCGATACCGGCGAACGAAAGCTAAAAACAGCCTTGCGCGAAATTGCAAAAATTGGCGATGGCGACTTCATTCTTACCGGAAACCAAAACCTGATAATTTCAGGAGTTAGTGCAGCCGTTAAAAAGCAAGTTGATGCATTGCTGAAAGAACATGGTGTGTCTGCAGAAGCTATTTCCGGCTTGCGAAAAAATTCGATCGCCTGTGTGGCATTGCCAACTTGTCCGCTGGCCTTTGCCGAGGCCGAACGGTATTTGCCAACGCTGGTAAGCAAAATTGAAAAGATACTGGCAGAATATCAGCTGGATAAAGAGGAAATTGTAATTCGGATGACCGGTTGCCCTAATGGGTGTGGAAGACCTTACCTCGCCGAGATTGGCTTAATTGGGAAATCACCCGGCTATTACAACCTGTACCTTGGCGGCAGTTTTAACGGAACAAAGTTAAACACACTGTACCGGCAAACGCTTAATGAAGAGCAAATTTTAAACGAGCTGCAACCCATTATTGCCGATTTTGCTGCAAACCGAAATGGCGGCGAGCATTTTAGCGACTTTGTGTTTCGCAAAGAATATGTAAAAGAGCTTACAGAGGGAAAACTTTTCAGGCATTAAAATGGCAGTTTTTATTGGTAGAACGATTCAGCCCCAGTCAGAAAAACTTTTGAGGGAACATGGGCTTGAGTTTAAAGCACAGCCTTTAATCGCAACTGATTACTGCTTGCCTGGTGACAGGTTCTTTCAGACCAGGAAAAAGAAACCGGGCGCCTGGATAATTAGCAGTAAAAATGCGGCTTTGTGGTTGTTGCAGTATTACCAACAGATCGGATTTGCCAAAACCGACACCATCTTCTGTCTCTCGGAAAATCAGAAGACGTTACTTAAAAAGCTTGGGGTAAAAATACTGGTTTCAGAAAAAAAGAACAGCAAATCGTTGGAAGACCTGGTGAAAAAAAAATACCGTGAAAATTGCCTTGTTTTTTTAAAGGGAGACCGTGCAGAAGGGTTTCGATACATCCGGCCGTTAGAAATAGTGGTGTACAGAACAACACTTTTAAAGCCTAAAATTGATAAAACGTATCAGCTCTATTTGTTTTTCAGCCCCAGCGGAATAGAGAGTTTTTCGATTGCCGGCAATAGGCTTGAGCCGCAGGCGCAAATTATTGCTATTGGCGAAACAACAGCACAAAAAGCACGCTCGGTATTTTCAAACCAAGTAAAAACATGTTTTAATCAAACAGAACAAGAGATGGTGAAAATGGCCATTTACGAAGCGCAAAAAAACAATTGGATTTATGAAAACAGCACAAAGCAAACAGTTATTTAAGCGAGCACAACAAAGCATTCCGGGAGGAGTGAATTCGCCCGTGCGAACTTTTGCCGGGGTAGGAGGTACACCACGTTTTATAAAAAGCGCCAGTGGGAGTTTGTTGCTTGATGCAGATGGAAATGCATACATCGATTACCTGGGATCGTGGGGGCCAATGATATTAGGACACGCCTGGCCGGGAGTTGTAAGGGCTGTGCAACAACAGTTGGCGCATTCATCGAGTTATGGACTGCTTACCGAAAAAGAAATTGAATTGGCAGAACTGGTGGTGTCGATGGTGCCGGGCATTGAAAAGGTTCGTTTGGTGAATTCGGGCACCGAAGCCTGTATGACTGCTGTCAGGCTGGCCAGGGCTGCCACCGGACGACAGAAAATTATAAAATTTAACGGTTGTTACCACGGTCATGCCGATACTTTTTTGGTAAAAGCCGGTAGCGGTGCACTTACCCTTGGGAATCCTTCAAGCCCCGGAGTATCGGTCAATGCGGTACAGAATACCTTAATTGCCGAATTCAATCAGCTACCTACGGTGGAAGAAATTATTGCCTGTAACCCCGGCGCGATCGCGGCTATAATTGTTGAGCCGGTAGCTGGTAACATGGGCTGTATTCCTCCCGATGATAATTTTTTGCGTGGACTTCGCAAGTTGGCTACAAAAAATGGCATAGTTCTGATTTTTGATGAGGTGATGACCGGTTTTCGACTGGCGCCCGGTGGAGCACAGGAGGTATTTAACATTCGTGCCGACCTGGTGACTTACGGAAAAATAATTGGCGGAGGATTTCCGGTAGGGGCTATTGCCGGCCCGGAATCAATTATGGACTTACTGGCACCTGCCGGGCCTGTGTACCAGGCCGGAACCTTGTCGGGTAACCCGGTGGCTACCACCGCCGGAATTGCCATTCTTTCTGAATTAAAAAGCAATCACGGAATTTATGCGCAACTCAACCAAAAAAGCGAAATATTGCAAAATGGCTTGCAACAGGTTTTTAACTCATTTGATTTGCCACATCGCATCAATCGGGTAGGTTCGATGTTAAGTGTGTTTTTTACCAATAAGCAGGTGCATTCTTTCGCTGATGTACAAGAGGCAGATATGGATTTGTTCGCCCGATTTTTTCAGCAGATGTTAAACCACGGAGTGCATCTGCCACCATCGGGTTACGAAGCCTGGTTTATTGCTGCAACTCATACCGAAAAACTACTGCTGGAAACCATTGCGGCGGCTAAAAGTAGCTGCCACAGTTTAATGAAGAAACCGGTTGTTCGCTAAGTGGATAAGTGGTTTGATGGGCACATTTTTAATCGATTACCAAATAATTTAAACGACTACTCATGAGAAAGACAATTTCAATATTAGGTTGCGGTTGGTTAGGTACCGCCCTGGGGAAATCGCTGCTAAGGCAGGGATGGAAAGTAAAAGGATCGACAACAACTACGCAGAGTTACAATAAGCTGGAGTTATCGGGTATAAGCACCTTTTATGTTAAAGTAAAAGCCCGGTCGCTTGAGGTGGATTATAACAGCTTTTTTAATACAGATGTTCTGGTTGTAGCATTTCCTCCCACGCGTACCAGGTGTGTTGAAGATTCATTCCCCCCAAAAATAGAACAGCTAATCGCAAAAATTAAAGAAGTAGGTGTGAAAAAAGTACTTTTTGTTTCATCTACTTCTGTTTACGAATCGGTAAACGCAGAAGTTGTTGAAGGGCAGGAAGGTTCGCCGGAGAAAACATCGGGAAAGGCATTGTTAGCCGCCGAGCAACTGCTTTTATCCTGTTCCGAGTTTAAAACCACCGTATTACGGTTTGGCGGGTTAATTGGTTACGATCGTAACCCGGCGCGTTTTGTGCAGAACAAAAAAGAACCCTTGTTCGATGCTCCTGTAAACCTTATTCATCGCGATGATTGTGTAAATATAATTACCCAAATTCTTGAGAAGAATATCTGGGGCGAGGTCTTTAATGCTGTTTGTCCGGAACACCCCGGGCGAAACGAGTTTTATGCCAGGGCAGCTAAAATAAGCGAATTGCCGGTGCCGGTGTTTTCAAAAGAACATGGGCCTTTTAAAATTGTAAATAGCAATAAACTCATTCAGCAATTACAATATTCGTTTGTATACAACAGTCCGATGGATTATTTAAAAGAGGTGGAAGAATGGGCTTATCGCATTTGATATCAATTGTTGGAGCCGGGCCCGGCGATCCGGAGTTGCTGACCATGAAAGCGATGAAGCGATTAAGTTCGGCCGATTTGGTTTTGTATGATGCTTTGTTGGGAGCGGCTATTCTTGATTGTGCTAAACCCGGAACTGAGCTGGTTTATGTGGGCAAATTATACAAAGATGGCCAGGATCAGACAGCGCGACAAAACGAAATTCATCAGCAATTTTTAAAAGCCGCCAGGCAGGGCAAACGGGTGGTGCGATTAAAAGCCGGCGACCCTTTTATTTTTGGCCGCGGATCAGAAGAAGCACGATTTTGCAAGGAGGCCGGCTTGTGTTACGAGGTTGTTCCGGGCGTTACCGCAGCACTGGCGGGTGCTGCCCGTTTTGAAGTGCCGGTTACCGAACGCGGAAAAAATGCACTGGCCTTGTTTTCTACGGGCCATCGTGTGAATGGTAGTTTTTCCGATATTGAAGCTGTTGTGGCCGTGTTACAAACCGGCTCGCCGGTAATGGTTTACATGGGCTTGAATAATCTGGTAGAGCTGGCCGAAACACTGGTGACACGCGGTATTAGTGTACAAACGCCGGTGCAACTGATGAGTAGGATTGGCCAGATAGATGAATGTTTTTTTTCCACCAACTTGGGTGAAACGGCAGTTTTTCTTCAGGAAAATAGCCCACCAATGCCCACAGTAATTGTAATCGGAAAACATACAAATCCCGTAGCATGAAACAGAAAATTACCATAGCAACCAGGGGGAGTCGCCTGGCTTTAAAACAAACCGAAATTGTTCGAAGTCTTCTGCTGAAAGAGTTTCCGCAGTTAAGCATTGAGGTGCTTGAAGTTACCACTCGCGGCGATATTGACCAGACTACGCCGCTTCAGGCTTTCGGGAATACCGGTGTGTTTGTAAAGGGGTTAGAGGAAAAGATTTTGCTTGGCGAGGCAGATATTGCCGTGCACAGCCTCAAAGATGTTCCTTCTGATGCGCATCCCGATTTGGTGTTAGCTGCCTATCCCGAGCGCGAAGATGTGCGCGATGTTTTGATTTCCCGCAATAACGTCCACTTTTCCGAGCTGAAAAGGGGAAGTGTAATTGGCACAAGCAGTCCGGCACGCAGGATGCAGTTGCAGTTACTTCGCCCCGACCTGGTTTTTAAAAACATAAGAGGAAATGTTGATACACGTGTAGAAAAAGTGAAGAATGGCAATTACGATGCAACAATTTTGGCTGCTGCCGGATTAAAACGACTCGGCTATTCCATACCTCAAAACAGCTTTTTTTCACTGGATGAGGCCGTTCCTTCACCCGGACAAGGCGCGCTGGTGGTGCAGTCTCACCGGCAAAATACCACTGTTTTGGCTTTGCTCGAAAAAATAAATGACCCTGGCGTAGAAAAGCAGGTAGCTGCCGAACGAAAATTTATGCAGCTTATTGGTGGCGGCTGTCGTTATCCACTGGCGGCACACGCTGAAACGGATGCGGGCAAAGTTACCTTTCGTGCCATTGCGCATAAACCCGGTTGGTGCAATATCGAAAAAGTTAAAATAGAAATTCCTGTGGCAAAGCTAATGCCCGGGGTCGAAGAAATCGCAAAAAAAATAATAGACAAAAACTTATAATGATGAATAGACCACAATTTCCAACAACTCGCCTGCGAAGATTAAGATACAATGCCCAGATCCGCGAGCTGGTAGCCGAAACTAATGTTTCTTTAAACGACCTGGTAATGCCGCTTTTTGTAACATTCGGAGAAAATGTAAAACAGGAAATTACCTCGATGCCGGGGCAATACCGTTTCTCGGTTAATACACTGGTTGAAAAATGTAAACTACTGTGTATGAAAGGGATAAAATCTGTTTTGCTTTTCGGAATACCCGAGGAAAAAGATGAACACGGACATTTGGCTTGTTCCGAAAATAGCATTGTTCAAAAAGCCATGGTAGCCTTAAAAAAGGAGTTGCCAGGGCTTTTGATTATTGCCGATGTATGCAACTGCGAGTACACTACGCACGGGCACTGCGGAACCATTGTTGATGGCGATGTGGAAAATGATTCAACCTTAAAAACTTTGGCTGCCCAGTCGGTTTCGCTGGCGCAAGCCGGAGCCGACATTATTGCCCCTAGCGACATGATGGACGGGAGAGTGAAAGTTATTCGGGAAGCGCTGGATGAGGCCGGTTTTTACAAAGTACCAATAATGGCCTACTCGGCAAAATTTGCATCCGGATTTTATGGGCCGTTTCGCGATGCTGCTGATAGTGCACCCGCATTTGGTAACCGTAGCACTTATCAAATGGATATTAGAAACAGCAACGAGGCCTTACGCGAAATAGAACAAGATATTGCCGAAGGTGCCGATATGGTGATGGTAAAACCAGGGCTGGCCTACCTTGACATTGTGGCACGTGTAAAAGAAAACTTTAATATACCGGTTGTGGTTTACAACGTAAGTGGCGAATATTCGATGGTGAAAGCAGCCGCACAAAATGGCTGGATTGATGAGCAACGGGTTGTAATGGAATCGATGATTTCCTTTAAACGTGCCGGAGCCGATGTTATTCTTACCTATTGGGCAGAAACGATTGCCGACATACTGAAAGAGTAGCCCTTGGTGAAATAAATGATGGTTTTTATAGATTTGTGAGTACTTAAAAATAGAAAACCATGCCCGAAAAGAAACTATGCTGTCGCATTTTCCCAATCATTTTAATCCTTATTTCTGCTGTAATAAATGCCGGTTTATGGTATTTTGATGAGGGAAATCACGGATTTAAATTCTTAACCGACAAAGACGAATTCTATAATTACCTGGGATTTACGCTTGCGGTTGCTTTGTTACCTATTGCCATATTTTATTATTTCAGCGGAAAAGAAAAGTTTTTCGAAAAGGCACGCCCGCTGTCTTTGCTTGGTTTTGTTCCGGTAATTATTTTTCTGCTTGTATTGGCGCTTTGGTAAGGCAATTCTTTCGGGAAATTGGGTTGACCCAGTTCCCCGAAAAAATTTAAAAAAACAAGTGATGCGAGGTTTATTCCTCATTCATCAGGCTGTCAAGATTAATGGGATTGTTCTGTTTTATACGTTTAAAAATATATCGTGTAATAAAAATGCCGTTACTGTCGTCGGAGCCGCCATAGCTTTCAACTCCGGTATTTACAAAGGCAAGTTCCCAGCCCTGGCTCAGCATGTCGTTTATTTTTGAGGTAAGTAAGGCATCATTCGAAGCGATGTTCTGAAAGCGAATTCCTCCAACATTAAAAAAGTTGAGCAGTTTAGTTTCGTCGTAATCCTTAATACGTATTTCCTGACGGTCGCTTTTATTTCGGTCTCCGTTTTCTGCTGTTTGGCGGGTGGTAAATTCTTTGTAGTCTACTTTATGGTCGGTTGAGAGTAATCGGGAGCGACCCACCCCGCTTGGAATAATCGACTCGATTGATGTTATTATTTTTACTTCGTATTGCGGCGCCTCCTGGCCTTTGCTCAGTGGTACAAAAAACAGCACCAGCAGTGTGAAAATAAGTAAGTGTTTCATTTTTATTTGTTTTGTGAATTTTAGCTTGAAAAATTGATGTTTATGGGATTATTTAATTTCTTTTCTGAAATAATACCGGGTAAGAAACAGGCCGTTTGGATCGTTCGGACTCTCGCTGTTCTCATCAAGTATGGCTTTAAGAAGCTCTTTTTTTATACTTGCGTTTGCCATTTTGCTTTCTACATCGGTTTTAACATCAAACAGTTCCCACCCGTTGGCAAGCATTTCGTTTAGTTTTGATGTTACCAGAGCATCGTTCGAAACAATGTTCTGAAAGCGAATTCCTCCTTCGTTATAAAAATTTAGCAGTTTGGTTTCTTCGTAATCTTTAATACGAATGTTTTTTCGCTTGCTTTTGTTTTTGTTTTTCTTTTCGCCTGTTTGTTGCGAGGTAAAATCACTATAATCTACCTTTACCACCGGCGATATCATTCGCGATCTTCCCAAACCTCCCGGAACCAGCGATTCAATGCAGCTAACAATCTGTATGTCGTACTTTGGCAGTTGTGCCCGGCTTACTATCGGAAGGCAAAAAATAATCAAAAATGCTATTCGAATTTTGAGGCTCATCATGTATTAAATTATGTTTATTGCTAACAAATATACCTAAAAGTTTTAACCGGCTCAGGCTAAAACAAAAAGCATACCGAACTACTTTGTTAAATAAATTTAATCTATCGCAAATGGAATCAATTTTGCAATACAGGCGCGACCAATAATAATTTTTTTTATCTTTCCGCAACAAAACCTGATTATGTCAAAGTTCCCGTTTTATCAACAGTTTGATGCGATGGATTGCGGCCCTACCTGCTTGCGTATGGTGGCTAAATATTACGGGAAACATTTTACCACCGAATTTCTTCGCGAGAACTCATATATTACCCGTGAGGGAGTCTCGCTGCTTGGAATTAGCGATGCGGCTGAGGCTATTGGAATGCGTTCGATGGGCGTAAAAATTACTTTTCAGCAATTAAAAAACGAAGCACCGCTGCCGTGTATTGTGCATTGGGGGCAGGATCATTTTGTTGTGGTTCACCAGTTTAAAAAAGGGAAAGTTTGCGTGGCAGATCCGGCATTTGGGCGGATTGAATACACCGAAAAGGAGTTTTGTGAAAAGTGGATTTCGACAGTTTCTGGCGGAGAGGAAAAAGGAATATGCCTGCTTTTACAACCTACGCCCGATTTCTACCAGAGCGAAGATGATAAGGTGAAGCGTACCGGGTTTCAATTTGTATTTAATTACCTGAAGCCGTACAAAAAACTGGTAATTCAGTTAATTCTTGGTTTCTTTTTGGGAAGCTGTATTCAACTGGTCTTGCCATTTTTAACGCAGAGTGTTGTTGATATTGGTATCAATAACCAGGACATTGGTTTTATTTACCTTGTACTTATTGCTCAACTCGTGTTGTTTATCAGCCGAATGTCGGTAGAGTTTATTCGCTCATGGATATTGTTGCACATCAGTACGCGCATTAATATTTCCATAATTTCCGACTTTCTGATCAAATTGATGAAATTGCCGCTAGGCTTTTTCGATTCAAAAATGATTGGCGATATTTTACAACGCATTGAAGATCACGACCGGATTGAGCGTTTTTTAACAGCGCAATCAATTGGGGTATTGTTCTCGGTTTTTAGCCTGGTGGTTTTTGCCATTGTGCTGGCCATTTACAGCTGGACCATATTTTTTATTTTTATACTTGGCTCGGCGCTGTATTTTGTCTGGATTTATGTTTTTATGAAACGCCGTCGCGAGCTCGATTTTAAACGTTTTAGTAAACTTTCGGAAAATCAGAGTAAACTTATCCAGATTATTAACGGCATTCAGGAAATTAAGCTGAACAACTACGAAAAGCAAAAGCGCTGGGAGTGGGAGCGTGTTCAGGCCGGGCTGTTTAAAGTTAGTGTAAAAAGCCTTTCGTTGCAGCAATATCAAGATGCCGGCTCGGTATTTATAAACGAAACAAAAAATATACTCATCATAATCATATCTGCCACAGCGGTAGTAAATGGCGAATTAACACTTGGTATGATGCTGGCCATACAATATATAATTGGGCAGCTGAATACACCCTTGCGCCAGCTCATTAGTTTTATGCATACCGCACAGGATGCTAAAATTAGTTTGGAGCGTTTGGCCGAAATTCACGATAAAAAGGATGAAAGCGAAGCCGGAAAATCGTATGTGAGAAACCTGCCCGAAAACAAAGGAATTGTTGTTAGCGATTTGGTTTTTCAATATGAAGGGCCACGTTCGCCAAAGGTGCTGAATAATATCGATCTGGAAATACCGGAAAAGAAAACAACAGCCATTGTTGGAACCAGCGGCAGCGGAAAAACGACATTAATAAAATTGTTGCTTGGTTTTTATCCGCCCGTTGCCGGCGATATTAAAATTGGAGGATTACGATTGGCCAACTATTCCCCACAAATGTGGCGCGACAACTGTGGCGTGGTAATGCAGGATGGTTTTATCTTTTCAGACAGTATTGCAAAAAATATTGTGGTAAACGACGAACTTATCGATCAGGAACGTTTATTGAATGCCGTAAAAATGGCTAATATTCAGGATTATATCGAAGCATTGCCCTTAAGTTACAACACAAAAATAGGGCAGGAAGGCGTGGGGTTAAGCCAGGGGCAGAAACAGCGAATTCTGATTGCCCGTGCCATTTATAAATCGCCGGAGTACCTTTTTTTCGATGAGGCAACCAATGCGCTTGATGCCAACAACGAGAAGATGATCATGGAAAATATGGATAAATTCTCGGCGGGAAAAACTGTTGTTGTGGTGGCGCACCGTTTAAGCACGGTAAAAAATGCCGATCAGATTGTGGTGCTCGACACCGGCGAAATTGTTGAACGCGGAACACACGAAGAGCTGATTGCAAAAAAAGGGAAATATTATCAACTGGTTAAAAATCAATTGGAACTGGGAAACTGATGACAAATGACTGACGAGCAAAATAAAATAGAAATTCGTTCCGGCGAAGTACAGGAGATACTTGGCGGAGTACCATCGCGCATTGTTCGTTACGGTATTCTGGTTTTTGTTGCCATTTTTTCGTTTATCATCATTGGCAGTTTCGTTTTTTACTATCCCGATATTTTGCGCTCGAATATTGTGGTTACTACCGAAAATCCACCGGCTACCTTGGTTGCCCGGGCAACAGGTAAAATCGATAGGTTGTTTGTTGAGGATAAAGATCATGTAGCCGCAGGGCAAACTATCGCTTTAATCGAAAATCCGGCAGAATATAACGATGTTATTGAGTTGGAAAAAATGATAAATGCAGTTCAGCCAGATTTTGATACGCTTCATTTCACCGTTTCGCAGCGCTTTAATAAAAGTCTGCAATTGGGGGCAGTGCAAGAGTATTATTCGCAGTTTTTAACCCGATACGAGGAGTTAAATGAATTCTATCAACGTAATTATTATATGTTGAAAGAGGAGTCGTATAAGGAGCAGTTAAAAAATGCACGGATTTTATACGACCGCCTTTGGGAGCAAAAAGTTGCCATCGATAAAGAATACCAGATTAAACAACGCAATTACGAACGCCAGAAAAAATTGCTGGCCGGAGAGGTTGTTTCTTCCACTGTTTTAGAGCAAGCTGAATCGGATATGTTGAGTAAAAAATCGGAACTCGATGGTATTCGTTCCACCTTAGCCGAGCGACAAATTGATATCAGCGAACTGGATCAGAAAATTATTGAAAACGAAAAAGAATATCACGATTATAAAATTCAATACGAGTCGGCACTGATTGAGGCTTTTAATAACCTGAAAAGTCAGGCCAGTGACTGGTTTCTGACTTATGTTTTACGATCGCCTATTGATGGGGTGGTTACCTTTAATAAGTTTTATGCCGAAAACCAGAATATTACCGAAGGCGACCGTGTTTTAACCATCGTTCCCGAAGATGTTGGTGAGGTTGTAGGCAAAGTTGAGTTGCCTGTTCGTGGATCGGGAAAAGTAAAAGAGGGGCTTGATGTTAATGTGAAATTCGACAATTACCCGTACATGGAATATGGTTTGGTTCGTGGCAAAGTAAAAAGTGTTTCGCTGGTGCCCGAAGATAGTTTTTATATGGTTGAAATCGTTTTTCCTAACGGATTGGTTACCAATTACGATAACGAGCTGCAAATGCAAAGCCAGTTAATGGGACAGTCCGAAATTATCACCGAGGACCTGCGTTTGATTCAACGTATCTTTAATCCGCTTAAAGCACTCTGGAAAGAAAGGGTGCGGTAGGTAAAGAGTAAAGTTTAGATTAAGTCAATACAAGGCTGCTAAGGTTGATAAAAAAATGAACTTATTTCCCTTCGCTAAACTTAAATGCCTATAAAACCTTATCTTTTCTCAAATCTTTGTAGCGAAAAAATACCACACCCATCGAATAGACTATATTAACCTTGTTTAGCCTGTTTCACATTTTGCAATTGTCTTTTGCCAACTTCTCAACTTCATGCTTCCAACCTTTTCAATCTCAATCCTTTTCAATCTTAATTATTTCAAAAAAAAACTCAAAACTTATTGTACTTTAATTAAAATTCGTACTTTTGCGAGCCGTTTTTAGGGGAAAAGTGCGCTTTTTCGTCTCGAAACGATTGATAATTAAGGATTTTTGCATAATTTTGCAGTCCGTTTTGAGAAATGATTATTAACTATATAAAAAACAGGTAGTTATGCCAACTATTTCACAGTTAGTTAGAAAAGGAAGACAAACTAAAGTGGAGAAAAGTAAATCTCCGGCTTTAGATTCATGCCCACAACGTCGAGGGGTATGTGTACGTGTTTATACCACTACGCCTAAGAAACCTAACTCAGCAATGCGTAAAGTTGCAAGGGTAAGGTTAACTAATGGTAAAGAGGTGAATGCTTATATTCCAGGAGAAGGCCACAACTTGCAAGAGCACTCGATTGTACTTGTTCGTGGTGGTAGGGTAAAAGACCTTCCGGGTGTACGTTATCACTTAATTCGTGGAGCACTCGATACAGCAGGTGTTGAAGGTCGTCTTCAGCGTCGTTCGAAGTACGGTGCTAAAAAACCGAAAAAATAAGCAGTAAAAAAGAGTAATTAACTACGTTATTTTCAGTGGTTTGGTTGAGTAAAGGATCCTCTCTAATGTCTTCCGGAGGAGAATTGAAGACCGCCTTAGGGCAACCGATTTAAATAACACTAAAAAGTTTTAAAATGAGAAAGTCAAAACCAAAGAAGAGGCATTTGTTGCCAGATCCAAAGTTTAATGATGTGCTGGTAACCCGCTTTGTAAACGACCTTATGGTGGATGGGAAAAAATCTACCGCATACAGTATTTTTTACGATACCATGGATATGGTAGAAAAAAGAATGAAAGATGCTGAGCAATCTCCACTTGAAGTGTGGAAAAAAGCATTGGAGAATATCACTCCTGCTGTAGAGGTTAAAAGCCGCCGTGTTGGTGGTGCTACTTTCCAGGTTCCGATGGAAATTCGTCCGGAAAGAAAAACCGCAATCAGTATTAAAAATATGATCTTGTTTGCCAGAAAACGTTCTGGAAGATCTATGGCCGATAAGTTATCTGCTGAAATTATTGCTGCATTTAACGAAGAGGGTGGAGCGTATAAGAAGAAAGAAGATACCCACAGAATGGCCGAAGCAAACCGTGCATTCGCACACTTCAGATTTTAGTTTAGAGAGAACAAAATATAGTTTAGTAAAATTTGGTAATAGAAAATAGGTAATTTAAAATGGCTAAACAAGATCTGAAATATACCAGGAATATTGGTATTATGGCGCACATCGACGCCGGTAAAACCACCGTGTCAGAACGAATTTTGTTTTACACAGGTATGACTCACCGTATTGGTGAAGTGCACGATGGTGCTGCAACCATGGACTGGATGGAACAAGAGCAGGAAAGAGGTATTACAATTACTTCTGCTGCAACTACCACCTTCTGGAAACACAAAGAGCAGGAGTATAAAATCAATATTATTGATACTCCGGGACACGTTGACTTTACCGTAGAGGTTGAGCGTTCGCTGCGTATTCTTGATGGTACTGTAGCTCTTTTCTGTGCTGTAGGAGGTGTTGAAGCACAGTCGGAAACGGTATGGCGTCAGGCTGAAAAATATGGTGTTCCGCGTATTGCATTTGTAAATAAAATGGACCGTCAGGGTGCCGATTTCTTTAATGTATACAATGAAATTAAAGAAAAATTAGGTGCGAATCCTGTTCCAATGCAAATTCCTATCGGTGCTGAAGAAACTTTCGAGGGAGTTATCGACCTTGTTGAGATGAAAGCAGTGCGTTGGGAAGACGACGCAACAATGGGAACTAAATATGTTCTTAGCGAAATTCCTGAAGAATTAAAAGAACAGGCTGACGAATGGAAAGAAAAATTAGTTGAATCGGTTGCCGAAGTTGACGATGAAATTTTGGAGCGTTACTTCGAAGATCCTGATTCAATTACTGCTGAAGAAATGATGGCTGTAATCCGTAAAGCAACTTTGGAAGGAGTAATCATTCCGATGATGTGTGGATCAGCATTTAAAAATAAAGGTGTTCAGCGTTTGTTGGATGCGGTTTGTGAGTTCTTGCCTTCTCCGCTTGACAAAGGCGAAGTTAAAGGTAAAAACCCGGTAATCGATAAAGAAGTAACACGTATGCCTGATGCAGATGAACCTTTGGCTGCACTGGCATTTAAAATTGCTACCGACCCATTCGTAGGTCGTTTGGCATTTATCCGTGTTTATTCTGGTAAAATTGAGGCGGGTTCAACCGTATACAACTCACGTACAGGTAAAAAAGAGCGTATTTCTCGCTTATACCAGATGCACTCTAACAAGCAAAATCCAAAAGATGTTATCGAGGCAGGTGATATCTGTGCTGCAGTAGGTTTTAAAGATATTCGTACAGGTGATACACTTGGCGATCTTAAAAATCCAATTGAGCTGGAAAGCATGGATTTTCCGGAACCGGTAATTGGTATTGCTATTGAGCCTAAATCTCAAAAAGATGTTGATAAACTTGGAAACGGTTTAGCAAAACTGGCTGAAGAAGATCCAACATTCGTTGTTAGAACTGACGAAGATTCAGGTCAGACAGTAATTCGCGGTATGGGTGAGCTTCACCTTGAAATTTTGATCGACCGTTTGAAACGCGAGTTCAAAGTTGAATGTAACCAGGGAGCTCCTCAGGTAGCATACAAAGAAGCTATTACTCAGTCAGTTGAGCTTCGTGAAGTATTCAAGAAGCAAACTGGTGGACGTGGTAAATTCGCCGATATTATTTGTCGTGTTGAGCCTACAGAAGTAGGAAAAGAAGGACTTGAATTTATCGACGAGGTAAAAGGTGGTCGTATTCCACGTGAATACATCCCATCGGTAGAGAAAGGTTTTAAAGATGCATTGGCCAATGGTCCGTTAGCAGGGTTCCCTGTTGATAGCCTGAAAGTAACACTGCTTGATGGTTCATTCCACCCGGTGGATTCAGACCAGTTGTCATTTGAAATCTGTGCACGTCAAGCATTTAAATCTGCTGCATCGAAAGCAAAACCTGCACTGCTTGAGCCAATTATGAAGCTTGAGATTGTTACTCCGGAAGAGTATATGGGTGATATTATCGCCGATCTTAACCGTCGTCGGGGCGAGGTAGCCAGCATGGATTCAAAAGGTAATGCCAAAGTAATTGAAGCAAAAGTTCCGCTATCAGAGCAGTTTGGTTATGTTACCGTATTACGTACACTATCATCAGGACGTGCTACTTCATCAATGGAGTTTAGCCACTATGCCGAGGTTCCGCGTAACCTGGCAGAGAAAGTGTTAGCAGATGTACAAGGAAGAATTGATTTATTATAATAATTTATAACAATTTTCTCTTATGAGTCAAAAGATCAGGATTAAGCTTAAATCGTACGATCACAACTTGGTAGA
>ENA-ORCQ01000045-ORCQ01000045.1-marine-metagenome-genome-assembly--contig:-NODE-45-length-146448-cov-6.441112_pt1 | contig 146448 bp, 130 predicted proteins | sample MGYA00237780_ERZ508510 | MGnify/ENA primary metagenome ERZ508510 (study PRJEB26181, sample SAMN06268981) | marine metagenome | isolation source: Tt an E2 anaerobic enrichment on eucalyptus from sediment...
TACAGAATTTAAAAAAATACTTGAAGATGACACCTAAAGCAGAATTATTTGGACGCATTGAAGATTACTGTTTAGATTTATTAAACAACCAAGAAAGAGAAGAATTTGAAAATGAATTAGAGTTTAACCAGGAATTAAGAGATGAAGTAGAGCTTCACAAGAATATTCAGTCAGCCGTGTTGGAGATGGATGTTCTTGATCTTAAAGGAAAACTCGAGGAAATTCAAACAGAGAGTACACAAAATGGCAAAATTGATGGCTCATTCGAGTTGTTAAATGATTTTAGCGAGTTTGAAGAAGCCACTGCCGAGTTAACACCCGAAGAACTTATCGAAAGTTTCGAATCACTCCCAAAAGTTCATGTATATCAGCATGAACGAAGTAGCAACGAAAACATACATCATTACTACAAAGAGCAAAACGGTTCTGATCAGCATGCCATGATTGAAGAAGATTTAAATGGCTTTGATATGGACGGTTTGGACGGTTTGGAAGAAGCTGTTTTAGAAACAGACATTTTAAATTTGCGCGACACCTTGCAACAAGTGGCTAAATCTGTTGAACCACAGTATTCGGTTGAGCATATTGATGACTACCTTAATGGTGAAATGGGTGATGAAATACTAGCTGAGTTTGAAGAAGAACTTACGCAAAACGAATATTTACATTCGGAGGTAAATCTACATCGAGATGTTGAAACGGCTTTTGCGGAATCAGACGTCATTGAGCTAAGAGACGAGCTTAAAAATATTATGCAGTCAGAAACTTCGTGGAATGTTAGTGAACAAACAATCGAAGACTTTATCGACGGAATGCTTGAAGATGAGCTGTTGTTAGAAGAATTTAACGCAGAGCTGAAAGAAAACACTGACCTAATGGCGGAGGTAGCGCTACGCGAAAGTATTAATTCAGCTGCCTCGGAAACGGATATAATGAACCTGCGCCAGAAATTGAGTAACGCACGGGCTCAATCAGAGAAGAAAGAGGTAAAATCTATATTTATGCCTCGTGTTGAAATTGGATCGACCCGCTTTTGGCGAAGCAGTGTAGCAGTTGTTTTAGTTGTTGTTGGCTTGCTTGGGGCAATGCGAATGAATACGAATACCGCTGAAAATACATATGATAAGTACTTTGTTTCAACAACATGGGCTTCCGAACGTTCGGTGAGTAACAGTGTTGACATTATTCAGCAGGCAAAACTGTATTACCAGAATGAGCAATTCCAGGAGGTGGTTAATCTGCTTGATGAAGCAACAATAGCAGCGGATGAACAGTTTGTTACACAATTTTATAAAGGATTAAGTTATCAGAATCTCGATGAATTTACCAAAGCTGTAAATGCTTATGAACAAGTTATTGAGCACGGTAATAACCTTTTTATTGAAGAAGCAGAATGGTACAAGGCATTGTGCTATCTTAAAATGGATAACAAGCAGGAAGCCAGGAACGAGTTATTGGCTGTAATTGAACGTAAAGGCCATTTTGAAAATGATGCCAAAGCGATTCTAAGAAAACTCAAGTATTCTTTTAAATAGTCGAAAATGATTGTCCAATAGATTAATTCGAAATTACATACACATTCATTAAGCCTGTCGGTTACGACGGGCTTTTTTTATCCTAACTCCTTGATCAATTGAAAAAGCAATAATGAGAACCACCAGAATGACAAAGAAATAAATATCATAACTGGTATAAACGGGAGAGTTATCTCCTATACATTTGAAACTCATCCAATAATGCGGGTGCGCAAGCCGTGAATTTGAATTCTCGAGGTAATTTATTTTTGCAAGACGCAATGCTTCATCTTTTGGTTTTCCACCCCTCAAATATTTATAAAAAGAGGTCATTATTTGAGTACCGGCTTCGTCTTCAACTTCCCATAACGACATTACTATCGAAGGACAGCCAGCATATAAAAATCCTCGAGCCAAACTCATAAGCCCTTCTCCATGCTGAAGTTTTCCAGTTCCTGTATTACAGGCACTTAATACAGTCATTCCTGCATTCAAATTCAGGTTGTAAATGTCTGCAGTGTTTAGCCAACCATCGTTTGTTAATTTGGCTGAATCGGCTTTCTGACTAAACGCCAGGCGGGAGTATGCAGGAAGAGAATCATTTATGTAGGCGTGCATCGCTAAATGTAAAATATCATATTTGCCGCACTCTTTGCGAAAATTTTCCTCGGTAGCTTCACTTTTAGAATAAATAGTGGTTTTTACTGATTTTGAAATGGCTGAAACTTCTTTTATCACACCCGGTATTGGCGACAGTTGGTAACGTTTTCCAGTCATCTCAAACTCTTCAGATGCATATTCAGGTGCAAATGCCAATGCATGATTCCTGAACTTTGGTTTATCTGACTGATTTTTTAAGTAAATATTCACTGAGTTGGCATAGTTGATGTTGGCATGCATCAGAAAATAGTCCAGTTCATTAAAGCGTATTGTACTGCTGGTATCGGGTAGGGTTTTTAATAAACCGTCAAAAGCAATGTAATTTAATTTTCCATCGGGAATTATTGTAATGTTTTTATCCTTAAGCATCAATTCAAATGGTTTTATAAGCAATTTATACAACCGATTCGATGAAGTACAGAAGTTCCTGGTATCTTCGTTTTGAGTGAACATATAATCGGTTGATGACATAAATTTAAAAGTCACGTCAAGGGCATCTGTTTCTAATTTGTTGAGCTTGCTCTTGTTAAAAAGCACTTCATTATTTGTAATAACAAAGGTGTAAAGTGAAGGTAAACTATCTGTTTTATCATTCAATTTAGCTTCCATCTCTACCGGATCAATAAGTACATATTCTACTAAGGCATGTTTCTTATCAAGTTGCTTTTGAATAAGGTGTAATTCTGGCAAGGTATTGGAATATTTTAGCTCGTAGTAATCCGGGTAGTTTTCTTCCATAAACCGATTTAATTCATCTCTTTGCCTGGATGCATTAAACATGCGGTTTTTATATTCTGAAAGCAAGGTGCTATCAGGTTCGTCAGAAGAAGATTCTTTGTATTGCAATTCCGTATAGTTGGAAATTGTATTGTTTAGCGTTCGCTCTAATTCTAATAAGCTATCTGGTATCAGACTGTTCTCCTGTGCTAAATCATTGGCGATTTTATCAAAAACGGCACTACTTTTCAATTGTTCCGAATTGTTGAAAGCAATATTTAAAAAGTTTGGGTTGCCCGAATGATTATAAGCGAGGTATGCTGTTTCAATAATTTTACTAATAGTTTGATATTGTAACCCAACCAGCTGAATTTTACTTTCATCACTTGATAACTCCTTTCTTGCTTTTTGAATCAGGTTACCGGTATTGTTATAACAGCTTAGGGCATAAGTCAAATTACTGCTAAACTCCTGGCCTTTTTGTTCGCTGTCAAGAATTGCAATTTCCAGGTAAACGTCACCAATTGCCTTTATTAAACCGATGCAGTCCATTAAAGAAATTGTTTGTTCAAAATTTATTTCAGACGTTTCAGGTGTGGTTTGACTAACTTCCAATGCTTCTAATCCCTTTTTGTAAGAATCAATAGCCTTAAGTAGATTTTGTTTCTTCTCATTTTTGAAATTTGCAATTCTCTGGGTCTTTATTGTCCTGTTCCTGTATAGATCTCCTTCATATTCGTAATAAGTCGAAAGTTCAATACCTGAACTTTTCTCAAGAACCGCAAATATCTGAAATGCTTCATTTAAATTTTCCAATGCCTGAACAAAACGATTTGTTTGAGATAGAAACTTTGCATAATCCAAATAGGCATTAGCTAAATCTAAACTCGAACCGTAAAATTGTTTGGATAGAGAAATGGCATGATTGTAATAACTATTTGCGTTCTCATTATTTTCAAGAGAAAAATAACTTCCTGCAACAATGTTGTCAAAATATATTTGATTGATTGTATCAGCTATCGAATAGCTTTCCTCAGCAATAGATATAACCTTTTCAAAATTTTCGGTTGAGTAATATATTTCAGCGATCGCATAATAGGCATCTACTAGATTTCCCTTGTTAATAGGCGTTTGGGATTTGTATATATTTAGTGCTTGATTTATATATTTTAAAGCATTATTGTAGTCAAGTTTTGCTCTATAAACATTCCCTATGTTAATATAGAGTCCTCCCAGCAGACCATAATTTAAAGGATTGCGCAAAAAGATATTTTTCTCAGCCTGCAAATAATATTCTAATGCTTTTTCATTTTCACCAAGGTTTTTATAACTAATTCCAATAGCAGAATATGCTGTAGCAAGGTAATAATCTTCATTTCCATAAATTTTTTTTCTATATGCCAGGTATTGTTGAAATGCCTCCAGGGCTGCTGTATGGTTGCCTTCTCGCGTATAGAGTACTCCTTTTTGTCGTAAGTTGTTGGCAGTCAAATTCAAAGAGTCTTTGTTTAGCTCCTGGCTAAATAGCATGTTGGGTAGGATAATTAGAAATAAAATGAGCTTAAAACTCTTTAGGATTTTCATTTGATCTTGTGAATTATACGACCAAAATAGAATTTTTTTCAATTTTTTTCAAAAAAGGGGGGTTACCTTTTTGTACTTATCAGAATATATTAGTGAATGTGTGTTTAAAAGTTTAACGAATTAATTTATTATACGATGAAAAAGGGACAGTTTCAATCAACAGAAAATACTTTCGAAGTTTGTGGTTTTGAAGTAATAAATGAAGAAGCTATGAACAATATTCGTGGTGGAGTGGAACCTCCAAAATCAAGAGATAAAGATATATTCGATTTTGAAGAAGAGTAATCCGAGTATTTACTAGTTTAGATTTTAAGTTATGAAAGTTATAGCTGATATTTTTGCAGAAAGCGTTAAAGATTTTGAGATATTATCTGAAGATGTATTGAATGACATTCGTGGTGGCGTGAAACCACCAAAATCAAGAGATAAAGATATTTTCGATTTTGAAGAAGAATAAGAAAACAATATTAGACATGATAGCTATAACTGAAAATAATATAGAGAAATTAAATTTTGAGGTTCTTACTCAAACAGAATTAAACGAATTACGTGGGGGAGTTGAACCTCCAAAATCAAGAGATAAAGATATTTTCGATTTTGAAGAAGAATAGCCTATATACAGAACCAATTGAGTTGTTAGTACAGAGGGTTAAAACAAGGACGGTTTTAACCCTTTTTTATTTTCTATTTACGCTTTCCTTCAAACAGTTTATAGTTATTCAATTTACATTTTAAAGCCCCGTTAAAAAGGTCGTATTTAGATGAGGCCTTTAATCCAACTTGTTTTAATCCCGAAATAGAGGAGCTCAATACCCAGGCATCGTTACCTGTAAATTGATGTTTCAGGCGTTCGCCAATCATTGCATACAATCCTTCCAGATCATTATCTTTTAATCGTTCGCCGTATGGTGGATTGGTTAAAATTGTTGCGTTGTTTAATTTTAGATTTAGATCTCTAAAATCGCTACATTGAAACTTAATTTTATTAAATACCAGTGCACGTCGGGCGTTGGTCTGAGCATTTAATAAGTTGCTTCCTGATAAATCTGATGCATAAATCTGATACCTGAATTCTCTTTTCTCAACAGGCTCAACAACTTTTTCCCACAATACCGGATCAAAGTCATTCCAAAGCTGGAAAGCAAAATCTTTTCTGAACTTGGCAGCAGGTATATTTTGTGCAATCATTGCTGCTTCTATGGGTAGTGTACCCGATCCACACATCGGATCCATAAAATCTGAGTTCCCCATCCATCCGCTTATATATATCATGCCTGCAGCAAGGACTTCGTTTAGCGGGGCATCGCCTTGTTTTACACGGTAACCTCGCTTGTGTAGTGATTCCCCTGAACTATCAATTGATAAGGTGCAGCTATCCTGAAAAATATGAACATTAATGATAATGTCAGGATTTTGAGTGTCAACATTAGGACGTTTGCCAAAATTTTCTCTAAAGTAATCAGCAATAGCATCTTTTACTTTTAACGATGCAAACATCGAATTTCTGAAATCACGTGAATTTACAACTACACTATTAATGACAAAATTCTGATCTACATTAAAATAGTTTTGCCATTTTATGCGTTTGCAGCGCAAATAAAACTGGTCTACATTATGAAATTTAAAATGTTCTATTTCTTTTAAAATTCGAAGGGCTGTTCTTAATTTATAATTTGACTTATAAATCAATTCCAAATCGCCATTGTAAAAAACGGCTCTTTTACCTCTGCGGACATTTTTTCCACCAATGCGTTTTACCTCTTTTGCCAGGACATCTTCGAGACCAGCAAAAGTTTTTGCTATTAGGCTATATTCTTTCAAGTACTATTTTTTTGTAGTTAAATTCCTGCTCCATCTGTAAACGGAACGTCTTTTGGTCGCTTTTGAACAACCTTGGAGTTGGCTGGAAGCGTATTTGTAACCCAAACGTTACCTCCTATTATTGAATTTTCTCCAATTGTAATTCTTCCTAAGATGGTGGCACCGGCATAAATTACCACATTATCTTCAAGAATGGGGTGGCGCGGAATTCCTTTTATAGGATTACCATCTTTGTCTAAGGGAAAGCTTTTTGCCCCAAGTGTAACACCCTGATATATTTTTACATTTTTTCCAATAATGCATGTCGATCCAATTACCACGCCGGTTCCATGGTCGATTGTGAAACTTTCCCCGATTTGAGCTCGTGGGTGAATATCAATTCCCGTTTCGCTGTGAGCCATCTCGGTTATAAACCTGGGGATTAATGGTACATCAAGCTCGAGAAGTTTATGCGCAATTCTGTAATTTGTAATTGCTCTTATTCCCGGATAACTAAAAATAACTTCACCAAAATTTTTTGCTGCCGGATCGTTTAAAAAGGTAGCTTCAACATCAGTTACCAGTTGGCGCCTGATTTCCGGAAGAAATTCGATAAAAGAAACGGCCTTTTCCTGGGCTCCCTCTTTATGTTTTTCAATTTTATTTGATGATTCATCGGTGCATTCGAAACACAAGCCAGCCAGTATTTCGCCGGTAAGCAGTTCCAGCAGCTCATCAACATAAACGCCCATATAGTGCGGTGTTATAGAACTTTTAAGGGTTGTGCTTCCAAAGTACCCGGGAAATAATATCTCGCGAACCAATTCAATAACTCGTGTGAGATTTTTATTTGAAGGTAAAGGCTCACCCTGCATGTGTTTGTGGCAAACCAGCTTGTATGATTCCGGATTGCTCAGTCGCGCTATGGTTTCTATAATTTTTTGTTCAACAAGATTATTTGTCATCACATCAATTTAAATTACAAAACTAATTACATTCAGCTAAGATTTGATACTTTAACGTATAAAACAAGTGTGTTGTTGATGTTTTTAATGTATTAATGAAAACCAACCAGTTTGAATATTAGGTAAACGCTTTTATTCAAAAGCTAATTTGGGATCCTTTTGTTTATTTTTTTAATCTTTTTTCCATTCTAGGTAGCCCAGCACTGCCATTACGGTGTAAACAATAAATAGAAATACGGTTGCCCACAATCCTTTGTATAGGTACAAGCCTACTGAAAATGCATCAACAAATATCCATATCAGCCAGTGCTCCAAATATTTTCTTGCGAGCATCCAGGTGGCTACAAGACTTAAGGCGGTGGTCATCGAATCCATGTGTGGAACATCGGAATTGGTATACTTACATAAAACATAATATAGAATGGCATATAAAATAATGGAAACTACCAGGAGTTTTATCCAAAGAATTTTTCGTGTAGATTTTACTGCTACCTTTTTTTCGTTTTGTTTTTTCCCTTTTACCCAAAAATACCATCCGTATATACTAATTACCACATAGTAGGCTTGCAGGCCCATGTCGGCATAAAGTTTTGAATTATAAAAAACAATAACGTATAGTAATGAAGTTAACAAGCCGGTTGGCCATGTTAAAATATGCTGCTTAATTGAAAAATAAATGTAGGATAAACCAAGAATGGCTCCCAGTAATTCAATTTTATTATCCAAGAGCCACTCCACAATTATATTAGTCATAAATGCTAATCAGTTGTAACAAGTAGGTTTGTGTATTTGTCTTGATTTTCAATAACCTCAAGAGCCTTTAAAATTGCATCATCTTCCTGGTATAAAATTTTATACATGTCATTCCTTGAGAATACGTCGCGAGCTATTAATGCTTTTAATTCACGTTTTATATCGTTTTGCAGAAAAGCCAGGCTCTCATCGTCTCGTTCAATGCCTTCTTCAATACCTTTGGCAACAACCTGTTCAATGTTGCTGTCTGAAATCTTAAATTTATGATTGAACGACTCAAAATCGGGATATTTTTTATGCAATTCTTCACGATGTTCATCCACATAATCTAACACAAAATTATAGGTTACCTGCTTCCTTCTGAGTTTATTTACATAAGCGTAGTGCGACGAAGTATCAATAGGAATAAAAATATCGGGCATCACCCCTCCGCCACCATATACAGCTCGTCCGTTAACAAGTGTTTTGTGTTTTAAGCTATCGTCAAAATCGATACTGTCTGCACTGAACATCTCCCCGTTACTCAAACGGTTCGAATAGTCTTTTCGGTATTCGCTGATGCCTTCGTCGTAAGGTTTCTGTATACATCTTCCGCTTGGAGTGTAGTAATGTGCAGTGGTCAGACGTACCATTGAACCATCGTTGAGGAAGAATGGTTTTTGAACCAATCCTTTGCCAAACGAACGTCTGCCAATAATTACTCCCCGGTCCCAATCCTGAACAGCTCCAGATACAATTTCGCTGGCAGAGGCTGAACCTTCGTTAACCAATACAACTAAATTTCCACTTTCGAAAGAGCCTTTAGCCGTAGCTTTATATTCGCGTTTAGGGTCGTTGGTTCCATCGGTGTAGACGATCAGCTGTTCATTTTGCAGGAACTGATCGGAAAGTTCAATTGCCGATTTAAGGTAACCGCCACCATTGCCACGTAAATCGAGAACAAGGTTTTTTATTCCTTGCCGATTTAAATCGGTCATTGCAGTTAAGAACTCTTCCGTTGTAGTTGCCGAGAACTTATTCAATTTTATGTAACCTGTTGTTTCATCAAGCATGTATGATGCATCAAGGCTAAAAATTGGAATTTTATCTCTGATAATGGAAAAGTCTAAGGGAGTTTCGCTTCCCCTTCGTGCTATCTTAAGGTCGACTTTAGTTCCCTTATCCCCTCGAAGTAATTCAAAAACATCTGAATTTTTAAGACCAATCCCTGCGATATTTTTTTCATCTACTTCTATGATTCGGTCGCCGGCCCGTAACCCAACTTTTTCTGATGGTCCGCCAGAGATTGTTGTGGTAACAAGCAAAGTATCTTTATAAATATTGAATGAGATACCGATACCCTCGAAATTGCCCTTTAATGGCTCATTCATTTTGTCAACTTCCTCTTTTGAAATATATGTTGAGTGTGGGTCAAGTTCTTGCAACAGGTGAACAATGGCTTTCTCTGTGAGGTCATTTACATCGGCTGAATCCACATAATAACCATCTACCAAACGAAGTAGACGTGCAAATTTTACCTGGTTTTCCTGCACTTCTTTTTGTGCCATGGTGGCAAAGGGAAAAACCAACAAAAATGCCAACAATATATTTATTCCAATATTCTTAAGATGTTTAAATTTTGTAATGGTCATATTTTTTTTCTTTCTTTTACAACGATGAATTTTAGCAATAAGTCTGCCAAAATTACAATCGTTACAATTTGCAACAACTATTCCCACTCGATTGTTGCAGGCGGTTTAGAGCTGATGTCGTACACAACCCTGTTTATGCCACGTACTTTATTTATAATTTCATTCGACATTTTAGCCAGGAAATCATAGGGAAGGTGAACCCAGTCAGCCGTCATCCCGTCGGTAGAAGTTACTGCACGCAATGCAACGGTATTTTCGTAAGTGCGTTCGTCGCCCATTACGCCAACCGATTGCACCGGAAGCAGCATTACACCTGCTTGCCAAACATCGTCGTATAGCCCCCAGTTTTTTAGTCCGTTTATAAATATGGCGTCAGCTTCTTGCAGAATTCTCACTTTTTCAGGCGTTACATCCCCTAAAATTCGGATTCCCAGACCGGGCCCCGGGAATGGGTGACGGCCTAAAAGTTCTTTTTTTATGTTTAGCGCACCGCCAACTCTTCTAACTTCATCTTTAAAAAGCAGTTTTAGCGGTTCAACAACTTTTAGGTTCATTTTTTCGGGAAGACCTCCAACGTTGTGATGCGATTTAATTGTTGCTGATGGGCCATTAACCGATACTGACTCGATAACATCAGGGTAAATGGTTCCTTGCGCCAACCATTTTACATCTTTGATTTTGTGCGCTTCTTCGTCAAAAACCTCGATAAAGTTTCTTCCAATAATTTTACGTTTCTGTTCCGGATCGGTTATGCCTTCCAGGTCATCCCAAAACTTTTTTCGAGCATCAACACCAATTACATTCAATCCCATATTTTCGTAGGAATGGAGCACATCTTCAAATTCATTTTTCCGAAGCAGACCATTATCAACAAAAATGCAGGTGAGGTTTTTACCAATGGCCCTGTTTAACAATACCCCGGCAACCGACGAGTCAACACCACCCGACAGTCCTAGTACAACCTTATCATTGCCGAGCTGTGCTTTAAGTTCTTGTACAGTTGTTTCAACAAATGAATCGGGAGTCCAGTTTTGTTCGCATCCGCAAATGGTTGTTACAAAGTTTTCAAGCAGTTGTTTCCCCTCTGTGGTGTGGTACACTTCCGGGTGAAACTGAATAGCCCATGTTTTTTCATTGTCAACCTTGTAAGCTGCGTAGTTAACATCTTCGGTTGATGCAATAACTTTATAGTTTTTAGGTAGTTTAACAATGGTATCGCCGTGCGACATCCAAACCTGGGTGTGCAAACTAATATTTTGAAACAGAATGCTGTCATGGTCGATAAACCCAAGATTGGCTCTTCCATACTCGCGCGTGTTTGATGGTGCTACCTCGCCTCCAAAAAAATGAGCAAGATACTGCGCACCGTAACAAACGCCCAATACCGGTAGTTTACCTTTTATTTTCGACAGGTCGGGACGCGGTGCATCTTCATCGCGAACAGAGTACGGGCTTCCTGAAAGAATAACGCCTTTTACACTGTCATCAATTTCCGGGTAATGATTGTAGGGGTGAATTTCGCAATATACATTTAACTCACGAACCTTACGGCCAATCAGTTGAGTGTACTGAGAACCAAAATCTAGGATTAATATTTTTTCCTGCATGAAAAATTTATTTATTATTGAAAAGACAAAAGTAAGAATATCGTACCAAAATTGCTTGAATTGCGCATGAATTTAAAGCGCTTGTTAACAAGAGAACACAAAACATCAGCTGGTGTTTGAGAAAACTGTAAAATTAATACTGAAAGTGTTCGTTAGGATTTAGGTGTTGTAATAGATTTGCTAAATTTGAGCGAATTTTAAAATTCTTGATCTAATGAGAAGTCTTTTGCTACTTTGTTGTGCATTTTTTCTAATGGTTTTTAATGAACAAGTGAATGGGCAAAATTTTGTTGAAAATGAGATTGTAGTAATCCAGGGGGAAAAGTACCTAATGCATCATGTGCGAACCGGAGAAACTATTTATTCGATAAGCAAAAAATATGGTATCTCGCAATCAATACTCGAACAACATAATCCATCAATAAAATCAGGTTTATCTATTGCTGAGGTTTTGAAAATACCGTATGCACAAATAACGCAGATTGATGCTTCTGATACGATACAAAAAGGAGACCCTGATGGCTTTACAACCCATAGGATAGAATCAAAAAAAGAAACTGCATATTTTATTGCAAAAAAGTACGGCATAACGGTGGAAGAACTCTATGCATACAATCCTACAGTTAGAAAGTTTAAAAAGAGAACCAAATTAAATATCCCTTACTGGAACACAACTGTAGCATCAGAAAATGCATTCGAATCAAACATTGAAAATCAACTGGAGAATAAAAATTTTACAACACATCAGGTAGTTTCTGGCGAAACGCTGTTCTCGCTTGCCAAAAAATACAATACCACAACCGATGAGTTACTTGCACTAAATCCTGAAGCCCAGGAGTTAAAAGCAGGAATGACATTGAAAATTAAGCCAATTGCACCGGAAGATGAAGGTGGTGGGCCACAGCCAATCCATAAAAGCAGTTCTAAAAATTATATTGAACACATTATTGAATCGGGGGAGACCATGTGGGGAACCACACGTAAATACAATGTATCAGAAGAAGAACTGAAAGCTATTAACCCGATTTTAAAAACCGGTTTTCCGGCAGGTGCTGTAATAAAAATACCCGTTCCCGCAGTTAACGAGCCTCATGCAATGCCGGTAAATTCTGCCGCATTCGATCAACATCTGGTACAAAAAGGCGAAACACTTTATGGCCTGTCCAAACAATACAGTATTGAAATTCCTGAGCTTATAAAGTATAACCCTGTACTGGATAGGCGAAACCTGGTTTATGGCGAAACAATTTTGATACCTAAAAAACTGGATGACTTTTTGGAACTGGAGCCAACAACCAATGTTGAAATTGATTCGGCGCAGCTAATGGCTGAAATTTACGCGGTTGAGGTTCCGGTTGAGATTCCTGAATCGTGCCGGCCAGATTTTACGCTCCATAATCAAGACCGAAACTACACTGTTGCCTTGTTTTTACCTTTTTTTTACGAGGCAAACGATACTTTAAATCGCGAAGATCTTGTTATTGATACAACAGCTCTTTTTACCAATGAGGAAGCCGAAATAGCTCTTGATACTACAATTGAACTTGAAGAGAGAAAGGAACTTTTTAAGCAATTTTATGGAGGAAGTGAAAACTTTGTACAGTTTTATGAAGGCGCTTTACTGGCTATCGATTCATTGCAAAATGCAGGTTTTACGCTTACCCTAAATGTGTATGATACGCAACGTAATGCCGATTCTATTCGACAGTTTTTTCAGAGCGAAGAATTCTTACTTACGGATTTAATAATTGGACCAATTTTTCCGAATGTACAAAACGAGATTGCTGCTTATGCTGCTAAAAACAGAATACCTTTTGTTTCGCCACTGGCTTCACAAACGCATCTTACAGAAGCTAATGCAAATTATTTTCAGGTTAATCCTTCGCGCGATTACTTAATGCGACAAACAGCCGAAATGGTTGCTGAAGAGCATCACAACAGCAATTTTATTATTGTAAAAACCTCTGATTACAGCGGAACACCCGACGGCAACTTGGTAGAGTTGTTAAAAGAGAAATTCTTTAATTCAGGCCTGCTTAGCAGCACAGAAGGTGTAAATTTTACGATTTACGATTTTAAAAATGAAGGTACTTTTGGCTTACGCCGAATTATGTCGAAACAAAAAGAAAATGTAGTGTTTATTCCTTCGTCAAACGAAGGCGAACTTAGCGTTGCTATTTCAAACGTGAATAATCTTGCCGACGACTACTCAATTACCTTAATAGGAACCAGTCGTTTTCCCAATTATTCCAGTATACAAATCGAACACTTTCATAACCTGAAATTGAAGTACATTGCACCGTATTATACCGACTACAGCAATAAAAATACCATTGGTTTTATCAAAAAATATAAACAGTTTTTTGGAACCGAACCCGATAATTTTGGTTTTCAGGGCTTTGATGTAACCATGTATTTTGTGTCTGCATTAATTTCTTATGGAGCCGACTTTGCCGATTGTTTACCTTATATGCACACCTATCAGATGCAGGGAAACTATCATTTTGAAAAACTTACACAATTTGGCGGCTACATGAACGAAGGTGTATCGGTAATTTCGTACACCAACGATTATGAAGTGTTGCGAAAACGTGTAAAAGGGCAACCTCGGTTAGTGGCAGCTTCGGTTAAATAAAATTAAGCCTGAATTTTTTTTTTTGAAACTTTTTATTGAACAGATCAAATTGAACTAAAATGGAAGAATTGACTATTGGAACACGCGTTGAACATCCGCGTTACGGAGAAGGAATTGTTAGCAGAGATAATTTAACTGCCTACGAGATTTTTTTTGAAAGAGGCGGTAAAATGGAAATAACAAAACGAAATACTGATTTAACGGTTTTGGAAACCAATGAATCGGGAGCAAAATCATCCTTGTCGATAAAAGAATTGGAGAAAGTTATAAGCTATGTGCTCGATAAACACGCGGTATTGAATGAGCTTGTTCCGCTTGGCGAGAAATGGAGTGGTGGAACCATGCTTTTACAGCCGGCCAACCAGGAGCTAAAACCAAAAGAAATTCCGATTGAAACTTTTTTTCATAAGATCGTAATGTTGCGTGACAGGCTTCGTGTTCTCGAGCAAAATATAAACAGCAGCAAATCGCTAAGCGATGAAGAAAAAGTAAATATCCAACAATACATTACCAGGGCTTATGGTTCGTTAACCACTTTTAATGTGTTATTTTCTGATAAAGAACATTATTTTGTAGGAGCAAAAAGCAAATAACAAATACTTCCAACTTATGAAATTGATTATTTTTTTAATTCTTGCAACTATCTTTTCTTCAATAACAATGGCCCAGGATAAAGTACTGAAGGTATGGCCAAACGGTGCGCCTAATGATAACGGGATGACAGAACCGGAAGAAAAGTACGACGGAGTGCGGGTACGTAATGTCTCGGAGGCTCAGATGTATGTGTTTTTGCCTGAAGCTGAAAATAACACTGGTGCCGCGGTTGTTATTTGCCCTGGAGGGGGTTATAGAATTGAAGCAATGGATCATGAGGGATACGATATCGCCCGGTTTCTGCAAAAGAAGGGGATTGCCGGAATTGTCTTGAAATACCGCCTCCCGTATGGACACCACGAGGTGCCGGGTAGCGATGCCCGACAGGCAATTCGCATGGTACGGGCCAATGCTGAAGAATGGGGAATTGATTCGGATAAAATTGGAATAGCCGGATCATCGGCCGGAGGGCATCTGGCATCTACAGCAGGAACTGTTTTTGATTATGGCGACCAGACCAGCACAGATCCGGTAGCCCGGCAGAGTTGCAGACCTGATTTTATGTTGCTACTGTACCCGGTTATTACTATGAATGAAAAATATAGTCACATTGGCTCGCGTGAAAACCTTATTGGAAAAGGACACGATAAAGAATTAGTTCGAAAATACTCGAACGAATTAAATGTGGGAGCAGAAACACCACCTGCTTTTTTGGTACTGGCCGACGACGATAAGGCTGTTGTGCCGCAAAATTCTATTGCTTTTTACACCCAGCTTAAAAAGTATAATGTACCTGCAGAAATGCACATTTTTGCTGAAGGTGGTCATGGTTTTGGAATTCGTGAAACAGGCTTGCCGGCAGCCCAATGGCCCGAGTTATTTTGCACCTGGTTACAAGCACAAAAAATTATAGATTAATGCAGGCAACACACCCCTTAAAAGTAATTAAGCATTGTTTAAAATGTGGCAGCACCAATTTTACACCATCAGGAGAAAGATCGTTAAAATGCGGTGCTTGTGGTTTCCATTTTTTTATAAACTCGTCGGCGGCAGTAGCTGCTTTGGTAACCGATACGGCCGGAAAATTGATGCTGGTTACGCGCGGTGTTGAGCCAAATTATGGGAAACTTGACCTGCCCGGTGGTTTTATCGACCCTATGGAAACAGCAGAGCAGGCAGTTAAACGAGAGTTGAAAGAGGAGTTGGCATTAGACGTGAAATCGCTTCAATATTTGACTTCGGCACCAAACGAGTATGTGTTTTCCGATTTTTCAGTTTTTACGCTGGATATGGCTTTTGTAGTAAACGATTATTTTACCGAAGGATTAAAGCCCATGGATGATATTCTGGATTATAAGTTTTATGCTGAAGACGAACTGGATTATAAGGATATTCCGGCACCATCAATTAAAAATTTTGTTCAACTTTATTTTAAGAACTTAAAGCGCACAAAAACTAAATAACATCAAACTAATGAAATCAGAAATAAGGAAACGACTGGCGGCGCTGCGTGCTGTAATGCAAAAATCGGGGATCGATGCCTGGTATATTTCAGGAACTGATCCGCATTCAAGCGAATATTTACCGATTCGCTGGCAAACACGTCAGTTTATTTCGGGTTTTACCGGCTCGTACGGTGTGTTGGTTGTTACGCAAAAAGATGCTGCTTTGTGGACCGATTCCCGCTATTTCCTTCAGGCTGAGGAACAATTAGAAGGAACAGGTATTGTTATGCAGAAACTTCGTGTTCCGGAAGCGGTACTGCCGGAACAATGGATTCTGGAGAAATTACCGGCAGAAAGCAGGGTAGGGGTTGACACACAAACGATATCTACCGAAGGATTTAGACAGTTTGAAAATGTCTTAAAAAAGGGAAATATTGCTTTAGTAGCTACAGGTGATCTGTTTGAACAAATATGGCAGAACAGGCCAGATTTTCCGGCTAATGAGGTTTTTGAATTCGAGCTAAAATATACCGGTTTATCAAGAAAAGAAAAACAAGAGCAGTTAATTACTGCAACAACTAAGGCTGGTGCCAACTATCACCTGATTACGATGCTTGATGAACTGGCCTGGCAGTATAATCTGCGTGGATCTGATATTTTGTATAACCCGGTGTTTTGTGCCTATGCCTTGGTGGGTAAAAACAAGAGTTATTTGTTTGTAAATAAAAATAAACTCAACGATAAAACACTTGACAGTTTGCATAACGATGGTGTTGAAATTCTGGATTATGAAAAGTTTTATGACTTTTTATCAGAACTAAAAGGTCAGAAAATATACCTTGATACCAACACAGCTAACTTTGCTGCTTTTTCAAATATCAGGTTAAAGAATGAAATTGTAGAAGGAACATCTATTGTATCGTTACTAAAAGCCAAAAAGAATCCGGTGGAACTTGAAGGTTTTAGAACAGCGATGTTAAAAGATGGTGTTGCTTTGGTGGAGTTTTTATTCTGGTTAAAACAAACAGTAGGTAAATCCGCTGTTTCAGAATTTACTATTGGTGAGAAGTTAAAAGAATGCCGGGCAAAACAAGAAGGATTTATGGGGGAGAGTTTTCCTCCAATAGTAGGGTACAAAGAACATGGGGCAATTGTGCATTTAAGCGTTAACCCCAACAATGCTTTGCCTGTTAAGGCCGATGGTATTTTGTTGTTCGATTCGGGAGGGCAGTATTTTGATGGAACGACCGATATTACCAGAACAGTTGCCCTGGGACGGATATCGGAACAGCAACGAATAGATTATACGCTGGTGTTAAAAGGAATGGTGGCTTTATCGATGGCTAAATTCCCGTACGGTACTAAAGGGTGTCATTTAGATATTCTGGCACGTCAGCCTTTATGGCAAAACGGCATGAATTACGGCCATGGAACCGGGCATGGGGTTGGCCATTTTTTAAATGTGCATGAAGGACCAATGGCCATTCGTCAGGAATACAATGAGAATATGATTGAGCCCGGACACGTTTTGTCGAACGAACCCGCGTTTTATCGCAAAGGGCAATACGGAATTCGGACAGAGAATATGATTGTTTGCAAAGAAATGGAAGAAACTCAATACGGCAAATTTCTTGGTTTTGAAACCTTAACGCTGTGTCCGATCGACTTGGAATTGATAAAAACAGACCTTCTCTCATTTGAAGAGACACAATGGCTTAATAAGTACCACCAAATGGTAAACCAAAAATTAAAGCCCTGTTTGGCAAAAGAATATCACGAGTTCTTAGACGATCTTACCCAGCAAATTTAATTCGATAAAGGCAGTGTAAAACAAAAAGTACTGCCCTCATTTTCTTTGCTTGTTACCGAAATTGTACCACCGTTTTTCTCAACAAACTCTTTGCAAAGGTGCAACCCCAAACCCGTTCCGCTTTCATGCGAGGTGCCAAACCGTTGGGTTTTGCTACTTAGGTTAAACAGTTCGTTTTTGGTTTTTTCATCCATTCCAATACCATCATCCGATATACAAAAGCTTATTAATTGGTGGTTGATGCTGCTGGTAACGGTAATGTTGCCATTAATATTTGTAAATTTTATGGCGTTTGAAATTAAGTTTCTGAACACTGTTGATATCATGTTTTCATCGGCATAACATCTTACGGAGTCATCCACTTTGTTTACGATTTTTATTTCTTTAGAATCAGCGTGTTGTTTTAAAACGTCGATGTTGTTTTGAACAATATTTTTGGGGTTAATTTCCGATGGCTCAACAACCACCTTGCCGGTTTGCGAGCGCGACCATTCCAACAAATTTTGCAATAATGTGTAGGTGTTTTTCGAGGCTTTGTTGATGTCCATTACAAAATCCAGTTTGTCTTCATCCGGAAAGATATCCCAGTTTTCGAGCATGGCCTCTGATAGTCCAAGTAACGCATTGAACGGACTTTTTAGGTCGTGGGCAATTATCGAAAAGAATTTATCTTTTGCAGCATTAGCTTTTCGCAGTTCTTCGGTTCGCTCAATCACTTGTTCTTCCAACGAAGCATTCAGTTCAAGCAATTCCTTATTTTGTTTTCGGATTTTTACTTCCTGGAAAAAACTTTTAACGGCTTCCTTTACCGTTAAAACCAAATCATTTTTGTCCCATGGTTTAGAGATAAAACGATAAAGTTGAGCATTATTTATGGCATTACTAATTCCTTCGATACTGGCCTGTCCCGTAAGTAATATTTTTAACGAGTCGGGCGAAAGTTTATGAATCTCCTTAAGCAACTCATCTCCTTTCATTCCGGGCATAATGTAATCCGAGATAACAACAGGTACCTGTTGGCCTTCATCAAGTAATTCTTTAAAAAACTCTAATGCATCCTCTCCACTGTCTGATGTTTCAATATTATACTCCTCTCCAAACGATGCCTGAAGCTGTTCCTGAATAGCGTCAAGAATTATTTCTTCATCATCAACGCAAATTATGGTTTGCTTATTCATCTGATCCGTATTTTTCAATTTTTACTAAGCCCGTTTTTATCACTTTTTCTAAATCCTGTGCCGACCAGGGCTTGGTTAGATAGGCATGTAAATCGGCATTGTTAATGGCATTGTTAACAGCCGATTCGTCGGCCTGTCCCGTTAACATAACCTTTACTATTTTTGGAAATTTTTTATGAACATCAATAAGAAATTCGTCGCCTTTTTGTCCTGGCATTAACCAGTCAGAAACAATCACAAGCACATCAATATCTTCTTCTGCAAGCTCTTCAATAACCTCCAGTCCTTCGGCCGCATTTTCCGCCGATTCATAAAGGTATTCGTTGCCAAACATATTTTTTATCTGTTCGCCAAGGCTGTCCAGAATTATACTTTCATCGTCAACACAAACTATCGCTTTCTTTTTCATGTACTAATAATTATTTCGTTAAAGGCAAATGCTGGCTTTGTAAGGGCATCTTTTTTATACAACTACTTTGCAATACTTCTCCTCTGTTTTTTTATATTTCTCAATGTACGATTCGTACAAAAAAAATTTGGTTTTAATTAACGGGCAATGTAACAATAAATGTTGTCCCTTTTTCAGGTTCGCTTGTAAAATCGAGGTTAGCCTGATGTTTTTCAATAATTTTTAAAACCAGGTCGAGTCCAATACCGGTACCTTCTCCAGCTTTCTTTGTTGTAAAGAATGGCTCAAAAATCTTCTCGTGATGTTCTTTGGGAATACCACAACCTGTATCGCCTATGCTTACCTGAACTCGTTCTCCCAGGTTTTTTATTCCAATTGAAAGGGTGCCCTGGTTATTCATTGCTTGAATGGCATTGGAAACAAGGTTCGTCCACACCTGCACCAACTCGTCGGGATAACAGCTAATAAATGGTATTTCATCGTACTCCTGAACTACCTCAATGCCCTGTTTTATGCGGTTATGATGTAGTGTTAATACCATTTCAATATTCTCGATAAGATTGGTTTTTTCTTTTGCCAATCCCTGATCTTTATGGGTAAATCGTTTTAGGGCAAACACTACTTTTGCAGCCTTGTCAACCGCCAGTTTAATGTTCTCCGAGTTTTTACGTACGGAGTAAATATCTTTTATCGATTTTAATACAAATCCCGGGTTTTTAATAGTGAGCAGGGCAATTACATCATCAACCTGTTCGTACAAATTAAGATAAAGCAAATAATCGGTTAGGTTAAATATATCTGTATGTCCGGCTTGCTCCAGCTTTTGTTTGATTTGTTTTTTGTAAAAACGTTTTTCTTTTGAAGTAAGCGAAGGTTTCTTCTGGTCAATCATCTTCATTATCCGGAGAAAAACCAACAGTTCTTGCTCCGACAGACGTGTGAAGAGAACGAATAAATTTTCCATCGAAGCATCAAGCGATCGGGAGATGTTGTCGACAGATGCGTTAATGGCTCCGATTGGGGTGTTAATTTCGTGGGCGACACCGGCAATCAGGTTTCCGAGAGCACGCATTTTTTCTGATTGTACCAGTTGCGATTGGGTGCGTTTTAAATCGGCAATAGTTGCTTCCAAAGCCTCGGTTTGCTGTTTCAGCATTTCGTTTTGCTTTTGTATGGTTTTTTCACGCTCTTTTCTTCTGGTTATATCGTGCGCAACCCCTTCAATTGAGATTAGTTCACCATTATCATTGTACAAGGGTGATTCTGTTATTTCAATAACCTTAATTTTTCCGTTTTTGGCATACAACTCAAACTGAAATGTTTTCTGCTTTTCGCCCGTTGCACTTTTCTTTAAAACCTCAATGGTTTCTTTATTCAGTTTGCTCTCAGTCATATGTCTTACCAAACCCTTCTTGGCCTCTTCAACATCATAACCAAGAACTTTTTCAACTGATGGGCTTATATATAGATATTCACCAGCAAGATTGTGTGAATAAAAGAAATATTCGTTGCCCAGACTTTCAATCAGCTGTTTGTATTTTTTTCCGTCCTTCATATTAAGTTTGATCTAATGCAAGCGTTGGGTTACCTATGAGATAGCCTTTTAACAGACGCATTTTTATAGTTTGTAAAGTTTTAAGCTTCAAATGTTCAAAAATAAAAATTTAGAGGGTATTTTTTTTATAATCATTTAAATAATGAAAAAAAATGAGGGATTAAAAACTTCAGATAACCTAAGACTTTGTTTTGAGACTATTATTTTTTCCAATTAATAGAAATGTGCAATTAATAAAGTACGCCGATATTATAATTAAGTTTCCAATGGAGGAATAGTCAATAAGCGTAACTGTTTTACCCAAAAGAGCTGTAACCCCGCCAATTGCCATTGCCTTAATTATGTTGTTTCTGTTCACCTTTACCCCTAATAAGCCAAATAGCATAGGAACAACAAAGGCTCCCGAAAAAAAAGCCAGCGCCATTAAAAGCGCCTGAATAACCGAGGTGATAAATAATGCGATAATAAGGCTGCCCAGGCCTATTGCAATTACCAGCCACCTGGTAAGTGGTAGTGATTTGGAATGATCCAGATCGCCAATAAATAGTTCACTTAAAATCATCGATGACGTTAGCAGGGTAGTATCGGCTGATGACATTACGGCAGATAATAAAGCCGCAATAAATAAACCGTAGGCCCATTCCGGAAGTAAATGTTGTGCAAAGGAAACAATCCCTTCGTTGCTGCTACCCGAATATACACCAAGGTAGGTTAGGGCAAAAGATATTGGAATAAGTAAAAAAGCTACCACAACGATGGCTGTTGTGGCTGTTTTTTCTTTTTTTGCACAGAATAGCCGGGAATAGATATCCGGACCAACCACAAAAGTTACCGAATAGGTGAGCAATAAAACCAGTAAATCAACAATTGAAAACGAAGCATTAAAAAGTGAACCAATCTGAAGTGGCTCATAATTAATGGTCTGACTTGATTTTAAAGAAAAAAGCACCAGCGCTGCCAGACCCGAAATAATTAAAAGGGCTTGTAGGCTATCGGTTTTCAGAATACTTAACTGTCCGCCAAGCAAGGTGTAAATAATGAAAACAATCGTGGCAACTATGGCAGCCATTTCATAAGATATAAAATCTAAACTTTGCAAGATTTTTGCCGCAGCAATAATCTGTGCAGCCACAATGCCCAGCCAGGCTAAAGGAATAATCAGGGTTGCAAAACGTTCAGCTTTTTTACCAAAAAAATTACCCAGCAATTCGGGTAATGTGTATTTTCCGTAACGGCGTACATATTTTGATACCGGAGCAAGAACAAATAAGCCAATAGCGGCAGAAAACAAAAACCAAAGTGCCGGCCAACCTGTATTCTGACTTAATTCAATTGTGCCAATAATTGCCGACCCACCCAATATGGTTGCCAGTAAACTGCCAGCTACCTGCCAAAAATTTGCGTTTTTACCGGCAACATAATAATCCGATGGTTTTTTTATGCTGAAAGCGGAATAAATACCTATCCCAATAATAAACAAAAAGTACAGAAGTATGGTTATTTCTTTTTGCATAGCTAATGGCGCAAATATCGCAATTTATGTAACAATTCGCTAAATTAGGAACACATAACAATAAACAACTGCACTATGAAAAATTTAGTTTTGATGCCTGCCATAATTTTATTTGTTTTGGCAGCTTGTTCTACAAACGAAAAAATTATGCCACCAGTAGCAAAGAAAATACCAAAAGAGTTAACAACACATGGGCATACACGAGTCGACAATTATTATTGGATGAATGAGCGTGAAAATCCGGAAGTGATTGCCCACCTGGAAGCAGAAAATGCCTATAAAGATGCGGTGATGAGACACACCGAAGAACTGCAGGAAAACTTGTATGATGAAATCAAATCAAAGATTAAAGAAAAAAATGAGTCGGTACCATACAAAAAGAATGGCTATTTCTATTATTACAAACAACTTCCGGAGAAAGAATACGACGTAAACTGCCGAAAAAAAGGATCGCTGGATGCGGATGAAGAAATAATTCTGGATGAAAATATTTTAGCAGAAGGACACGAGTATTTTGCCATTGGTGGAATGTCGGTCAGCCCCGACAACAAGATTCTGGCATACGGAACAGATACGGTTAGTAGAAGAAAATACACCATTCAATTTAAAAACCTCGAAACCGGTGAGTTGTTGGAAGATGCTATTCCTTTAACTACCGGAAATGCTGTTTGGGCAAACGATAATAAAACGGTTTATTATGTATTGAAAGATGATGTTACGCTTCGTTCTGAAAAAATTATGAAGCATACACTGGGAACACCGGTTGAAGATGATGTTGAGATCTTTTACGAAGAGGATGAAACTTTTTCCACCGGCGTATTTAAAACAAAATCAGAAGCATTTATCATGATTTACAGTTTTAGTACGCTTACCACCGAATTCCGGTTTATTGATGCTAATAACCCTGAAGAAGTATTTAAAATTATACAGCCCAGAACACGGGGACTAGAATATTCGGTCAACCATTTTGAAGATCATTTTTATATACGGACCAATTTAGATGCGCAAAATTTCCGATTGATGAAAACACCGGTGTTAAAAACGGAAAAGGAAAACTGGACCGAAGTTATTGCACACCGCGAAGATGTTTTTTTTACCGGTTTTGATGTTTTTAAAGACTACCTTATCGTTTCGGAACGTAAAGAAGGAATTACGCAGCTTCGTGTTATGCCATGGAAAGGGGAAGAGTATTACATTGATTTTGACGAAGAAGTTTATACAGCAAATTCGGATATTAATCTTGAGTTTGATAGCGAAGTCTTTAGGTTTAGCTACTCCTCGATGACCACCCCGACATCAATCTTTGATTTCAACCTGAAAACCAAGGAGCGCACCTTGTTAAAACAAGACGAGGTTTTAGGTGGTTTTGATAAAAATAACTACGAAACCAAACGTATTTATGCTACGGCCGGCGATGGAACCCAGATCCCAATGTCGATTGTGTACAAAAAGGGAATGGAAAAAAATGGTGAAAATCCAACAATGCTTTACGGATATGGATCATACGGTGCAACCATGGATCCACGTTTTCGGCTATCAATTCTTCCGCTCCTCGATCGGGGGTTTGTATACGCCATTGCTCACATTAGGGGCAGTCAGATAAATGGACGTGCCTGGTACGAAGATGGTAAACTGTTGAATAAAATGAACACTTTTACCGACTTTAATGATTGCGCGCAATTTTTAATTGATGATGGGTATACCAATCCTGAAAAACTTTTTGCATTAGGAGGAAGTGCCGGAGGTCTGTTGATGGGAACCTGCATTAATCTTCGCCCCGAATTGTATAAAGGTGTAATTGCAGCAGTACCTTTTGTTGATGTGGTAACAACCATGCTCGACGAAAGTATTCCATTAACCACCAGCGAGTTTGATGAGTGGGGAAATCCAAAAGTAGAAAAGTACTACCACTACATGCTGGCGTATTCGCCTTACGACCAGGTTGAAGCAAAGGATTATCCGGCCTTGCTGGTAACTACCGGCTTGCACGATTCGCAGGTGCAATATTGGGAACCTGCCAAATGGGTGGCCAAACTCCGCGAATTAAAAACTGATGATAATCCACTGATTTTCCATATAAATATGGATTACGGACATGGAGGTGCATCAGGTCGCTACGAATGGATTAAAGAAACGGCTTTACAATACGCCTTTATTTTCGATTTGATTGGAATGGAATAGAAATACTAAAACAATAGTTGCAAGCCCCGGTAATTTTTTGCCGGGGCTTCTTTTTATTTCAATCAATTATTTTAATCTGATAAACAATTTCTGGCTAAAAACATCCTTGATAACTCTAAAAAATAATTAAATTTGCTGGTGTCGTGTTCGCACACGATAACCAAGAATAAACCAATATAAACTTAAATCCAATAACAGTGAGAAACTTAATTTCGATTTTATTTCTTATTAGTTTCCTTCTAATAGGAACAACTACAAATGCCCAAAACGACTGGGTAAATTTATTTAATGGTGAAAACCTGGATGGTTGGGTACAGCGCAATGGTGAAGCAACATACGATGTTGTTGATGGTGTAATCGTTGGTACCACGGTAGCCGGAACACCCAATTCCTTTTTATGTACAGAGAAAAATTACAGCGATTTTGTTTTTGAAGTAGAATTGCTCGTAGAGCCCAATATGAATTCAGGTATACAATTCAGAAGTTTAAGCTTGCCTGGATACAATAACGGGCGTGTACATGGTTATCAGTGCGAAGTTGATCCCTCAGAAAGGGCGTGGAGCGCGGGAATATACGATGAAGCCCGACGTGGATGGCTTTATCCGCTCGATTTAAATCCTGATGCCCGAAAAGCATTGAAGATGGGAGAATGGAATAAATACCGCATTGAATGTATTGGTAATTCAATTCGCACCTGGTTAAATGATATTCCGGTGGCACATGTAATCGACGATATGACTTCTGAAGGTTTTATTGCCCTTCAGGTTCACGGTATCGGAAACAACAAAGAGAAAGAAGGCCAACAGATTAAATGGCGCAATGTGCGTATAAAAACAGAAAACCTGGAGCCTGCTTTTTATGCCAATATACATGTTGAGAACCTGGTGGCTAACGATTTAAGTATTGTAGAGAAAAAGCAAGGATTTAAATTGTTATTTGATGGTGAATCAACTGATTGCTGGAGGAGTGCAAAAACAGGAAAATTTCCGGAACAAGGATGGCAGGTAAAAGATGGTATTTTAAGTGTACTTTCAAGCAAGGCCGATTCGAGCAAAAAGGGAGGCGATATTATTACCAAAAAAGAATTTGGCCCCTTTGAGATGAAATTTGAATTTATGTATACCGAAGGCGCAAACAGCGGAATAAAATATGGCATAGGCAATAATGGCCCTGGTTTAGGTTTGGAGTACCAGATTTTAGATGATGAAAAACATGCTGATGCAAAAAAAGGAGCTGTAGGGAACCGAACCATGTCATCATTGTACGACCTGATACCCTCTACAAAGGAAAAACGTTTTTCAAAAGGTGCAGACGAATGGAATAGGGGACGTATTGTTGTTTATCCTTGTGGTAAGGTGCAGCACTGGCTAAACGGTAGAAAAGTAGTGGAATATACAAAGGGTGATGCTATTTTTAAAGCTTTGGTTGCCCGCAGTAAATATGCAAAATTCGAAGGTTTCGGAATGGCCGAAAAAGGACCTATCCTGCTTCAGGACCATAATGATACAGTGCATTTCAGAAGCTTAAAAATACGCGAACTTTAACGATAACTCATGACTAACAGAAGAGAATTTTTAAAAAAGGTATCAGCTGGAACAGCTGGAGTAGCAGTAGCCGGAACAACAATGGGGATGTCGGCAAAAAGTTACAGCAAAATTATTGGCGCAAACGATAAACTAAACGTAGCCATTATGGGCCTGGGGCGTCGTCTTGGCGCGTTCTACGATCCAATTGCCCAAAAAGAAAGCAATGTAGAATTGAAATATTTGTGCGATGTTATGCAACACCAGCGCGAAAAAGCAGCAGCCAGTATTGCAAAACGAATCGACTATAAGCCAAAACTTGAAAATGATTTCAGAAAAGCACTGGATGACAAAGACCTTGATTGTATAATTAATGCAACACCCGACCACTGGCATACTCCGGGAGCAGTTATGGCGATGCAGGCAGGCAAGCATGTTTATGTTGAGAAACCATGCAGCCATAACATGTACGAGAATGAAATGATTGTGAAAGCTGCTGAAAAATATAATAAAGTGGTTCAAATGGGAAACCAGCAGCGCTCTTCAGCACATACCATCGAAATTATTAAAGATATTCATGATGGAATTATCGGCGTACCTTATCGCGCGGTTGCTTTTTACATTAATAAACGAGGCGAAGTGCCGGTGCAAAAACAAGCTCCGGTGCCAACTGGTCTTGATTGGGAGATTTGGCAAGGACCTGCCGTACATCGCGAGTATACCGAAGAAACCTGGAATTACAACTGGCACTGGTACGGCTGGAATTACGGAACCGGTGAAACCGGAAATAATGCAACACACGAATTGGACGTTGCGCGTTGGGCTCTGCAGGTAGGTTTTCCGAACAATGTACATGTTGAAGCTGATAAACGCCATTTTTTTAACGATGGCTGGGAAATGTATGACACCATGGATGCCACATTTAAATTTGATGAAAACAAAGTAATAAAATGGGATGGCCGTAGCCGTTCGGGACACAATACTTACGGTATGGGTGGTCGCGGCACAATTATTTACGGCAGCGAAGGAACTGTTTTTGTTGATCGGGGTAAATACATCCTTTACGATAGAAACGGTAAAATTGTAAAAGACAGCAAATCGGCAACTCAAGAAGCGGGTACTGCACTTGGTGGAGGTGGTGATACCTCAACCAAACACGTGCAGAACTGGTTTAACGGTATTCGCGGAAAAGAAAACCTGAATGCCCACATTGCGGAAGGGGCTATAAGTATGACAATGGTGCATTATGCGAATGTTGCCTACCGTATTGGTCATGGTTTTGATATTTGTGGAAAAACAGGGATGATGTTTGACCGCGCTGCCATGAAGTTGTGGGGGCGAGAATATGATCCGAACTGGGAACCAAAAATCTAAGCAGAAAAAGAATAGAATTGATTAAAAAGAAAGGAATTTTTACCAAAATTCCTTTCCTTAAATAGCACAACCTTTACTATTTAAAACTGATAAAATGACATCAAGAAGAAAGTTTATTAAAAAATCGGCAGCTACTGTTGGGGCATTAACTATTGTGCCTTCAAGCGTTTTGTTTGCCAGAGATGAAATACGAAATGCCGCTGGTGAAGTAATCCGGGCGCGGGTTGTTGCACCAAGCGATAAGGTAAATATGGCTTTTTGCGGTATCGGAAATCGTGGCGGTCAGATTTTGAAAGCTTTTAACGAAACCGGTTTAGTGAATACCACGGTACTTTGCGATGTGGATATGGGAGCAAAACATACCGTTGAAAATATGAAAGCCTATCCGAAAGCTTCGCAATACCAGGATTTCAGAGAAATGATGGAGAAATCAGCTAAAGAATTTGATGCTGTTTGCGTAGGAACCCCAGACTTTTCGCATTTCCCGATTACCATTCTGGCCATGTCGCAAGGCAAACATGTGTATGTTGAAAAACCGCTCACGCGTACTTTTCATGAATCGGAATTATTAATACAGGCCGCCAAAAAATATAAGGTGGCCACACAAATGGGTAACCAGGGTCACTCTGAAGCCAATTATTTTCAGTTTAAAACCTGGGTTGAAGCCGGAATTATTAAAGATGTAACCCGCATTACAGCCCACATGAACAACAAACGTCGTTGGCACGGATGGGACATTAACATGAAAGAATTTCCGGTAAATCCACATATTCCGGAAACGCTGGATTGGGACACGTGGCTGATGACAGCAAAATACCACGGTTACCACGAGGATTTTATTAACGGACAATGGCGTTGCTGGTACGAGCACGGAATGGGTGCATTGGGCGATTGGGGAGCACATATTATTGATACTGCTCATGAATTTTTGGAATTAGGATTACCGGAAGAAGTAAATGCAGTAATGCTGAAAGGACACAACAATCTGTTTTTTCCTCAATCATCAACGCTGGAGTTTAAATTCCCGAAACGTAAAAAAATGCCCGCATGTACGATTAACTGGTTCGATGGTTTGGACAATATTCCGGCCGTACCTGAAGGCTACGGAAACCTGGAGATAGATCCGAATATTCCGCCACCAAGCACCGGAGCATTGCAGCCGGCAAAACTGCCACCCGGCAAAGAAATTTATGGAAAAGACCTTACATTTAAAGGAGGTTCGCATGGCAGTACCTTAAGTATTATTCCTGAAGAGGCTGCTAAAGATATGGCATCGAAACTGCCGGAGGTTCCTAAAAGCCCGTCGAATCATTTCGAAAATTTTGTGAAGGCGGCAAAAGGGGAAGAGAAAACCCGTTCGCCATTTGAGATTTCCGGACCGTTAAGCCAGGTGTTTTGTTTGGGTACCATTGCCCAACGCTTGAATGCCAATATCAAATTCGATAGAAAAACAAAAACGATTACGAATAACAAGCTTGCAAACGACCTGCTTATTGGTGCACCTCCGCGCAAAGGTTGGGAAGAGTTTTATAAATTGTAAAAATATTAAGCTATGGTTTAAAAGCTCTCTGATGGCTAATATCAGAGAGTTTTTTATTTTTACCGGTTGAAAAATAACAACCAATACAAATATGGCAGAACCTACAGTTTTTAGCGATACTTTTCTGGCTTTTGGCAGCCATTGCGATGTGGTACTTCCGAATGTGGAAGCCACCGAAGCAAAAAAAATATTCCAGCAGATTAAAACCGAGATGGAGCAGCTTGAAAGTTCTATCAGTCGGTATAGTTTAGTTTCTGATATTCACCAAATTAATCAAACAGAAAAAGATGTTTGGATTGATGTTTCAGAAGATGTTTGGGAAGTTCTTGCCATTGCCGGCGATTTTTATAATATGAGCCAGGGGGCTTTTGATGTAAGCGTAAATCCCCTACAAAAATTATGGTCGGAGAACGAACAGGTGGAAGACAACGAATTGAAGACCGTACGCGAGAAATGTGGATTTGATAAGATTGAATTTGATTTCGATAATAAAAAGATTTGTTTTCGCGAGGCAGGTCTTGAACTTGATTTTGGTGCTTTTGAGAAAGGTTTTGCTCTTGATATAATAAAACCATTGCTTTTTGAAATCGGAGTAAAAGATGCAATCGTAAGTTTTGAAGAAGACGCAGTGTTGGCCATCGGAAAACATCCGGTAGGCGAAAAATGGCCATTAGGAGTTAGAAATCAGAAAAGTCCCAATGAGTTTTTACATGTTTTTGAAACTACAAACCAATGTATTTTCACTGCTGGAACGGTATTTGTTCGTGACGACGGCGAAGGAATGAAAGAACGAAAAATTATTAGCCCGGAAAGTGGCAGGCCGGTTGAAGGGAAAAAAACAGTTACCGTAAAAGCAGACGCTGCAACTATGGGTGCTTTTATAGCAAACACCTGGTTGATTTTACCCGAAAATGATAAAAATATTATCGCCCAACAATTAAATAATGTCGAAATTTTGGAAGTAGAATACCTTGATGATGACGTGAAAACACGGCTTTCAATAATTGAAGGGGAGGAAAACTAATGAAATACTTTCTTATGCTGGTGCTGTTTATTGTAGTTGCAGTTGGTGTCTCCAGCGGTCAGCTTACAATGAAGAAAGAAACTGATGGAATACGCATTGTAGATGGTAATTCGGATGTGCTGTTTTATCAGGTTCAACCCAAAAGCAAAAATGGTAAATTCGAGCGCTGTAACTACGTGCATCCATTGTGGGGCATCGATGGGCAGGTTTTAACAGAAGATTTTCCTGCCGATCATCTTCACCATCGCGGAGTATTCTGGTCGTGGCACCAGGTGTGGATCGACGATAAAAGAATTGGCGACCCGTGGGAATTGTCTGATTTTGAGCAGGACATTAGCGAAGTTGAATTTATAAAAGAAGCCGACCAAACGGTTTGGATAAGAAGCGAAGTATTGTGGCTTTCAGATAAATGGAAGATAAATGGAAGAAAAGCACCTTATTTGAAGGAGAAAGTTGGCATACACGTGCACAAACGGGTTGGTCAATACCGTAAAATTGATTTTGAAATACAATTATTAGCTTTGGAAGAAAATCTTCGCCTGGGAGGATCTGAAGATGAAAAAGGTTATGGGGGATTTTCGGTGCGACTGGCGCTTCCTGACGATGTTGGTTTTATTGGAAAAAAAGGCACAATTGAACCTCAAAATACAGCTGTTTCATCACCTGGTTTTGTACAGGTAAAAGGTTCAATGGGGCAGAATAATTCAACTGCAGGAATAATAATTGTAGATGAAGCAACTAATCCGGATTTTCCACAGCAATGGATTTTAAGAGCCAAAAATAGCATGCAGAATGTTGCCTGGCCAGGGGCTAATCCTGTTTCACTCTCAACAACAGAACCTTTGGTGCTGAACTACTCACTTATAGTGCATGCCGGAAAAATGAAAACCAAAAAAATAATCAAAATAATAGAACCATAGTTCTTATCATTCTTTAGCATATATTTATGAGTACTGATAGAAGAGAATTTATAAAAAAATCGACAATTGCTGCAGCAGCAGTTAGTGTTGTACCAGGCCTTTTAAATGCCTGTTCCTCGCCTGCCGAACAGGTAAATGTTGCTTTAATTGGTTGCCGGTCGATGGGCTTTAGCAACCTGCAAAGCTTTTTGCGCAAAGAAAACAATGTAGCCTGCGTAGCTCTTTGCGATGTAGATAACAACGTTTTGGAAAATAAAGCTGCCGAAGTTGAAAAGATGACCGGTAAGCGACCGCTAACTTACAACGATTTCAGGCATGTTCTTGACAATAAAGATGTTAATGCTGTAATTATTGGAACACCCGATCATTGGCATGCCATTATTATGATGAGCGCACTTGAAGCAGGAAAACATGTTTATGTGGAAAAACCGATGGGACATAGTATTGAAGAGTGTAATGCCATGGTGGCCATGCAGGCAAAACACCCTGAATTGTATTGCCAGGTAGGAATGTGGCAGCGTAGTTCAAAACATTGGTTTGAAGCATCAGAGATAGTAAAATCAGGAATACTTGGAGATGTACACCTGGTAAAAGCATGGATTTATAAAGGTTACGATAAGCCTTACCCGGTAATGCCCGACGAGGATAAAGCTCCTGATTATGTGGACTATGATATGTGGCTGGGGCCTGCGCCAAAACGTGCATTTAACTGGAACCGCTTTCATTATAACCACCGTTGGTGGTACGATTATGCAGGAGGTGCAATGACCGACTGGGGAGTACACCTGCTCGATTTTGCCATGTTTGCTATGGATGCCGGAATGCCCGAATCTATTACTCCGGGTGGCGGAATCTTTTACCATGAAGAAGGTGCCATTGAAACTCCCGATATACAACAGGCAATCTATAAATATCCTAAACATGTTATGATATGGGAATGTGGCCTGAACCCTGGAATTGGACCCTATCAGCGTGGCCATGGGGTTGCATTTGTAGGCCAAAAAGGCACTTTGGTATTGTCGCGTAGTGGTTACGAAATTTTACCCGATAATAGCAGTGAATTAAAAGGTCCTTTCTTTGAAGCTAAAGTACAGAAAGCCTATGGCGACGGCTTAAATGAACATATAGATAATATGTTAAGCTGCATAAGAAAAGGAGGAAGCCTGAATGCTCCGGTTGAGGTTGGTGCCCAAACAGCTATTGTTTCTGAAATGGGAAATATGGCTTATAGGGTTGGGCAACGAATTAACTGGAATAATGCCACCCAAAGTTTTAACGAGCAAGTTGCGAATGATTTAATAAGATTGAATTATAACCCGAATTGGCAACTGCCAAAAGTATAGATTTTAATAGGATGAAGACGAAAAGCGGGAAGTTAGTTGTAGCTTCCCGCTTTTTTTCTAACCTGCCATGGTTAATTGCGTTTTTGTTGGTTTTATAACGATGTCGGTAAGAACAGGTTTTATTTTTACCTTTAACAAAATAATTTAAACAAACTTTGGTTTTGAAAAAAGCTCAAAAGTGGAAATTGCTTCGCAATGGAAAAGCAAGCCTGCTTAATAATATATCGATTATTGAAATCCTTCCCTCGCTTTTTCGTTCGGTGTTTCTTTTGGTTATTTTGTGCTTTGCCATTGGCTGTAGCAATGAAAACCATAACGAGGATGAAGCGATAAATGACATGTATTTTCCTCCAACGAATACTGCTTTATGGGAGACAATTTCACCTGCAGAATTGCACTGGAATATGGAGGTATTAACCGAACTCGAAGATTTTCTGGAAACGAATAATACCCGGGCATTTTTAATTTTAAAAAACGGACGCATTGTAGTTGAAAACTACTGGGGCCAAACAATTCTTAACAACGCTGATTTTAACCAAAAATCAAAATGGTATTGGGCCTCGGCAGGTAAATCGTTAACGGCAACCTTGGTTGGCATAGCCAGGCAGGAGGGATTTCTTGATATTAATGCAAAAACAAACGAATACCTTGGGCCTGGGTGGACTGCTTTACCTGCCGATAAAGAAGACCTGATAAAAGTACATCACCAATTGAGCATGACAACTGGTTTGGATTACCAGTTGGCTGATTTGGATTGCACAATCCCAGACTGTTTAAAATATGCTACTGATGCCGGTAATCAATGGTTTTACCATAATGCTCCATACTCTTTGCTTGAAGAGGTTGTAGTTAATGCTACAGCAACAACTTATAACCAATTTACTGCTGAATACCTGGGGCGAAAGATTGGAATGAACGGCACCTGGATAAAAAGTGGATATAATAACGTATTCTGGAGTACAGCACGCGAAGCGGCACGGTTTGGTTTGCTTATTCAAAATAAGGGTACATGGTATGATTCCAAAATTTTAAAAGACGAAAATTACTTTGCCCAAATGACTCAATCATCACAAGAATTAAACCCATCGTATGGTTACTTGTGGTGGTTAAACGGAAAAAATAAAGTAATTCTACCCGGTTTCTCAGCTTCAGTATCAAGAAGTTTGTGCCCGGATGCACCAACCGACCTTATTGCCGCAATGGGTAAAAACGGTCAGTTTATCGAAATTATTCCAAGCAAAGGATTGGTAATTGTACGAATGGGTGAAGCTCCCGGAGAAGCAGTACTCCCGATAGTCTTTCATGATGAAATGTGGGAGATTCTCGAGCGGCTTCTATAACTATTCTTGTGTGGCTAGTGGAAGTTTAAAATAAAACACAGCACCAGCGCCTTTTTGTCCTGAACTTTCAACTCCAACTTCACCACCTAATTTTTCAGTAATACGTTTTACAATGGAAAGGCCTAAACCATAGCCTGTAGCTTTATCCGGTTGCAAGCGCGTGTGTTTCCTGAAAATCTTATGGTGTTGCGTGCCTGGTATACCATCGCCATTGTCCTTAATCCAAAATTTTACCATCCCATTTCCATCATCTTCGCAACCAACTACAATTTTAGGCGGATCACCTCCATATTTCATCGCATTCGACAACAGATTTACCCATACTTCTTCAAGCCAGGGAGCATAAGCTTCAGCATTAATCCAATCGTTTTTAATCGTTAATTCGGCGTGGTATTCTTCTATTGTTGGTGCAAGTTGTTTTATGGCAGCGTTATACACTCGTTCCATATCTACTGAAGCGGTTTCAACATCTTCATGCCCTGCCGTAGCCATTTTTAGCAGTTCGTTGGTAACCTTTATTGTTTTTAATGCCGATTCCTGCACCACCTTCGAGTATTCTTCAACAAGGCTCATGTCTTCATCTTCAATGGCTTCCAAAATAATATCGCTTGATGTATAAATTAATCCAAGTGAGTTTTTTAGGTCGTGGGCAAGAGTGTGAGCGTACGCATCTAAATCATCAATTAGTTTTTCGTTTTTTCGAATTTCAGCTTTTAGCAACTTATTTTTTTGTTTTAGCTTTTGTTCTGCAGCTCGTATCGATGTTATATCATTAAAAATAAAAAGATGCCCATTTAGCTGTCCCAACTGGTTAACTATTGTGGAGAGTTTTATTTGGTAAAACCGGGTTTCATTAGCTTCATTTAGTTTTAAATCAATATGCTTATCGTTGCCAGAATCGGGCATTTTAAGAATTTCCGGATAGTTTTGAAAAATAAGTTGAAATGGCGTATGAATGGTTTCCTTTTTATTAAGGTGAAAAATTTTGAGTAATGCGGGGTTAGCTGCTTCAATAATGCCATTGGCATTAACCACCATTACACCATCGTTCATGGTATCCAATAATTTTTCTTGTGCTAGCGGAATAAGTTCGAAAATTTTATACCTGAATATTCCCAGGGCAATTACCAACCCGGTAAGTACAAACGACACGGGTGTCCAGTCGAACCCCGGGAAAGGGTTGAGTTTAAAAACATACATCAGGTTGGCTATTACCGGAATAAATGCAGCAATAAGTAAAATGCGTATTTGCTTGCGATAAAAGCTGGTGAAATGCGAGATGGAGCTAATAAGGTTAAAAATTCCGTATACGATTAAAACAAAGGTATAAACGTAAAAAATCCAAAACCAGAAACCATGTTCGTAATGAAGAATGTTGGTTGAACTGTCAATCCGGTAGTCTTGCCATATTAAATGATGCAAGGGATTGGAGAATACCAGAATCAATGTAACGATAGGAACGATTAGGGTAAGAATAATGTTGCGTTTACTTACCAAATGAAATTTCTGGCTAAAGGAGGTAGTAAAAAAGAAAAAGCATACCGGAATAAAAGCAATTCCGAGATAGGAAAGTTGCGAGAAAAATAATTTCTCTTGTAATTCGGATGTCGAAAACTCCAGGGCATAACTAATTGCCCAAATGGCAACGAATAACTCCAGAAAAATTAGGAACCGTACCTCAAAAGTTTGTCTGAATTTCCACAACAACCCAATGGTGCCAATAGCAGCAATTGCTGTAATTAATTGAATGATGCTGTTTAATGGTAAAAAATCAAACATAGGCAGCGTCTTATATGCATTAAAACAAATGTAAGTAATAAAAATAATTCTATACTTGTAAGCTAAACTAATATAAAATATAATTACCATAAATTCAAACAGGCAAAGTGCATTTAGTCATTGTTTTATCACCTGCATTTTGTTCTCTTTACAGTTTCAAATTAAAAAATATGATGAAGAAAAGCTTTCTAATTTTATTCCTGATCGTAAGTGTTTTTAAGCTCTCTGCTAAAGAGGGGATGTGGATTCCGATTCTGTTGGAAAAATATAACCTGGCAGAAATGCAGGAGATGGGATTTAAACTTTCGGCAGATGATATTTACCATGTGAATCACTCGAGCATGAAAGATGCTGTAGTGATTTTTGGGGGTGGATGTACCGGCGAACTCATTTCAGATGAAGGTTTGCTGATAACCAACCACCACTGTGGATATCGGCAGATTCAATCGCACAGTACCGTAGAGCACGACTATTTAACCAATGGTTTTTGGGCCATGAATAAGGAGGAAGAGTTGCCTAACGAGCGGTTAACTGTAAGCTTTTTGGAATACATGCAGGACGTGTCGGAAAAAGTTTATGCAGAAACAGAATCGTTGGGAGGCGAAGAAAAAGATAAAAAGATTAGCGCAAATATTGATGACATTATTAAAGGAGCCCAGGAAAACGGAAAATTTAAAGCTTCGGTAAAACCTCTTTTCTATGGGAATCAATATTTTCTGTATGTGTATAAAGTGTACAAGGATGTACGTCTGGTAGGGGCGCCTCCATCGGCAATCGGTAAATTTGGAGGCGATACCGACAACTGGATGTGGCCTCGTCATACCGGCGACTTTTCTATCTTCCGTATTTATGCCGACAAGAACAACGAGCCGGCTGAATATTCGCCTGATAATGTGCCTTTTAAACCCAAAAAGTTTTTCCCGGTATCGATGAAAGGAGTTAAACCTGGCGATTTTACAATGGTTTTTGGCAATCCGGGTAGCACTATGCAGTACTGGCCACATCAGGCCGTTGATATTACAATGCACCAACGCAACCCAGACCGAATAATGCTTCGCGACAAAAAGTTGCAAATAATTGGTAACGACATGGAGTCGGATGCAAAAATACGTATCCAGTATGCTGCAAAATATGCAGGAATTAGTAATGCCTGGAAAAAATGGCAGGGTGAGACAAAAGGCTTACAACGACTTGATGCTGTGAACCGAAAACTGGACTACGAAAATGAGTTTAAAAATTGGGCCCAAAGCAACAGACGCTGGGATTCGGAATACAAAACTGTATTTGAGGCCTTTAAAACGGATTATGACAAATATGCGCGGTACATAAAAGCCTACGATTATTATTCGGAGGTGGTATTCAGAGGTGTTGAATTGTTTCGACAAGCGCGTACCTTAAATTCAATTATTAATAATGCCGAGAATAAGCAAACCGAAAAAGTTGAAACCATGCGTTCTGCCATGCTTAAAGGACTACCTCGATTTTACAAGGATTTTAATCAGCCAACCGATGAAGCACTGTTTGCTGCACTGCTGCCTATGCTCGTAAATGGACTGGATGATAATTTTCTTCCAGCCGAATTGACTGAAGTGCTTGCCAAATATAGGGGAGAGAAACTGGTGCAAAAAGTTTATCGTAAATCAGTACTGGCAGATCAGCAAAAGCTAGCCGATTTACTCGAAAATGGCAGCGACAAGCAGCTGCTTAAACTACGCAAAGATCCAATTGTGCTGCTTTTCAATAAATTGAATTTTAAGTACGAAACGGAAATTTTACCGGAAGTAAATGCTATTAGCAAATCGATTAATAAAAATATGAAGGTTTACATGGCAGGGCTTATGGAAATGAAAAAAGACGAGGCTTTTTACCCCGATGCCAATTTAACCTTGCGTGTTGCGTATGGCAAAGTTGAAGGTTACGAACCCAAGGATGGCGTGAAATACAAGCATTTTACTACCCTTAGCGGAATTATGGAAAAAGACAATCCTGATATTTACGATTATGATGTACCCAACAGGCTAAAAGAATTATATGAACAAAAAGACTTTGGTAATTACCAGGTAAACGGAGATGTTCCGGTGTGTTTTACCGCTTCAAACCATACTACCGGTGGTAATTCGGGTAGTCCGGTGGTGAATGGAAATGGCGAATTAATTGGGGTTAATTTTGATCGGTGCTGGGAAGGTACCATGAGCGATATAATGTTCGATCCCGATCGCTGTCGGAACATTTCGCTCGATATTAGGTATGCTCTGTTTATTATCGATAAATTTGCCGGAGCCGGCTATTTACTTGACGAAATGGAAATTCGGAAATAATTTTTTTAAGATTAATAAAAAAGAGGGATGTTATCGGTTTAATGCGAACATCCCTCTTTCTTTTTAAGAATAGCCCTGTTTACTTTCCAAAAACGTAAATAACAGAAAGCTGTTGCTGTTGATCCAGGTAGTTCCAATTAACCAGATGCATTGATAGGTTGAACTTCCCCTGAATTTTTTCGTGGTTGATAAAATACCAAATCAGGTCGGTGCGCAGGTAATCTTTTGCCTGGTAAAAACTATCTCCAAACTTAAAACGATGGCTTGCACCCGAACTTAGGGTTGATTTTAATCCAATATTTTTATAGCGTCCGTTAAGCTCGGCAAAAAAGCTTGTTGCACTGATATAGTCCTGCATAACCGTACGTTCCCTGAATAAGGAACTTAGAATTCCGGCCTTTACATCGCCGGTAATTCGGGCATTTTCTTTTGTGCGAAAACCAAGCTGAAAGGCCCAGCCAATATAATCTTTAATGTGCTGATCGGGGAGGTTTAATTTTGTATGTGCATCGTGAAACATCAGCATATAGTTCTGGAAAAACAGTTGTTTATGCGAGATTTCACCAGAAAAACCGGCCATAAATTGTTCGCGCTGCGTTTCTGTCTGTCGGCCAACCCAGTCAACAAAGCCTTTCTGGTGCCCCCAATCCCAACTTATCTCACCATACAGGCCCTCAATATTTGGGCGGTAATATAGCAAGGTGTCAGAAAGCATAGCTAACGGAAAGTTTAACTTGTTACGGCGCGGAAAGGCCCCAAAAGCAAACATTTTATTTTCATCCTGAAGCTGGTAATACAGCGTAAGTTTTGGTTTTTGGGCATCAATATCGCTACCAAATTCAAGCAGATGGCTTAATCCGCCACGCAGCTGATGTTGGTCGATATCTACGCCAAGTTCAAAAGCGCCGCGACTTCCCATAATCGTTTGCGGATAAGCAATTGGGCGCGAAAACTCCCTGTTGTCGCCAATCCCTTCAAACAAAAGGGTATATTTAAATTCCTGAGCCTGAGTAAACAGGGCACTTAAAATGAAAATTAAAACCAGTACTTTCTTCATGGTATTCCAGAATTTCAGTGCGAAAGTAATATAATTAAGTTTAAAATTAGCTGCTGCCAGGCTTAACTTAAAACAGTATTGTGCTAGCTTTAATCACATAAAATATAATTGTCTTTTCGCGGATTTATAACCATTACCGGCAGTTTTCCTGCACGGTTTAGAATTTTTCGTTCAGGAAGCCCGATTAGTAAGTCAAGCGGAGTAATGCTTGAACTACCAAGTATAACCAATAGATTACAATCAGATGCCAGTGCAAGCTCCAGGGCTTCAAAAGCATTGCGTAAACTTGATTTATTGCCTTTGTAAAGTTGGTGTGTAATGTTGAATTTTTTATACAGTTTGCGGGTTAAATCTGCATTCTTATTTACATTTTTTTGGGCTTCTTTTGTTTTGTCATTAGCAGCAATGCTAACAATTTCTGCCTGGTTAAAACGTCCAAAATACGAGCACCACAGCGAGCTGTCGCTTGTTTCTTTGCGTAAATCAATTGGTTGAACCAAATGATTGTAAGCAGTTATTGCAGAGCCGGGATGAACAAATAGAAAAGGGACAGATGTTTCAGCAAGTAATTTTGAATACTTTCTGAAATTTAATGTATTCAGCACAACCAGTATTGCCTCGTAGTCTTCTGCTAAAATATCCGGTAAGGTATGCTCATTTTCTGCCAACAAAAGTGTTGAAACCTTTTGGCCGGGCACCTCGTTTTTTACCACGGATACATAATTTTGTAATTGTTGTTTAAAATTGCTCTGCCTGGGTTTCTGTTTCAAACTATAGTTGTATAGTAAACAAAGTTCTTTTTTAAAAATAGCTGCCAGTTTCAGCCCATGTAAAATCAGGTTATTGTCTGATTCTGTTAGTTCGGTAAAAACAACTATTTTCTGTTCTTTGTTGTCGGCCATTTATGTTTTTCACACAAAAATATACATTTCGCTTATCTTTTTTTTGTTGTTGAAAAAAATCAGTTAAGGTTAACAGCTAAATCCCTACTTTTATGCAGCTAAAGTATAAACTATGATAAACGAAAAACTGCTTCAACCTAAAAGTATTGTTGTTGTTGGAGCATCAAATAATATTTCAAAACCGGGTGGTAAGGTGGTAAAAAATTTACTCGACCACCATTTTGAAGGCGATTTGTTTGCCATAAATCCAAACGAATCAAAAGTTCAGGGGATTCCATCATTTGCCGATGTGGCCGAACTGCCCGAGGTTGATTTGGCTATTTTAGCCATACCTGCCAAATTCTGTTTGCAAACCGTAACTGATTTGGCGGAGCACAACAACACCAAAGCATTTATTATTATTTCTGCTGGTTTTGGGGAAACAAACGAAGCCGGAAAAATACTGGAGCAACAAATTGTTGAAGTAGTTGAAAAGCACCAGGCCTGCCTTATTGGTCCGAATTGTATTGGAGTAATGACACCGGCACATGCCAGCGTGTTTACCACACCTATCCCCGAACTTACTTCTAAAGGTTGCGACTTTATTTCCGGTTCAGGGGCAACAGCTGTTTTTATCATGGAATCGGGTATTCCAAAAGGATTGCGTTTTGCCAATGTTTTTTCGGTTGGTAACAGCGCGCAACTGGGTGTTGAAGATGTTTTGGCTTATCTTGATGAAACGTATGAAGAAGGCGTAAGTGCGCGAGTAAAACTGCTGTATATTGAAAATATTAACAGCCCCGATAAACTTCTTTTACATGCCAGTTCTTTGATAAAAAAGGGTTGCAAAATTGCGGCAATAAAAGCAGGAAGCTCTTCTGCCGGAAGTCGGGCAGCATCGTCGCATACCGGTGCACTTACCAGCTCTGATGCCGCTGTTGAAGCCTTGTTTCGGAAGGCCGGAATTGTGCGCTGTTATGGCCGCGAGGAGCTAACTACCGTTGCCGGTGTATTTATGTGCAAAGAGCTTGTGGGCGAGAAGCTGGCCATAATTACCCATGCCGGAGGTCCGGGGGTAATGCTTACCGATGCCCTGGAAGATGGTGGATTGAAAATTCCTGAAATTGCAGATTCTCAGGAAAAAGCTTCGTTGCTTAAAAAGCTTTTCCCGGGGTCATCTGTTGAAAATCCGATAGATTTTCTGGCAACAGGTACAGCCGAGCAGCTTGGACATATAATCGATGCCTGCGAAAATGATTTTGAAGTAGATGGGATGGCCGTAATTTATGGCAGCCCAGGTTTGTTCCCCATCGGAGATGTTTATGATGTTCTTTCAGGAAAGATGCAAATATGTAAGAAGCCTATTTACCCCATACTACCCAGTGTGATTAATGTGAAGGATGATGTGGCCCACTTTTTATCGCACGGTAATGTTAACTTTCCGGATGAAGTGTTACTGGGACGCGCTTTAACAAAGGTAATGAACACGCCAAAGCCGTTGGATAATGCAATTAATGAATCAGGACTGTGTGCCGATGCTGTTAAAGGGGTAATTGCTGAAACCCACAATGGCTATCAACCCCCGGAAGTAATTCATAAATTATTTGATTTGGCCGGAATTCCGCGTGTAAAAGAGATGGTGGCAACTACCGAATCAGAAGCCGTTTTGGCTGCCATGAGCATTGGGTTTCCGGTGGTAATGAAAGTAGTTGGGCCGGTGCATAAAACAGAAGTAGGCGGGGTGATTCTTAATGTGCGCAATGTTACCCAGGTGCGTAAGGAATTCCATCACTTGTTTGAGATTGAAAATACCGAAGGAGTACTGATTGCCCAAATGGCTTCAGGAAATGAGCTTTTTTTAGGGGCAACATACGAGGAAAAGTTTGGCCATGTTGTACTTTGTGGCATGGGGGGGATTTATGTGGAAGTAATGAAAGATGTGGCTTCAGGGCTGGCACCATTAACGCACAGCGAAGCTCGCTCAATGGTGCAGAGCCTTAAATCCTATAAAATTCTTAAAGGTTTCAGAAAACAAAACGGAATAAATATTGAGAAATATGTAGATATTATTGTCCGTTTGTCGTGGCTTTTGCGCTATGCTACTGAGATTAAAGAAATTGATATTAACCCGTTGCTTGGCAACAAAAACGAAATACTGGCGGTTGATGCGCGTATCCGGATAGAACATTAATTAAATACAGAAAGGCCGGACGGTGTAAAGTCCGGCCTCTCTGTATTTAGTCTTTTCGATTTACATTTCGCCGGGAGGAATAGCTGCCGGTACAGCATTTTTAACCGGATTTATGCTTTTCAAATAGGCGAATATGGCTTTTAAATCTTCATCTTTAATGTTGGTGAAGTTTTCAACGGGCATCGGTGGTAATAAACGTCGTGTCCCGTCTAAACCCTTAAACTTACCTTCTTTCATAGCTTTGTTAAACTGTTCTTCGGTCCAGGTGCCAATGCCTGTTGCATCGGGTGTTAAATTGGCTGCAAAAGATATTCCCCAGGGCCCTGCACTTGCCGTTAAATCAGGGTAAAAAACAGCAAAACCCTTGTTTGTTAGAGTGGTGTCAAAACTCATAATCGGACGCTCTGCAGGGTAGCCCGATAAAAGTAATTCCGGAATAAGTTCTGGTCCGCGTGGCCCAAGTTGTTTAGGCGAATGACAATCGTTACAACCCATTACAGTTACCAGGTATTCACCTTTGGCTACCAACGCATCACCGGTTAACGCAATTTCTTCCTGAGCAGGTTTTTGCGAATTGGTGCACGATATCGTAAAAAGAACGAGACATAAAGTTCCTAAAAACAGCAGATTCGACTTGTAATTTTTCATGTTTTCAATTTTAGTTAAAAATTTTTCAGAACGTAATTCTACTTCTACTATTAAAAGTTGATTCCGGATTTTTTGGCTTTTTGTGTACAAAGTTGGGGTTGACCTAAACAATTTACGTCTTATTAAGAATAAATCCAAATAGTTTGATTTCCGATATCCCGGGTAAGCTTCTGAATACTTACGCAGATGAGCAAATTTTTGCGCATATCTTTTAAATTTGGCGAATTGAATTACAGCAAAACTTTAATATGCATAAACACACCGCAATAAATGGAAACGATTTGTCGATGAATTCCCCTTTTATAAAAGCACTGTTAAAAGGAGAAAACAACGAATACTTTCCCGAATTAAAGGGAAAAAAGGGGGCGCTTTATTCCAACAGTACACTCGCACAATTTATTGAAGAAGAATTCAGGCACGATAATTTTGTTTTGGGCGGACAGAGCGGGCGAAGTATCCGTTCATTTTCAAGTGGCGAGCAAAAAAAGGCCTTACTGGATTACCTTATGCATAAAAGTCCTGATTTTATTGTTCTCGATAATCCTTTTGATGCCTTGGATACAAGTTCGGTAAATCAACTAAAAAGACGCTTACTTAATATTAGCCGGCAAATGCCGGTTATTCAGGTTTTTAAACGTAAGGCTGACCTTTTGCCTTTTATTAACCATGCCATGCGCCTTCATATGGGTGAAGTAGTTTTTTCAGGCGGGGTAGCGTCTTATCTCAGAAAATATGAACAAAATAAGGAGGTGCACTATTGTACTGCTATTCCGGCCCCTTTACATCAAATAACTGAGGAATTTCGGGTAATTGCCAAATTTACAGATGTGTCGGTTAACTATAATAGTCGCCCGATATTATCGAAAATAAACTGGACAATCCAGGCAGGAGAGTTTTGGCAGTTAAAGGGGCCAAATGGTTCAGGGAAAACAACGCTGTTAACCATGATTAATGGCGATAATCCAAAAGCATTCGGACAGAATATTGAACTGTTTGGTCGGAAAAAGGGTACAGGCGAAAGTGTGTGGGAAATAAAAAAGCGAATTGGATATTTTACACCTTCAATGATGGATTTATTTACACGCCGCCAATCAGCCATGCAGATGGTAATTTCCGGTTTTCACGATTCTATTGGCCTTTATCAGCGGCCATCTGAAGGTGAATTAACAGCAGCCCGGCGGTGGCTCGACCTTATCCACCTTTCAGATTACGCCAATAGGCCGTTTATCGAGCTAACGCAAGTGCAGAGAAGGATGGTGCTAATTGCACGGGCAATGATTAAACATCCGCCTTTGTTAATTCTGGATGAACCATCAACAGGGCTTGACGACCAGAGTGCGGCCTTGCTTTCTGCTTTAATTAATAAAATTGCAAGCGAGAGCCAAAGTGCTATTCTTTATGTTTCGCATCGACTGGAACCTGATTTGCAACCACAATTCATTTACCAATTAATTCCAGGTAAAAACGGGTCGCTGGGTGAAAATATTGAGCAATAAATCTATTATTGTACAAGGTGAAACAAGGTTTTTTCAGAATTGAGAGTATCCTCCATTCAAATCTCATTACTTTCCATCTGAGTCAGTATTTTATGTTTGGTGGGGCATTATTAAAATAAACCGTCAAAGGTACCTTCTGGTATTTCTAATCGTTGACAAGGTTTACAATATGGCAGGCTGCAATACCAGCTGTTTCGGTGCGCAAGCGTGCATCGCCAAGGGATATTTCCTGAAAACCATGTGCTTTGGCATCCATTACTTCTTCCGGCGAAAAATCGCCTTCAGGGCCAATAAGTATAAGTACAGAATCGCCTTTGTGAACTGCCTTTTTAAGGTGTATTTTTTCGCCCTTATTACAGTGTGCAATAAATTTATTTGTGCAGCCGGCATGTTGCAACAGGTCTGCAAACCTGGTAAGTTCGTTTAATTTGGGCAGGTATGCTTTTACAGATTGCTTCATAGCCGCAATCAGAATCTTTTCCAGACGCTCCGGTTTAATTGTTTTTCGTTCAGAATGTTCTGATAGGATAGGGGTAACCTCGTCGATGCCAAATTCTGTGCATTTTTCAAGGAACCATTCGAATCGGTCGATGTTTTTTGTCGGGGCAATTGCAATATGCAGTTTGAAATCTTTCTTACCAAAATCAAATACCGTTTCTGTAACATTCAATTTACACTTTTTCGGACTGGCATCTGTTATTTTAGCCTGGTAAAAACCACCCCTGCCATCTACCAGCGTAAGCTGCGAACCAATGGTTAAGCGAAGTACCCGAATGGCATGTTTTGATTCGGTTTCGTTCAAAATAACTTCGGCTCCCGAAATTTGCGGAACATAAAATAATTGCATGAGCTTAATGTTTTTCAGCTGTCAAAGTTACTAAAAATGTAATTCTGATTGTTGTAAGCATTAACGAATGCTTGTAAAATGTTGCAAGCGAACAGGTGAGCACCGGTCAAAAAAAAAGTTAACCCAAATAACACAGGCAACACTCAATCAATTGACCTGGTACCTGTTTCAAAAAAAAATGCTTGACTGGGTTTTGTAAGCAACGCTGTACGAGGTGCCCAGGCCTATTTAAACATGCGAGGCACCAGGTGAAATGCCAATTTGCCACTTCGGGCTTCCACTTCTTCCCAGGTGTCAGCATCAAAGTTTATTCCAACGGTTGATGAGGTAGGCATATCACTGTAAAACGCTTCAAGCAGGTTGCAAACATAGTAGTAAAATCCCGGATTGTGACCAAAGAAAAATACGGTATTTACGCTTGATGGTAACTTTTGTATTAATTCCAGAAATTCGCTGGTGATAAGGCCATCGTAAATGTCTTGTATTTCAATAATTTTTTTCTGATCGAAATCCAGTTGTTCGGCAAATATCCTTGCCGTTTTTATCGCCCTTTTGGCAGGGCTCGAAATAATTTGATCCGGAAGAATACCCTGTTTTTTTAATTCCTGGCTAACCCGTTTTGCATCGTTTTTTCCGCGTGGGCGCAAATCACGTGTAAAATCATCTTCGTAGCCGTAAGGAACGGCTTTGCCATGCCTAACAATTACTACCTGTTTCATATTATTACATTTAAGTTAGTTTACCGGTTGGTATAAATCTATTTCAACATCTGCAATTTTTACAATTTTAGGTACCGTACTGGTAAAATGAACTGTTTTGTTGTGGAGGTCAATGGCCTGTTGGTCTTTCCACTTTTCAATCATGGTGTAGGTTAGTTCGTGTTGCAAATCTTTATGGAGGTTATATTCCAGGCAACCTTCCTCTGCCTGTGAAGGAGCAATTAAACCCTTCGCTAATTCAACAAATTTTTCTTCCTGTCCTTCTTTAACTTTAAACTTAGCAACTATCGATATCATATTGTTCTTTTTTCTGAAATGTTGGTTAATAGGAACAAATTTAACTTAATTTGCGCGAATAAGTCGAATAAAATGAAACGAATCGGATTGCTGTCGGATACCCACGGCTTTATTCATCCCCGCGTATTTAATTTTTTTGCAAATGTTGATGAAATTTGGCATGCCGGCGATTTTGGTAACATTGAAACGGCCGATAAACTGGCGGAAATAAAACCATTACGAGCGGTTTATGGTAATATTGATGGGCAGGATGTTCGGGTAGTGCACCCTTTGCACCAGCGATTTAGGTGCGAAGATGTTGATGTTTGGATGACACATATTGGTGGTTACCCCGGGCGTTACGAACGCTATGTAAAACCCGATATTTTTACCAATCCGCCTGATCTTTTTATCAGCGGACATTCGCATATTTTGAAAGTGATTTACGATAAGAAACTCGATTTTTTGCACATGAATCCTGGTGCTGCTGGTTACAAAGGTTTCCATAAAGTATGTACAGCCCTGCGTTTTGTTATTGATGGGGCAAACATTCGGGATTTGGAGATTTGGGAAATGCCGCGTCAGGAGGCGGTGCTCGATTTATAATTTTCAGAACGGGAATAAGGAATCCCAAAGCCGTTCAAACTCATCGTTATATTGTTTTACTATTTCAAATTTTGAAGTAGCAAGTAAGTTTTCCTGGTTGTGTTTTGTAGCGGTATAGGTCCAGTTGAAACTGCCGGTTATAGCTATGCGCTCATCAATTATTCCAAATTTATTGTGCATGTGGTAATGCGAATGATCGATTTTAACAGGAATTCCTGCCTTGGCTAGTTTTAAAATTTCAGAACCGTTATCGGTGGTCTTTTCGTCGTCGGTAATTATACGCACTTTTACACCCCGTTTATGGCAAGCTTTAATTTTTTGTGCCAGTTCGTTGTCGGTAATGGTAAAAATGCACAAGTCAACCGAAGTATGGGCATGCTCGAGCAGGTATTTAATTTCGTTTTTAATTTCGTTACCCGGACTAAAAAATACGCGATTAAAATGGAAGGCATGCTCGTTAATAAGTTGGGTGCAGGTTTGCAGCCAGTCGATTGCCTGGCTTTTATCCAGCTCATCAAGCGTTTTAGCTGTTTCTGTCAACTGCAGTTTTAGCCGGTCGCGCTGATGCCTGGTTAGTCTTTTCAGCTGAACTGCTACTGATTTTGGAAGGTGCTTTTTCTTAAGAGCACTTTTATGGTTGACAAAATAATTAAACAGTTCCTTCATTTTTATTTGGTAAACGAGTGTGCCACCCAGTTGTTTTTTTCCACAAAACCGGCATCTACCATGCCTAGGCTTTCGGCTTTTCTTTTAATATCCGGAATGTCTTCTTTATAAAAACCACTCAGAATTAAGGTGCCGCCCATGTTTAGCACCGAATAATAAGCTTCCATATCATTCAGTAAAACGTTTTTATGAATATTGGCAAAAATCAGGTCGAATGTGTCGGTGCCGAGTATACTTGCATCACCAAGTTTTATTTCAATGTTGCCAATGTTGTTTAGTTGGGCATTTTCCAATGTTCCTTCGTACGACCAATTATCAATATCAATTGCAGTAATCTGTTTCGCTCCTTTCATCGATGCCAGAATGCTGAGAATTCCTGTTCCGCAACCCATATCAAGAATGGTCTTTCCACTCAAATCGTTTTGAAGAATCGACTCGATAATGGTAGCTGTTGTTTCATGGTTTCCCGTTCCGAAAGCCATGTTAGGCTCAATAATAATTTCGTATTTGGCTTCGGGATACTCCGTGTGAAAGGGTGCTCGTATCATACATTCTCCACCTATTACCAGGGGTTTGAAATAATTCTTTTCCCACTCTTCGTTCCAGTTTTGGTCAGCAATAAACTCTGATTTTACTTTAAACGAAAAATCCCCGGAGAAATCTGCCAGCACAGCGTTTAAATTTTCTTCTGAGAAACTGGCTGCCGGAATAAAAGCTTCGAATCCTTCTTCGGTTTCCACAAAACTATCGAAGCCAATTTCTGCCAGTTGAGCATTTAAAATATCGCGCAACCACTCTTGAAACGGTGTGATTTGTATAGTAACTTTTTGGTAATCCATTTTTTCTAATTTTCTTGTATCTCAACGTTTTAAGAACATTGAACACCGTCCTTTAGGGCGGTGAAAGGCAAAAGTAAGCATCTCGCTGGATTTTGTAATATTTTGTATTTTAATAATTTACAAAATATTACAAAATCCATATACTCGGTAAGTCTTGCTTCACCGCCATAATGGACGGTGTTAGTAATACTAAGCATTGATAATTTGCTTAATATAAAAAAACGGCCACTCAAAACTGAATGGCCGTTACACTGTCCCTTTCCCCGTTAATCAAAAAATTTATTCGGGAAAAAGTTAACGGCAATAAAGCCAAATATTCCTGTTATACTAATTATTAAAAGATCGTCGATCTTGTTCTTTATTCAATCTTGTTGCAATTTAACTACCTGAACATCATTAGAAAATATATCCTATACTAAGAGCTAATTTTCCACATGTATCGCCGACGTATGTTAAATCAAAAGCTTTGGTATAGCTATACTGCATCTCTGCGTAAATTCTGTAATTTCCCGGAAATGCTTTTGTATAGCGGAATTCAACATTTCCACTGGCTCGACCTGTTGTCAGGTACTCATACTCGCGATATAAGTAATGATCGAGTGTCGCATAATTCTCGGAGGCAGAAGCGTAACTTCCATCATCTTTAACTGTTCCGCTACCCGAACCATAATTTCCTCCCAAAGATATGCTGTACATATTTCTATTATGGAGGATATTTCGTTTAACCGATGCACCTGCAGTTACCTGCTTTACGTCCTGTTTTCGGTAATACGGATAAAAGGTTGCCACCTGGTCTCTTCGCCATAGCGAAACATCAGTGTTGATTACCCACTCCGGATTATTATCGATAACATTAATATTACCCGTATATTGGAATGAAGCTTTGGATAAAACACGGTCCAAAACTTCGTTTTTGCCATAATAAACAACGGTAGTATTTCCTCCTTCGGTGGTTGATTCTTTATACGAATTCTCGAAATTAAGTAAATCCTCGCGTTCGAAATTGACGGATAACTGGTGTAAGTTCTGAAGTCTTTTTAAAACCAGCACTCCCTGGTAGTGATAGCTATTCGCTTCATGTTCGGTATATTGAATATTTACAGACGATTTTTGACCGAAATACCCGCTTCTCCATTTCAATCCCACTTCATTAAAGAAGTGAAGCTTGTTTTTAGGAAGTATATCAATTTGAAAAGAAACGCCATGAATATAGTCAACAAATGGATTATTGTCATCATCGCCGGTGAAGCCATCCATTCCAAACTTCTCTTGTTTGCCCATAAAAGAGCCATAGCTGATTAGTGAATTAAACTGTTGATCGGTGTTTCCTTCAGCCTGATACAATGTATTCTCTACCCGCTTTCTGAAATAGTAATTGGAACCAATATCGGCAAATTCTCCAAGCAAGTAGGAGAGGCCAACAGTCGTTTCCATGTTCATGAGGTCGTTTGTATGTCTTAAATCTTTTATTTTATAGTAGCTTGCAGTCTTGTAATCCGCCTTTACACCCAGCAATAATTTTTTATAAACAGGCAAACTAAATGCCCCAATAAGATGATACGTTTCCATGTTTTTCTTTCCGGCTGTACTATCGGCAAATTCCACAATATCGAATGATGAGAAATACGGATCTAATAAGGTTGATCCCCCCATATTGTTACCTGAGAAATTGGAATATTTCATTTTTCCATAAAAAACAAGCTTGTTTAATCGATAATAAGATTCGGTCATCCCTCCAAAAGAATAGCTGTTATCTGATTGGTAGAAATTAATAAAATCTCCATTTTTCTTGTTGTAGAAAGCTTCGATAAACGAAATCTTTTTTGTGCTGAGTCTGTCTAAACCAGCAGCATTTTCGCTACTTAACCATGGATTTGAGTTTCTGATATACTCTATATCAGTCCAGCTATTTTGCTCCTGTGCCCACAATCCGGAAGTAAATAATACGCCTCCAATAAACAGCAACCACGTTATACATTTCATTTTTATCATAGTGCCCTAGTCCTTACAAATTAATCGCGCAATGAAGCTTTTCTCCGTTGGTGGAAATCATTTGTTGCGCTGTTAGTATCGCTGTATATAATACGTGCCCCGTTTGCAATAGAAGCTTCTGCGTCAATACCCGATGGATCAGTACTTCCATCCACCAGGTCAGTTGTTCCGCCTGAATAGCTATAAACAAGTCTTTCGGCATTTTCCAGTAATGCTTCCGTTGCTTCTTTGTTAACGTTACGGTATAAAGTATACCCATAAGTATTGTTTAGGTATACGTAACCGGCATCAATTGCTGATGGTAGCCTTTTTTGGTTGTCGTACCCCTGACGGTAAACTTCAATTCCATCGAGTACCCAGTCCATCGGAACTTTTGAATAAATCATGGTTGATGATCCATTGTAGTTACCAAGATTGTCGGCATTATTTGCAAATTCGGCCGGGGTTTCACCTTCTGTTTTAAAGATAAAAAATGCAGGAGAGGAAACGCTGAAAGTCCAGGCTGATCCTGATCCGTATTTTACTGCTGATAAATAGTGTGAGGTAGGGATAAGTGAGGAGGGAGCAGGATAATACAGCTCATGTGTATACACATTAATATCATAAGCTGTATAATAGACTGAATTGGCAAAATTAATGGATTGACTATATGTTACTGTATTATCAACTGCGCTGTTAATTGCCACTACAATTTGTTCTCCCGGGGCCAAACTAATTCCGTCAGGGAAATACCAAATACCCATCGCCGCAGGAATCCAGCCTTCTTTAACAAAAGAAAGCTCTCCCTGCTCGAAAAAATAATTTGTTTGATTTGAATTGTACGGGAAAGCTGCTCCAAAACCAAAGTTATCTAACGAAACAGAACTTGCAGAGTTGTTGTATAAAATGGTATACTGCCCCCGGTTAAAAGAGCCGGAGCCATCGTCTTTTTGGCAACCACCGTTATACAATTCCTTAATAATAATAGCAGATGTTTGAGATACGGATAATTCAATATTTGTTACCACTGAATTCTTGTCTGATTCAGTTACACTAAGGCTTTTGTTTCCGGTGAATATGTATGACGTTGCAGACAGGGTACGCATTTCGGAAACTGCTGCATCGTAAATACCAAAAGGAACCTCAAATGTTGCAATTCCATCAGCATCGGTACTATCGGTATAAGCAATATTATTTGTAGAATTCACTAATGAAACTATTACGTTTGCGACCGGTTCAAAATTATCAGGATAATGCAATTGTACACTAACCATTTGTGTCTGGTATAAATGATCGTAGTCGTTTTGGCACGACTGAAAAACCAACGTTATCAATCCGATAACCAATAACAGGCGAAAGTTGATTTTTGTATTCATATCCTATTTCAAATTATTTATAATTTAATTCGCATCGACAGTCCGTAATAAAATTTTGCAATTTTTCCTGAGCTGTTATAATAAAGTGATTCCTCGTTTCCGGTCTGGCTGTTTGTTATTTTTCCGGTATTGTTAAAAAAGTTTGTCGCTTTAAAAGTGAGTGAAATTCGATCTCCAATTTCTTTGGTTACATTCAGGTTTGCTGAAAAATACGGACTATATTTCTCCGGCTGGAAATAATAGTCTTTACTCGATTTTTTTACTAACCTTGATAAATCGTTATATAAATCGGGATCGTTTTCTTTGGCCCACAAAAACTTTTCTAAAAACAGCACCTCAGTTTCCATATCGTTAATGGACTTGTAATACAAAGGATAGGTTGCCACGTAATTATTGCCGTCGTAAATATTTTCACCTGATGATGATGGGAGATAAGCATCAGGATCATCCAGCACGTAGCTGCGTGTTCCGTCAGAGTACTCGCTTAGTTTACGGGAATAATCATACAAACATCCTTCCAGCCGACAGGAAACAATCATCCGAATTGCCGGAATGTGTGTGGTAACTGTTACGTTCGTACGTAGTTTCTTCGTTTCCGATCCATTGTTCACCCCGTCGTTTCCAACATAAAATCCAACATATTTATAAGGGCTTCCGTCAATCGACAAAGCACTGGTTGACATTCCCTCCTGTATCGTTTCATTAACTCCCTTGTAAGAATAATAACTTCCGTCGAGTCTAACAGAAGTTTTTAGTGCTTCAATTTTTCCGAAATCGATAATCCATTCCAGCCCTTTCCTAATAACGGACGAACCATTCGCATAATAATAATCCTTTTTAAACCTGTTTTTTACCGTGTAGTTCAGTTCTTCACTTTCAAGTGTTCCTGTTGCATCCGAAACGGTAACTATTCCTGTTGACTGATCAATGTCGTAAACCTGATCTTCTCTGGGGATTTGGCTCTCTTCCAAGTCGCTTTGATCGGTTAATTTATGGGCTACCGGAATATAGTGATCTGCCTGACGATAAGGATCGAATGTTTTATCCCGATAAGCCGTTAGCGAAATCCGTGTATTTCCTATTCTGAAATCGGTGCCCACTTCAAGTTTGCGTCGACGTTGCCAATTTAAACTGGTATTGTAAATGGTTGAGATAGGCATCGAATAGTAGGCGTAAAAAGCGGTTCCTACCGCATCAGAGGTAGAAGCAAATGCCAGCCGGTCGCTATATGCCGGTCGAGGATAAAGAACGTTTGCAGAGGGAAGTTTTACAGCATCTCCCCATCCTGCGTGGATCTTTGCATATTTCAGTAATGAATTTTTGTTTTCATACAACACGTATTGGGCGTTTATACGTGGCGACCATCCCTGAACAGTTCCATATTCCGTTCCTTTAATAGAAGTAATGTCGGAACGAATTCCGGCCTGAATATCCATCTGGTTTCCAAACACCGGGAATATTACCTTGTCTTCAGCATAAAACGAGTAGTTATTTACAAAAGGTTGTTCATCGTAACGGTATTCTCTCCAGGTTGGGGCATAACGCAAATCGTCGTAAAATTCGCCTTTACCGTAGTTGCCTGAAAATGAAACTTCGCCTCCGACTTTAATTCTGTTAATGAATTCTCCCTTTTTCTGAACCCAGTTTGCTTTCAGTTTTGCCGAATAGGTAACCGGTTTATCATCGTTATACATTATTTCGTACCACGAACCGGCAGGAATAAGAATGGTTTCAGCGTTCGGATTTTCATCGTAATCAGTAGCAATAAAATAGCCTTCTTCAGTAGAATGGTTTGCTACTGTAGATGCAGAACTGTCTTCGTTTTCTTTTTCTTCCCTTTTTTTATCGGCATAATTAACCGAGGCGGAAAAATCGAGCCCTGTTAAATAAGGAAGATTTAAAAGCCACTTTACATTCAGGTTCGAACGTAAAGCATAATCTTTCTGTTTTTCATAGGTTCCCACAAACCTGTCCGGATCATTCTCCGAATTATAACCGCCCAGGTTTCCTGTAATTCCATATGTTAAATCAATAGGCTTGCTTTTTGGCCCAATGGTATTGCGGTAGGTTAACGACATATTGTTTCGGGTATAAGTTGTATACGGCGAAACACGATCCTTAATCGATTTGGTGTGTTCCAAACTGGTATTAATAAGTCCCCGTCTTCTTCCCAAATCGAAACCTTTTGTTGCCGAATAACTTTTTGTATTGGGTTTGGTTATCACCTCAACCTCCAATGGCGATTTTCCCTTGCGGGTATGAATTTTCATGAGACCGGCAGAAAGGTCGCCATTTTCAACCGATGGTAATCCCGTTACGATTTCAACCGATTCAATGTTATTTACCGCAATATTCCGAATGTCAATCCCATCAATTCCGTCAGTTGCAAAACTGCTAAAGTTTGAGTTGGACGTTAAACGTACTCCATCTACTTCAATGGCTGTACCAAACGACGGATTATCGATTTCTGATCTGGAGTCGGAGCGTAAAACAACATACCGTTCACTTGTTGCATCCGTTTCATAACTGGTCTGCCCACCCGGTAATTGCGACATTAAATCAGAAATATCCTTTGTCTGAGCATGCGTTAAAGCATTTCTGTCTATGGAGTAGGAGGTAGCCAGTTCGTCTTTTTTCTGTGCAGTAACCACCACTTCATCCAACGACAGGTTGTTTTCTTTAATATAGAAAACCTGGTTTGAAACAGATTGATTCTTTATGCTAACTGAAGAGCTGGTTTTTTCATATCCCAAACATGATATTATCAATGAGAATTCGCCTTTCGGAAGTTTTATGGTAAAATCGCCATTATAATCGGTAATTGCCCAAAAGTTATTATCGCTGGTAACGATAGTAGCAAATTCTATCGGTGTTTTTTTATCGGCATTAAGTACCTTTCCCGAGAGGGAGTATTGAGAATAGGCCACATTTATTGATGCGAGAAATACAAAGAATACAAGTACTATTTTTGCCATATAGTGTTTGATTTTACCTTTGTTCAATTACTTGAAAAACTTATTGGGAAAAAAATTGACCGCAATAAATCCAAATATACCGGTAGCTGCAATTATAGCAAAATCAACCAGTTGATTTTTTATGTTTTCTTTTCTTTTTCGAATAATAAAAAACTGGACAAGCATTAAAAGCAGACTCAAAATAATCCAGTTAAATGATTTATTGGCTTCGAAAAAGAAGCGTACAAAGCTAGAATTACTGTCTCTCATTTTAAGTTGAGCAGGAAATATAAACTGGGCAACTTTCCCCTCAGAACGTTCGTCACGAACGGGCCAGCTTTCCTTGTATTCATCTACCTTTTTATAGTCTTTGTTAAGAACCTGCGATGTAATCTCGCCTTCGCCCGTACTTATTATGTTATAATTAAACAGGTCTCCGTAAATGCGTATTTCGTTTTCTTCAGGATTAATATTTTCAACATCCAATTTTACCAACATGTAATCGTATTGGGTTAATACGTACACCTCGTTATCGGTCGAAAATAAGTAAGCGTAGTAAAATTTATCTTTAAAATCGACACAGCTGATCCACCTGAATTTAAGTCCGTCAGGAATTTCAACCTTTTTGACAAAGGGCTCTCCTTTTATCATTTTTAAATGAAATAACTGATCTTCAGAATCCACAATCAGATAACCTTCATCACATGATTTTCTGGTGGTTGGCAGCCCATTAATTGATTTTGCAGGAAACTTAAATCCTCTTTTATAGAGCACTGCCGAAAACATCCGGCTTTTTTCTTCATCTATTTTATTCGATTCGGCATCGATGAACTCCATTCGCCATATGATTCTAAAAAAATCGCTTGGCATTTCCAGGTTGGCACGCCCCGATTGTGATTCGAAAAGAGGGAAGAGGGTAGGCTGTGGTGCATCAATTTCACGTGGCCGTACTCTGAATGTTGATCGGTTTGCACTTATTTCATGCATATCCATTTCAACCCCATCAATTGTATCTGGCATGGTGTTATTCATTAACAGCTGGCGGGTGTACATTAATGGAAGTTTATTTTCGTATTCTTCGCGTGTAAATGTGGTTCCTTCAGAATTTGTTCGTGAAACTCCATCTTGCGAACGAAGAAGCATAAAATCATGGTCGACACAACTGTATTGAATAAATGGTGCCCGAATGGGGTGCGAAAATGCTACCCAGTACAATTTGGGTAGTGCAATTCCAAATCCGATGATGGCTATAATTACTAAAAAATACCTGCTAAGTTTTACCATTTTACATTTCTCCTTTTCTAAATCGATATCCTGAAAACAACAACGAAATACTAATGATTATTACCAAAAATGCCAAGGCCAAATTTACGGGCTCATAAGCTCCTGTTGAGGCCGATTGAAAAAATAACGGGACAAATGTTCCGGTGACAAGAAGGTAGGCCATTCGGTATTTCCATACGGGCTCTAATACAATTAAAGCTGCCAGATAATAGGCCGCAAAACCTGCCAGAAACCAGGGAGTGACAGATGTCATTGCCGGCATAACAATATCTGATGGGAAATAAATGCAACTTAATCCCAGAAAAACAGCCAGCTGAATAATGTAACATGTTACAAGACAAATTGAGCCGTAAAGCATCATCATTAGCAGAACACGGTTTTCATTTATCGGAAGGTGAAAGGTTAGTTTAATTCGTTTACTAACCGTTTCGGGAAAGTACTGTGCAACTGAGATTGCCAGTGCTCCAAGTACAGGCACAAATTTAAGCGAACCAAAATAGCTTACCCCCATAAACATTATGGTGTACCAATAATTGTTGGCATCGCTAAATTTAAAATCGCGTTGAACGTTTAAAAAGGGATAAGCAATAAAACTTAATCCCAATACTGCATATAGAATTACAAACCATCGGGTTTTAATCCATTCTTTATAAACCACTGATTTCCACATATTTATTTTAATAAGTCCGAAGTTTGATGCTCAAGATCTGAAGTTGTGCTACTTCCGATTTCCGGCCTCCCACTTCTGTCTTTTTTAATATTTTCCGGTCAGGCCAATAAAAGCATCTTCCAGGCCCATTTCAACTTCTCTGAAATTATGATGTACAATGCCGTTTTTTTCTAGGAAGTTTTTTACAAACGAAGCCGATTCGTAGGTGTAAATTTCTACTTTGTTATTTACCTTTTCGAAATTGGCTACAAAATCTTCATCAGACAAATCGATAGAATGATTTTCAACTTCCAATGCTATTTGCTTGAATTCTCTCATAAACTCGTGCACATTTCGTTGGGTTAATACACGATTGTAATCCATAATCAACACATCGTCAATCAATCGTTCCATGTCTTGAATAATGTGTGATGTGGTGAAAATGGTTTTATTTTTTGATTTTGCATATTCGCGCAAATAATCAATAAATAAACGTCGGTATCCCGGATCGAGCCCCATAGAAAAATCGTCGAGTATCAGTAAATCAGGATCCTGTGCCAATATTAGTCCCAGTGCCACCTGCGAGCGTTGTCCGCACGACATGGTCGATATCTTTTGTGTAGGCGTTACTTTTAATTTCGACATGAGTTCCCAATAGGGTTCATTGTCCCACTTCTCGTAAAAACCGGAGTAGAATTTCTCAATTTGGTGGATGTTCATAAATGCATACTGAACATGACCTTCAATGAGGAACCCGATTCTCGATTTATTTTTGGGTGTCAGGTGTTGGGTGTTTTCTCCATAGATTAAACATTCACCACTACGTGGTTGCAGAAAACCATTCAAAATATTTATTGTGGTGGTTTTTCCTGCCCCGTTTTTTCCTAAGAGTCCCAGAATACTTCCCTCTTTAACATGAATGTTGAGGTTTTCATAAACCAGTTTTTTACCATAATAGTGGGTGAGGTTGTTACACTCTATTGCATTGTTGCTCATAAGGTGGAGTATTGTCTAATTGTGGTAACCAAATTAACTATTGCCGGCCTGTCCGCCAAATGACGGATTCAGGACGACATAGTATATGGATTTTTATCTGAATGCAATTTTGTTTACATAGCGCTTGCCTTCAACAACAGAATTTACGATATAAATTCCTGTTTGGAACTGGTTGTTATTCAGTCTGAAAACACTGTTGTTTGGTTCAGCCTGTAAAACTAATTTACCACTGATTGTATACATCGAACAAAGCTCAATTTCACCATCAGTTGAAATTAAATCGATACTTGTTGGTGTATAAGCAACATTTAGTTCTGCTTTGGTGTACAGTGTTGGTATGGCGGTTTTGAGTTCAAGATTTGCCAGTGCAATATTAAACAGAACTCCTTTTGCCAGTGCGAACAGCTTATCGTCCATAATTCCACCGATGCTGTAAACTGTTGTTCCGGCAGATGGATTTTGCCACGTTGCTCCGGCATCGTTCGTAAAATACGATTTTGATGTAGTTCCCATACATAGGAACGAATTTGCATCAAGTTTTATAATGTCATTAGTGCCGGCAACACCCTCAAATTTGGTAAATGTTTCGCCTCCATCTGTTGTGAAAAATACTCCATCGGTGGTTGTTGGGATATAGAATTCCTGTGTAGAAATCATGTGTATTCTTTTAAGGAATATACTGCTGTCTCCATCGTTTGCCGCAACCATATTGGGATATAGATCGATGAATGAAGTTGCGGCATCGTCTGTACGCCATAAAATCTTGTTACCAACAATAAAGCCAGTATCTCCCTTAAATTCAATGTCGTTCACGTATGAGTTGCCAAAATCCGGTGTTATTCCTATCCACGAATCTCCACCATCAATTGTTTTAAAGACCCGGCTTCTGTCTTTCTTTTTACCTTCGGTTACATCTTCGTACCAGTTGCCCCAAACATATGCAATGGTTGCATCCACACATTCAACAGTATAAGGATTAAATCCCCAGCATTCATCCAGTTGTGGATTTAAAGTAGGATCTGCGCTTTCTTCTGCACCTATTTTTGATGCATCAAGGATTATTGATGTTTCCCAATTGTCTTCGGTTTTTATGAGTAAACCTTCCATGTAAAGGTCTTGTACCGAGTCTATGTCAGACATATCTGCTATTTTATACCGTCGAACGGTAGCAAAAGCATCATCGCCGCATGAGCTAATGTCGTTAAAATCGAATTCCAGATCCTCAAGATAGTCATTTGGTAAAGTTGATTTTGACCATGTCAATCCACCATCAGTAGTATATTTACAGTTTGTGCCATATCCGGCAATCACGGCTTTGTCAGTTCCGTATACTGCCATTTTTTGAAGCCGGTTTTCGCCTTCAAAAACATTAACTGTTGACCACACCGGATTTCTTGCTATTATATCGCTAACCGCACATTTATACGCAACATCAATGGCCATTCCATACAGTGTGTCTGCCATTATTCCCCCAATTTTATAACAGGTAGCTCCCGGGTAGCAATCAACCCAGGTTAAGCCATTATCGGTTGAAATTTTCGATTTTGAAGAACTTCCCAAAGTTATTAATGTAGAATCGTTAATGACAAATAAATCATTTACTCCGGTAATTTCCGATAATTTTATAAATGTATTTCCTGTATCCTCCGTTTTAAATATTCCATCAGAAACAGTGGATACATAAAAACTTTGAGGGGTTGTAAATGTAATGTTGTTTACAAAAATGTTATCATCAGTACCAGCCGCTACCAAGCTATCGTAGATGTTGGTAACCGAATCAGTAATAAGGTTGGTTACAAACATGTTCTTATAGCCACCAAAAGCAGCAATTGAATCTTTTACTTCAACACAACTAATAATTTTCGAACCTAAATCCGGTGTTAGCTTCCACCAGGTAGATCCTCCGTTATTTGTTCTAAAAACCGCACCTCGTGAAACTTTACTCCCTGATGTCTGATCGTACCAACCGGCATAGCCAATTATTGTATCTTTATTTAATGCGCCAATGGCGTATACATCTTTAGCATAACCACCGTCAGCATTAGGATTTACGGTAACATCATCGCCAAAGCCAGCAGCGTTAATGTCAAGTGCTTCCCAACTTGCTCCCATATTGGTACTTTTTAGTAAAACACCGGAAACATAAACGTCCGGATATCCTCCGGATGGATGATCAATTACTTTTTCTCTTCTGGAAGATATAAAAACAACATCTTCAGCTTGAGCCATTCCTATAAAATCATATACTGGGCTAAACATTGTTTTAGTATGCCAGTTTGTTCCATTGTCTTCTGATTTCAGAAAGGTATTGTCGTATCCAATTAAGACAGCGGAACCATCAACAGTGTTAATTGACATTCCTTGCAAAGTATTGCCTGCAGACACGGTATCTTTAACCCAGTCAAAGGTTGCCGTTTGGGCACTACCAATGAGTGCCGCAAAAATTAAAAGAATAGAGAAGGTAAAGTTTTTCATACGCACAGTTTTTATTGTAATTATTATTTATTGCTTATTGATTTCTTCCGAAAAATCAAACATGTTCTTTACTTTTCCGGTTTTTCCGCTCGAATAGGTTATCGTTAACGAATCGGCCATAATTGAAGCATTAATATCGTAAATATTTGTCATTGTGTCAACATAAGAGATCTCAATTACTTCTTTGAAGCTTTCATCAAGTTTTGTTTGAAACTCTACAATGCCGTTATCGTTTGAAAGATGACTGACAAGGTAGGAAAGCCTGTTTCGTACTCTGTTGTTATTACCCAATGAAAATGTATAGGTACTTACTACATCATCGGAGTAATTGTTTCTGTAGTTAAATGTCCGGTCGAACGGGGTGAACATCATTTTTGCGTACTCCGGCATGCCGGTAGTAAAGAATTCCGGATCAACAGCTACTTCGTATCCCAAATCAATTTCTTGCGGACCGGCCGTTGTTTCAAAAACGAATGTTTTGCTTTCGATTAAGTTGATTAATTCATTTTTTTGCAGAATTTCTTCAGGGAAGAAGATTTTTACAATTACCGGACATGCAAATTCAGAAATCATTCCAACAGCATTTGTTTCCTTTCTAACCATATGACTTAAGTAGTTAAAATCGTAGCTGTCGAAGAAGTTTTCCAGTTGTAATGAAATGACAAAGACTTGTTGCGCATCTGCCGGGAGTGTTTTAAAAATGGTTCTTTGCGGCGTAAATAGTTCTTTCTGTAATTTTTCTTCATCAAGAATACTGTTGTCGTAATAAATTTTTACCCGGCGATGTTTTACATATGTGGCAACTCCATAAACACCTTCAACGCGTTTCATTTGGTTAGCAAATGCCACTGAACTGCCATAGCATTTGATATTTTTCAGGCCCGACATTGAAAAAACGGCAGCATCGTTTATCACTTCAGTCTCTGCCCATTTCTGGTCGATTGTTGGAACTTCCCATACATTTCCAAGTAAGATTCCTGTAACAACCAGTAAGGTGGTAGCTATAACCGGAAGTCGTTTTAATTTAGGTTGCTTATTAATACTCAGGGTATTTTTTACAGGGCAAACCAATAAACAGTCACCACAAAGATTACAATCAACATGTTTAACTGTTTTTACGCTTGCCACATCAATCGCCTGCGGGCATTTTTTAGTACATAACTGACAGCTTGTACACGTGCTTTCGCTTCGTGTAATTTTTGCCAGTGGAGTAATTTTACTTTGCAATGAACGGAGTTCCAACGCAAAACCTCCGGCGCATGCAATAGCCAGAGGCCATACGTAACTTATTGCTATGCCAAGCTTTAGTATAATTATGTACACAAGCAAAATAGTAACAAAGAATACTGAAAACTTAAAAATATTGGAGATAGCACCCAGCGGGCAGAGGTATTTACACCAGAACAATCGAATAAAAATTGATCCAACCACAACCAAAACAATAGAAATAATTGCAAACTGAACCACAACATCAGTATTAAAGCCTGAAGCCAGTGCAAAGTAGGGATCAAATTTCTTACAGAATAATTCGTTTGATTGAAGCGTATAATACAGGGTGATGTATAAGAGGATATATTTTAAAGACCGTAGAATTTTGTCTGTAATTCCTTTTATGGTAAACCTTATTTTAAGCTTATCGCCGAGGTTTCCAAGCCATTCGCTAACCGTTCCGATAGGGCAAATATATGAACAGAAAAGTTTACTAAACAAAAGAACGCCTATAAAAAGGAGAACTCCCATTACAATTTGGGCACTCGTCATTGTGCAAGAGAGCGCCTGACTTAGAAGATAACTTCCCAATGCCTGCATGCCTCCGAACGGGCAGTAAGCTTCAAAATCGGGGGTATTTATTTTTGTTAAGTCGGGCAAAAATGCCAGTACAAGAATAAAAGCTAATACGCCCCACTGGACTGTTAAACGTGGCCAGTTGGTGCTTTTGGTTTTTGGTTTCATAATAGATGTGCGCGTAAGCGCAGGTTGATTAAACAAAAATAAAAATATTAGATAAACTAAGTTTAAGTAATATTCAATAATTCAGAATAAACCAAACGAATTAGTTTCAGAAAGGTGGTGAATGTCGCGAAGTTCGATCAGTGCTTTTTTATTGGTGTTCTGCTTTTTTTGTGCAAATACCTTGTTGGCATTTTTACCCATAAGCACACCAATAAGAATGGCTGCAACAAAAACTACTGAAATTTGAAAATATTTCGAATAATCGATGCTCCTATCATAAACATGAGTAATCCTGTCCTTTTTCTGCATTACTTTTTCTACCAACTCGCCAGGTGCCGGAGCCATAAAATCGAGTACCTCAAGCAATTTGTCGCTAGCTGAAATTGCATTAAAATCAGGATTGTTACTTTCAGTTTTCACAGTAATCTTTCTGTTTTACTTTCGGTTTTTAATTTATTCTTATCTATTAAGACGAAAATTAAAATAGAATCCGGCGCAGCAAATGAAAAAAAATTAAATTTCTTCAATTATTTTTCTTCTTGAGCAGTCTTGCTTGTTACAATACTGACACTGGTCGCCTGCTTCCATCATTTCTATAAGTAAATTGTTAAGTAGCTCTATCTGGGGTGGTTCGCATATGCTTTTTACATTCTGAAAATGCTTAACCGTTTGTCGTTTTATAGCGGTATGATAAGTGCCTAATTTTTCGGTTAATTCTTTCATTTTTTCTTCTGAAGGTTCGGGCGAAGACAGTTCTTTTATCAAATTGAAGTTTGTTTCGCACTGAATATCGATTAAAACCTGGTAGTTTCTGAATACTTTCTGATCCATTTCAATTACCAGTTTAAATTGCTCATCAGTAAGGTTAAGTCTTTGTTTCAGGTATTCATCCGACTTGTATACATCATTAACCTCCGCATCAGGTTCTCCGCTTTGGTTCATAACCAAAAAGGTGGTAAATGCCGATAAGTTTATGAGCAATAAAAAAATATTGAGCCACTTTAATGATTTTTGTTTCTTTTCCATTTTGTCAGGAATTAAGTTTAAAATACGTAATAAGCTTAAGTTTGAGATTTTTTCGTGCACGGTAAATGAGCGATTCTACCGAATGTTCGGACATATGCAGCTGCTTGCAGATTTCTTTTTGAGAAAGACCTTCAAATTTGTGCAGGAGTAATACTTTTTTCTGGTTGTCAGGAAGTTGGTCGATTAGTTGGTAAAGGATGGTTACGTTTTCCTTTTGTTCCAGTTGTTTTTCCGGGTGGTTTTTATCAATCAGCAGAAGATGGGGATGGTCGTTTTCAATGTGGTTAGTGCCTGCTTTGGCCGGATTTTTACGACGTAAAAAACTGATTGATTTATTGTAAGCAATTTTATAAATCCAAACCGTAAGGTCTTCTTCAAACCTAAGGGCCTCGCATGATTTAAAAATTTCGAGAAAAACATCCTGAAAGAGATCTTCTGCATCCTCTGAGTTCTGCACTAAACGAAAAACTGTATTGTATACAAGGTTTTTATATTTAATGATAAGAGCCCTGAAAGCAAGATCATTATTTCCCCGAATTTGTTCTATGAGTTGACTGTCCGTCATCTCGTTTGTTTACGTTGTTAGTCAACAGTAACTTTATCGCCAATGATGTAAAGGTTCATTTCTTTTAAGGCATTAATGGCTTCTTCCAGTGTTAAGTATAACTGTCCTTCTTTTTCATCCCAGGTTTCGCCTTTGGTAACCAAAAATTTAGAACAACTCTTTATTTCTGCCATTTTAACGCTTTCCAACGCTTTCATTTTTATAGCGTTCTCATTAATTTGCACCACTTTGGCTTTAATTGGTCGGGCTCGTACGGGTTTATTATCAGAACTTAGTTGTATCATCAGTCCATAGCAAACTGTTCCCTCCTCAACCCATTCAGGAATAAGAGCTTTTAGCTCATCACTCATTTCCATACTTTTTTCTTCATAAGTATACGAAGCAATTTCTTCGGATTTGTTTGATGAATTACAACTAAATAAACTCAGGGTGGTTAACAAAATTGAAAAGAATGCTAGTTTTTTCATGAACAAAAGATTTATAAATTCAAAATAAAATTTGATCTTAATCGTATCTAAAATATTGTAAAATAAAGCAGTTGCCGATGTGGATGTCGGTTAGCTGTTTTTAGATCAGGTATAAAAGTAGCAAATATCAGTTTAAATCAAACTGGAGGTGGATTTTTGTTAACAAAAAAGCCATTTCCGAAACATATTCGAAAATGGCTTTTGTTGATATATTATGTTGTTTTTTTTAGAATCCGTTGATGATTCCAATAAAGTCTTCAGCTTTTAGCGATGCACCACCAATTAAACCACCGTCAACGTCTTTGTTGGCGAAAAGTTCTTTTGCGTTGCTTGGTTTACAGCTACCACCGTAAAGGATTGAAGTTCCTTCTGCAACTTCTTCACCGAATTTAGCAGTAATTGCAGCACGAATGTTCGCATGCATATCCTGAGCTTGCTCCGAACTAGCAGTAACACCAGTACCGATTGCCCAGATTGGTTCGTAGGCAATTACTATTTTTTTGAAATCGTCAGCAGAAAGTTGAAATACTGTTTCTTCCAATTGGTTAACAACATATTCGTTGTGAGTATTTGCTTCACGAATATCCAAAGCTTCACCACAGCAGTATATCGGAGTTAGTCCGTTTTCAAGCGCCAGGGCAACTTTTTTGTTAAGTATTTCACTGGTTTCTCCATAGTATTCACGACGCTCTGAGTGTCCTAAAATTACATACTCGGCACCTGTTGATTTTACCATGGCTGCAGAAACTTCACCGGTGAAAGCACCTTTGGCTTCGGCTGCACAATTTTGTGCGGCAACGCCAATTCTTTCTGTATTAACCGTTTCAACAACTTTTGTTATATGGGTAAATGGAGTTCCCAAAACTACTACAACATCATCGGCACCTTCACTTGCAACAACGGCATCAACTGCTTTTGCCAATTCAACACCTTCTTGTAAATTGGTGTTACACTTCCAGTTACCTGCAACTATCTTTTGTCTCATTTTATTGAATTTTAGTTTATTAGATATTCAAAAATTGCACACAAATTTAACCGAAATAATTGATATCGGGGGCAATGAAAATAATGGATAATTACAATTAACTATTTGTTTATTTATATGTACTTCAAGATAAATTAAGGATGTAGCCTTACCTCAAAACAGAATAATGAAGGTGTAAACTACAAACCAAATGTCTCACCAATAATTTCAGATGAAGGGATGTCGTTATAATGCCATTTGCCCAAAATTGTTCCGTCTTTAATAAGCATCAGTCCCGGGTTAGAGCGAATAATCGTTTTTAGTGTAATTTCATCACAGTTAAAAAACTCGTAGGGTGCGCCATGGTTTTCAGCAAACTGTAAGGCCTCGTCGTGCAGTGTTGATGTGAGACAAATAAACGAGAGTCCTTGCTCCAGTGCCCAATTAGCCAAAGCATTTATTTCTTCCTGATTTTTTGTACTGGATTTGGCCAGGTCGTGGGCCACCAACATAAAAACATAATTTTCGTCGTAAATAAAAAAGTCTTTTATATCCTCGCCATCTATTGTTTCAAAAGTAAAGTCATGTATGGGTGGTTCATAGCCTTCCTGCACCAGAATCGACTCCATATCATGATATTCCCAGTTTAACGTATCTTGCCACGGATAATTTTCTTCCGAAAACTCTTTAACATCTCCGGTATTTTTGTTTTTGTAATAAAAAATGTTCTCATAAATTTCTTGTGGTGCATCTTCAGGTGTGCTCATGGCTTCGGGAATGTTTGTGCCAATTTTGAAAGGCCTGAAATCGAATAGCGGCAAATGATTGTACGAGTAATAAACAAAACCAAAATAGACGATAAAAACTCCCATGCTAAGCATTGCCGGAAGTTTGTTTTTTACCTTTTCGGCAAACCAGTTGCGGTTAACTGTTACAATAATGGCAAGCGTAATAAAAACAATGTTTTTGTAAAACGTTTCCCAGTTCGTAAGTACCAGTGCATCGCCAAAACAACCACAATCGGTTACCGGATTTTTTATGGCTATCCAAAGTGTTAGAGGCGTAAAAAAAGCCATAAACAATAAGCCTAACCACGAAAATAAACGCATCCACCAGTTAAATAAAAAGGCTACGCCAATGGCAAATTCGGCAAAGGCAAGAATAACCCCAAGCGGAAAGGCAGCCCATAACAGCCATTCCATTCCCAGTGCATTAAAATAATCGGTAAACTTATAGGCCGAGCCCCAGGGATCGATACCTTTTACAAAGCCCGAGAATATGAAAATAATACCGAATAGTATACGGGAGAGTTGTTTAACAATATTCATAGTGGAAATTATTCTTCGTTTTCAAATTCAATTTTTATCATGGCAAAAACGGCATAGTTTATCATGTCCATGTAGTTGGCATCAATACCTTCTGATATTAAAGTTTTGCCTTTATTGTCTTCTATTTGTTTGGTGCGCTGAATTTTCATTAAAATAAGATCGGTGTAAGAACTGATGCGCATATTTCGCCAGGCTTCGCCATAATCGTGGTTTTTGTCCATCATCAGTTTTTTTGCTTGCTCAAAGTACGTGTCGTACAATTCCTGAATTTTGCTATTTGGTATTTCTTCGTCAGAGGGCCCCAGCTCCAGTTGAATTAAGCCCATAATGCAGTAATTAATAATTCCTATAAATTCAGGTTTTACACCCTCTCCAACTTTTGTTACGCCTTTTTCTTCAATACTGCGAATACGTTGAGCCTTAATATAAATCTGATCGGTTAAAGAGGTGGGACGCAAAATTCGCCAGGCCGTGCCATAATCTGTCATTTTTTGTGAAAAAATATTTCGGCAAATGGAAATTACCTGGTCGTATTGCTTATTTGTTTTGTCCATTATTTTCTGTCTTTTATCTTTTTACAGCCTATTATACGTTTTTACCAACACGCTGTACGTAGTTATGTTCGCTAAATTTGACCGATAAAAGTATTAAAAAATGGCAAATTTGGCCTGTTTTATTCTACATTTGTAGTTAACGAGAATTAATAGTTCGTTAATGATTTGTTAAACATAAAAGCCAAGTTCTTATGTTGATTACGCAGTCAGCGGGTAAGTTCCTTAAGCGAAACAATACGTTACATCTGGGAGAAAAAGAATTAGATTTATCGATACCGGTGGTGGCCGGAATAGTTAACATTACGCCCGATTCGTTTTACGATGGAGGAAAGATGGAGGATGAATCAGTCATGTTAAAAGCTGTTGAGCAAATGATTGCAGAAGGGGCCGGTATCATTGATATTGGTGCTGTTTCAACTCGACCCGGTTCAAAACCTGTTTCAACAAAAGAAGAATTAACACGGCTGCTGCCGGCGGTAAAAGCCTTACGAACTGCATTTCCCGAGATTGTAATTTCGGTTGATACCTTTCGTTCATGGGTAGCCGTTCGCGTTATCGATGAAATTGGTCCAATTATTATTAATGATATTTCGGGAGGAACACTTGATTCGAAAATGTTTGAAACTGTTGGTAAATTGCAAATGCCTTACATTTTGTCGCACATAAAGGGTACACCCCAAAACATGCAAGATAACCCGGAATACGAGGATTTAATAAAGGAGGTATCGCAATATTTTGCAGAAAGAGTTAAAAAGCTAAATAAATTAGGCGTTAAGGAAGTAATACTCGATCCGGGATTTGGCTTTGGAAAAACGGTTGATCATAACTTTGAGTTACTGAATCGTCTTGATTCGTTAAAAGTTTTTCAATTGCCGGTTATGGTAGGCTTAAGCCGCAAATCGATGATTTGGAAAGCACTTGATGTTACTCCTGAAACTGCGCTTAATGGTACATCGGTTGCAAATACACTGGCCTTAATGGGAGGAGCCGATATTCTTCGCGTTCACGATGTGAAAGAAGCTGTTGAAGCCGTGAAAATATTTTGTGAAATTAAAGCAACAATAATATAATGCTGGCATTTATTACCATACGGTTTCTTGATATTCTCGATATTTTATTGGTTGCATTTTTATTGTACCAGCTTTATCGTTTAATTAAAGGAACGGTAGCTTTTAATATTGTTATTGGTCTTTTTTCGTTATACCTGGTGTGGCTCATTGTTCGGGCCTTAAATATGGAGCTGCTCGGCTCCATCATGGGGCAGTTTATTGGGGTGGGGGTACTGGCGCTAATTATTGTTTTTCACCCCGAAATCCGAAAATTTTTAGTTTTTATTGGCACAAATTACAACCTGAATAAAATACTGATGCTCGATAAACTGTTTAACCAGGGAAAAACAAAAAGTATTAACCACCATCAAATTGATAATATTGTTGATGCTTGTGTGGCCATGGGAAAAACAAAAACCGGAGCTTTAATTGTCATTTCGAAGAAGAGCGAGTTGGCAGATCAGGTTAACACCGGAGAAAAAATAAATGCAAAAATATCTTCGGCACTAATACGAACTATATTTTTTAAAAATTCGCCCTTACACGATGGCGCGATTATCATAAAAGGTAACCGGCTTGTAGCAGCTGGTTGTATCCTACCCTTAACACAAAAAGAGCTTGATAAAGCCCTGGGTTTGCGCCACAGAGCAGCGGTGGGGATGACTGAAAGCTCGGATGCCTTGTGTATTATTGTCTCCGAAGAACGCGGGTCAATATCGGTGGCACAAAGTGGTGAAATTCGGCGTCGGGTTTCAAAAGAAACACTTGTTCAGATTTTGGAAGAAAATATTATTGAGGAGGAAGAAGCCTCTGTCCTTTAATTTTATTTACAACAAAAATGCATAGACATAATGCATGTTTATGTTTCCCCTTTTTTTACAGTTAATAAGCGACAATTTGCTTTTCTTGCCATCCGAAATTTTAACTTTGCCCACAATTTAAATAAATAACTATGAATCTTATTTGTAAACTATTCGATATAAAATATCCGATAATTCAGGGCGGTATGGTATGGTGTTCCGGATGGAAATTAGCCTCGGCCGTAAGCAACAGTGGCGGTTTAGGCCTTTTGGGGGCAGGCTCAATGCACCCCGAAACCCTTGAGGAACACATTGTGAAGACGAAGGCGGCTACCACAAAACCGTTTGGTGTAAATGTGCCTTTGTTGTACCCTGAAACCGAACGGATTATGGACATTATTGCCGCTCATGAGGTACCTGTGGTTTTTACTTCGGCCGGAAGTCCGAAAAAATGGACCAGTTGGTTAAAGGACAAGGGAATTACCGTAGCGCATGTGGTGTCGAGCTCGTTTTTTGCTGCCAAATGCGAAGACGCAGGTGTTGACGCTATAGTTGCTGAAGGTTTTGAGGCCGGCGGGCACAATGGCCGCGAAGAAACTACAACCATGACACTTATTCCGGCCGTTCGAAAAGCTACACGTTTGCCCTTGCTGGCTGCTGGTGGAATTGGCTCGGGGCAGGCAATGCTGGCTGCTATGCTTTTGGGAGCCGATGGCGTGCAGATCGGTTCTGCTTTTGCCGTTTCAGAAGAATCATCAGCACACATTGATTTTAAAAAGCTGGTAACAGAATTGGGTGAAGGAGGAACAAAACTTGCATTGAAAAAGTTAGCACCAACACGTTTGGTAAAGAATAACTTTTTTGAGCAGGTTGATGCTGCCGAAAAAGCTGGTATGTCGGTTGAAGCCTTACGCGAATTATTGGGTCGTGGTCGTGCAAAAAAAGGAATGTTCGAGGGCAATTTGCAAGAAGGCGAATTGGAAATAGGCCAGGTGTCGGCGATGCTGGACGGTATTTTACCCGTTGCTACCATAATGGAAAATATTGTAAGCGGCTACGAAGCTGCACGTAAACAGGCAGAGCAGGGAAAATTTAATTTCTAAGCTAGTTTATCGATAATAGAATTAGAAAAGGAAGCAATGCTAAAAAAGATTGCTTCCTTTTGAATATATATGAACCGTGGTTAGGCTATTTTTCTTCCCTGGTTTGCTGCATGGGATTTGAACCTCCGGAGTACCTGCCTCTTCCATACCTCGATTTATACAGTTCGAAACGAGTAGCTTGTTTTTTCTCCGGCCAGAAGTTATTGTTTAAATCCGTATCGGCAGTCTCAAGGTAGGGGTCGAGCGATATTTGGCTAACTTCTTTATCAAACATAAAAACTTTCGATATTTCTACGTTGTTTTTCCGCCAGATTTCTGCCGGTATGCGTTGAATCTCTTCTGTTCCATCAATAAATTCAAACTTTATTACCAAAGGCATAACAAGGCCTCCAATGTTTTTGAAATCAATTTGATAGAAATTAAGATTTGCGCCTAATAGTTGACGCTCTTCAGTAGTTAAACTTTTTAGAAATTTGTTGTACTGTTCCTTGTCTTTTTCAGTAACCTCGTAAGGGTTGTGGTGGGTGTAAAAGTCTTCAGCTACAGGGTTTTGCGACAGGTAAGTTTCACCGGCGGCCTGTTTGTTTCTGATTTTTGTGATGGAACTGTTTGCTACCTCCTCTGTACTTTCCTGCAAAGGCTTTTCAATCTCGGGATTTTTAGTGCTTGCCTGATACCATTTTACCCGGTCAATGGCAATATCGCAATGATCGGTGGTGTAAAACCACCCCCGCCAAAACCAATCAAGATCAACTCCCGATGCATCTTCCATTGTTCGGAAAAAGTCGGCCGGGGTTGGGTGCTTAAACATCCAGCGTTGGGCATATTCTTTAAAGGCATAATCAAATAATTCGCGGCCCATAACTGTTTCTCGCAAAATATTTAATGCCACACACGGTTTTGAATAGGCGTTGCTGCCAAGGTTCCACACCGATTCGGAGTTGGTCATTACGGGCGAAATAAAGTTCTTGTCACCACGCATATAAGGAACTATAGTGCTTGCAAATCCTTTAGAGGAAGGGTAGTTGGGCTCCCATTCCTGTTCCGTTAAAAACTGCACAAATGTGTTTAAGCCCTCGTCCATCCAGGTCCATTGGCGCTCGTCGGAGTTTACAATCATCGGGAAGAAATTATGGCCAACTTCATGTATAATAACGCCAATCATTCCATATTTGGTGCGTTTGCTATAGGTTCCATCACTTTCCGGACGGCTTCCGTTAAAACAAATCATTGGGTATTCCATCCCAATTCTGTCGGTATGTACCGAAATGGCTACGGGGTATGGATAATCAAAAGTAAATTTTGAGTATGTTTTTAGAGTATGAGCTACCACCCGGGTTGAGTATTGTTCCCAAAGCGGGTTGCCTTCTTTGGGGTAAAACGACATAGCCAACACCGTGCGGTCGTCAAATGGTACTGCCATGGCATCCCAAATAAATTTCCGTGAGCTGGCAAAGGCAAAGTCGCGCACGTTTTCGGCTTTAAATACCCATGTTTTTTCTTTTTTTGCTTTCGCTTTTTCTGCTTTTTCAGCTTCCTCCTGCGAAACAATAAAAACTGGCGCATCAGCTTGTTTTGCTTTATTAAAACGCTTTTGCTGCTCATCGGTTAAAACTTCGCTGGTGTTTTGAATAAGTCCTGTTGTTCCAACAATATGATCAGCCGGAACCGTTATACTTACTTCGTAATCGCCAAAAGGCAGTGTAAATTCTCCTGTACCTAAAAACTGTTTGTGTTGCCAGCCTTCAACTTCATTATATACGGCCATTCGCGGATAAAACTGGGCTATCGTATAAATGTAATTGTCCTCATTTTCAAAATATTCGTAACCCGAGCGGCCTCCATCTGTCATTCGGTTGTTAATATTGTACCACCATTTTACTTTAAACGAGAAAGTGTTTCCGGGCTGCAGCGGCTGCGGCAAATCAATGCGCATCATTGTTTTATTAACTGTTGACGGCAGGTCGTTTCCATTAATGTCGCGCACATAATCCAGTTTAAAACCACCATCAAAATCAGGCATCATTCTTTTTAGCTGCCTGTATGAAACACGTTCGCTAAGTCCGGCTGTCATTGTTTTATACGTGTCAGAATCCATTGCCCGCATATTCTGATCGAGTTGCAGCCAAATGTATTTTAGCACGTCGGGTGATTGGTTGTGGTAGGTAACTATTTCTTCGCCAAAAATACGTTGGTTTTCGTCATCAAGCCGAATGTCGATTTTATAATCAGCCTTTTGTTGCCAGTATTCATGGCCGGGAGCCCCCGATGCTGTGCGGTATACATTCGGGGTTGCCAATTCTTGTTTTAGTTGTCTGAATTTATTTTTATTCGTGTTTTCCTGAGCAATTAAAAGTGTGCCAGAAAATATTAAAAAGCCAATAATAAAACAGATTTTTTTCATTATGCAGTTAAACCCTTGGTGTTGTTATCAAAATGATAGATACAAAAGTAGCAATTGTTTATAGTTCTTGTACTTTTTACCATAAAAATTACTTATTGTTAAAACTTGTGTTGTTTTGTTTGAAAATGAGTTCAATCAAAAGAGTGTCGGAGCTGTTTTTATTAATAGAACCACAGCAATTCCGAAAGCCATTCCTGAAACAAAAATTCGCCAAAAATCAGCTTTTACCCGAAATAGGTTCACACTTAAAAAAAGTAGTGCAAAATACACCAGTAGAATTACAATCTGACCAAGCTCGAGTCCAATGTTGAATGCCAGTAGTGGGCTTAGAATATTTGACTCACGTCCGAGCAGTTCTTTCAGGTAATTGGAAAAACCCATGCCATGAATAAGCCCAAAAAACAACGTGAGAATGTACACAAAACGGTTGTTTTTGGCTTTAACCGGCAAAACATTGGCAATTGCCGTGGCTCCAATTGTGGCAGGAATAAGAAACTCGATAAGTGCTGGTGAAATTGTTAAAATATTAAGCGTTGATAATGCAAGGGTTACAGAGTGCCCCAATGTAAATGCGGTAATAAGTATCAGCACTTTTTTGAATTGAATAATACTATACCCGGCGCACAGTACCAGAACAAATACAATATGGTCGTAACCGTTAATGTCTATGATATGTTTAAAACCCAGCTTGAGGTACAACTCGAATAAACTCATAAAATTTTTATTTTTGCCCCATAATTTTGAAGGGCATGAATTTAAATAAAATATTTGTTTCTCTGAGTTTTATTCTTTTTGCTACTATTTCAGCGTATTCGCATCCGTTTTATGTGAGTATTTGCCAGGTTGATTACAATGAACAGAACCGTTCGCTGGAAATATCGTTGAAAGTATTTGCCGATGACCTGCTCCTGGCTTTAGAACAAGAGGGACATAAAAAACTCTACCTGGGTGAGGCAAAAGAGAATGAACGCACAGATGAATTTATATTTTCATACCTAAAAAATAAAATATATTTTACCGTTCATAACACGCATGTTCCCTATTATTTTATCGGAAAAGAAGTAGAAAAAGAAGTGGTTTGGATTTATTTGGAAGCATCTGGTGTAAGCGATTTTGACAAGTTTGAAGTGGATTGTACTTTATTAACAGAGGTATATTCTGACCAACGCAATATTATTCAGCTTAGTAAAAATGGAATTATAAAGAACCTTTTGTTGGATATAAGAAAAACAACAGGAACACTTGAATTTAAAGAAAACTAAAACTGCAATTACACTTATTGGAGTAGAGTAAGGTTTTGTGCCAGATAAATTTAACTTTGCTAATTAAATAAGCTTAAAAATGAATCCGTTAGCAATTGTTGGAGCTTTTATTATAACCCTGTCGTTTTTGGCCTATGGAATTGGCAGTATTTCCTTAGTACGATTTAAAATTGTCGGAAATATTGTGCTCATTTTTTTAACCATGGGTATTCTGTTCGATATTGCTGCCATTGTTTTAATGGTATTTGGAGCCCGGGGTACGCCTTTTACATTACACGGATTTCTGGGGGCTGCTGCATTTTTAATTATGCTGGTTGATGCGGTTTGGTGTTGGAAAGTATATTACAAAAACGGATTGGACAGTAAAGCTACCAACAAGCATATAAAATTTACCAAAGCAGCATACTTTTTTTGGGTAGTGGCTTATTTTACAGGATGTTTAATTATTTTATGGAGGTAATATGTCGAACGACTGGAAAGAACGTTTAGGGGTGGTTTTTTCAACCAATCCCGATTTTCAATACGATCAGGAAAAAGAAGAAGAGCAGGAAACATTGCCGGCAAAACAGCAGAATCTGCGGGTAATGCTCGACCGTAAAAAACGCAAAGGAAAAGCCGTAACATTGGTAACCGGATTTGAAGGTGCGGAAAACGATTTAAAAGACTTAGGTAAAAAGCTGAAGTCGAAATGTGGAGTAGGCGGCACGGTTAAAGATGGTGAAATTCTTATTCAGGGCGACTTTTGTACACGAGTAGTGGAGTTGCTTAAAGCCGATGGCTACAAAGTAAAACGCTCGGGGGGATAAAAAAAGCCCGCTCTTTTGTAAAATAAAGAGCGGGCTTTTTGTTTGCTTAATTTACTTTAAAACCTTCCGGACGTTTCCAGCGCTGCGGAGCTGCCGGTTCCGGTTTCATTTCAAATTCCTTGCCTTTTAGTTTTTCAAGTGCAACTTCTACTGCTTTTTCCAGCTGAGGATCACGGCCTTGTAGAATTAATTTTGGTTCCTGAATCACTTCAATATCAGGGGCAACACCTTCCCCTTCAACAGCCCATTCTCCGTTAACATCGAAAAAGCCACCACGGGGAGCCACAATTCGTCCACCATCAATTAATCGAGGGGTGTCCCAGGTGCCAACCAGTCCTCCCCATGTGCGTGTTCCAATTAGCGGCCCCAGATCTTTTGTTTTAAACATGTAAGGCAATAAGTCGCCACCCGAGCCGGCACGTTCGTTAATTATCATCACTTTTGGTCCCCAAATTCCGGCCATCGGAGTTGTCCATGGTCGGTTATTGTTGGCTTTACTGTTAAAATAGCCAAGTAGGGTACGGCTCATCACATCAATCATATAATCGGCAGCTGAACCGCCTCCGTTGTTTCGTTCGTCCAGAATTACTCCTTTTTTATCCTGCTGAGCGAAGTAATAACGATTGAATGATGAAAATCCACTTCCTCCGGTGTTTGGCAGATAGACATAGGCCAATTTTCCGCCTGAGAGCTCATCAACCTTTCTGCGGTTTCCTTCAATCCAGTCGATTGAGCGTAAGCTTCTTTCGCTTGAAATTGGTTCAACTGTTATTTCTTCTGCATTTTCAAGTGAAGTTGTAGATCCGATTTTTAATGTTGTTTGCCTACCCGAGGTTTGCTCAAACAAGCTGTATGGGTTAGTAGGAGCTCTTAATTCCACTCCGTTAACAGCCAGCAGGTAATCGCCCTCTTTAACGGCCATCCCTGGTGCGGCAAGAGGCGCTTTTGTGGAAGGATTCCAGCTTTCGCCATTGTAAATTTTGACAATTTTATAATAGCCGTTTTCTTCCGCAAGGTCGCAACCTAAAAGGCCTATCGGAATGCGGTCGATATCAGGCATATCGCCACCTGCAACATACGAATGACCAATGGCAACTTCTCCACTGATTATATCGATAATATAATTCATATCGGTTCTGTGGCGGGCATGTTTTACCCAGGGCGAATACCAGTCGTAAATGGCATCCCATGGAGCTCCGTGTACATTGTCAACATAAAGGAAATCGCGCATAAAACGCCATGAATCATCAAAAAGTTGCTGGTATTCTTCTGCAGGAATTACCTTTACTTTCATGTTGGTTTTTAGCCCTCCATCGCCGTTTTTAGGTTTTCCTCCTGTGCCTGCAATACTCCAGTTGCTCCCTTTTTGGTAGAGAATATTTTTACGGTCGGTAGAACTTACAACAGACGTTACGTCGCCTAAGAATTCTTCTGCCTTATTTTCTTCAGTTTCGTATTTATGAATAGTTACTCCGCGTTTATGCGGTACTACTTCTGCAACAAAAACGGTATTTTCCGGACCCTGAACTAAAGCTCTGTAGTTTCTGTCGGGCATATTTAATGATACTATTCGCTCTGAAATTCCATCCATATCGATAACAACATCTTCCGTTTTGTCGTCTTTGTCCGACTCCTTTTTGTCATTGTCGCCATTTTCATCTTCGTTTTCATTTTTATCCTTTACCTCTTCGTCGTCGCTGTTTGGCAAAATTGGCGACTCATCATCTTTCGACAAAACAATGCAATAAAGGCTTCTGGTCACATCCGGATCATAAGAACTCATGTCGAGCCATCCGGTTGCAAGTCCGTAATTTGTACTGGCCAAAATGTACATGTATTTTCCGCTGGCATCCCAGGCTGGAGTGAGCACATCAGCCATCCCGTCAGTTAGCTGGAAAGTCTGTTGCGTTTCGATATTGTAAACAAAAATGGCTTTAAAACTACTATTTAACTGCCGGGCATACGCAATCCATTTGCTATCGGGCGACCAAACCGGTTGCATTTCGCGGTTAGGGTGTGCAAAAATATCGGTTCCAACTCTGGTAACTGTTTCCGATTCCAGTTCAATAACCCAAATGTTATAATCGGTATCGGTGAAGGTAATTCTTTTACCGTCGGGCGACCATTCGGGGCGGAAGTAAAAGGTTGGGTTCTCCAGCGTATAAGTTTTTTTATTCTGACCGAACTGATCGGCAACAACGAGTTTGTACTCTCCACTTGCGTCGTTAAACCAGGCAATTTTGTCTCCCTCGGGCGACCAGGCCGGATAACGGTCGGCAATGCCCGAAGTGTTGGTAATGTTGCGCCAGGTTCCTTTTTCTTTTGGAACCGTGAAAATTTCACCACGGTATTCAAAAACAGCTCTTTTTCCGTTTGGCGAAATATTTGGATTAGTTAGGTTTCTTCCACTAACACTTTCCCAACGTTCGCGGGCAAAATTCATATCGCCTTTAACATTTATAACCAACTGTTTGTCTTCGCCATTTTTAGGATTTAGCAAATGAAGGTAGCCACCACATTCGTAAACTATTGCATCTTTACACGCATCAAGACTTTTTATATCGAATTGGGCTTGTTGCGTATGCTGTTTTTCTTGTTTTGTTTTTGGATCGAAAGACCAGATATTACTGGCATAGTCGCGTTCCGACAAGTAAAATACTTTGTTGTTGAACCACACCGGATCGAGATGGCGCTCGCCGGTGGGCTGGGGAGTTCGCAGCAGTTCTTTTGTTTTCATGTTTACAATCCATACCGGCATGGCCTGACCGCCACGGTAGTTGCGCCACTCCGGATCCCAGAAGGTAATAGGAATGTAGGCGATGTGCTTTCCATCGGGTGATAATTCGCCAAAAGCTGCACGTGGAATGTCAAGCGCTTCAGGCAAACCGTCCTTAGGCGAAACAGTAAAAAACTTGTTGGTTTGTGTTGGGCGTGCTTCTCTTCCGGAACGAAAGAGCACTTTGCCTTCGGGAGTCCAACCCTGAACAATATCGGCACCCGGATGCCAGGTAAGCCGTTGTGGCGAACCTCCGGTGGAAGGAATTACATAAACATCGGTATTGCCGTCGTACTGCGCCGAAAAGGCAATCCATTTTTCATCGTTTGAGAAATGAGGATTCGATTCTTCTCCTTCGTTGCTTGTTAAACGAATGGCATCGCCGCCATTTCTGTCAACTTTCCAAAGGTCGTTGGCATAAACAAAAACAATACTTTCTGAAGAAATTGTTGGCTGACGTAGCAATTGTGTACCTTGTGCATTGGCATAAGAGGCAAAAACAAACATCAGCAAAAGTAATGACGTTAAAATTTTCATAGATCTGTTATTTGAATATTTGTGTGAATCATCTGATATGTTGAGAAAGTCATTTGGTGCATATAATGTTCATTGGAACACACTATTTGACGCCTGTTAAACTAAATGATTACAATTTGAAGGTATAAATTTTTGAATGAACAGGGAAATGGACTGGATGGAAGAATAGCCTGTGTAAAAAAATTGTGGTTTTTATCTGTTGGGGGCAAAAAAAAAGGCCTCCGTAAACGGAGACCTTTTTAGTATCGTGAATTTCGATTTAGAATCTTTTTTCTTTGATACGGGCTTTTTTACCGGTTAAGCCACGTAAGTAGAAGATACGCTTACGACGCACACTACCGCGTTTGTTTATTTCAATACTTTCAATGAAAGGTGAACTGATTGGGAAAATTCTTTCAACACCAATGTTACCTGACATTTTGCGGATGGTAAAAGTTTTTGTATTTCCTCTTCCACGAACCTGAATAACCACACCGCGGAATTTCTGAATTCTTTCTTTGTTACCTTCCTTAATTTTGTAGCTAACGGTGATGGTATCACCTGCTTTGAATTCCGGGTGGTTTACTTCCACCTCAAATTCTTTTTCTACTAATTTAACTAAGTCCATTTTCTTAATTTTTAATAAGTTGGCAATGTATCCTTTTGTTTTTAAGGACAGAGATTGCATTAAATCGGCTGCAAAAATAGTGTTTTTTTCAATACCTCAAACTTATTTGAGCTTTATTTTCAATTACACAATTGGTTTTCAGTGTTAAAAGAAAACAACATGGCATTAGTGGCTGCTGCCAATAACTTTAAAATGTTCGCCTGTTGCGTTCACAATGGCTTTATACCACCATTCCGGATAACCTGCAAAAATAGGTGATGCTGGCATTCCTGTTTCGGTGCGGGTAAATTCACCGTTGCTTTCACGTTTAATATTTCCGTCGGCATATTTAATTAACAGGTATTGCCCCAGTTCTTTCCAGCGTTGGGTCATATCTTCTGCTTCATTCACTGAAAATTCCGTAATAAATTTTCGTGCCTGTTCTTCGCTGGCAGTGTTGTATAAGGTTTCTGCCGCCTTGTCAATTACAGGCACAAAAGCTACAAACTTGTCTTCCAGTTCTTTTTGTACCAGTTTTACATCTTTTATCATGTCGTTGTATCGCAGGTAGGCAAAATTGGCCACCTGTGTAAATGCCCAGAATGCCGATGTTTCGCTGTAGGTTAATAGGTCGCCGTTACCTACGGCAAAACATTCAGGAATTTCGGTAATTCCACAATACATTGGTGCGTAGCAGGTAGAGTAGGCATCGTCAACCCCAAACCAAAGAATACCGCCAATGGGATTCGGTAACCAGTTGCGGCTTTGGGTTACAAACGAAAAACCGGTTTGCTGAGTTGAAATAGCACGTTCGTTGCAGTAGGTTACCGAGTCAACCTCCCAGGTTAAACCTCTCCAACGATAAGGCAATCCGTAAGGGCCTGCCCCCAAATCCTGGGTCATATCCAGTTCGGTGCCTTCAAAGTGGTCGCGCATCATGCCCATTACATCCTGTACGTTCAGTTGCTTGTCGGGTTTAATCCAAAGAGGTAAACGGTTGGTCGGGAAGTCGTTTTCTCCGCCATGTTCAATAATCCCTTTTGCATATTCGGTGTAACTTTCCATTCCCTGGCTCACTTTGTTAAAACCAGCCCATACGCGTGCGTCGCAAAAACGTGCACCGCCAAAATCAACCGGTGCATAAACGTCAGAAAAACTAAAATCTTTATTGGTACCGTTGTACCATCCTTTTTCGCGGGCAAATGAAATAACATCTTTTGAATACAAGCAATTTTTTGAATCGTTTAGCGGGAAAGTGGTTATTCGCGCTTGGTTGGCGTGGCCGCTTATAAAACCATCAGGAATTCGCATAGCCACCCAAACGGCACCTTTTTCGCCTTCTCCTTTGCCAATCATCTCAAGTATCCACACTTCTTCGGGGTCAGCAATTGAAAACGATTCCCCCGAGCTGTAATAACCATAGTCTTCAACAAGACCGGTCATTACCTCAATGGCTTCACGAGCTGTTTTTGCTCTTTGTAATGTTACGTATATTAAACTGCCGTAATCCATAATGGCTCCATCCTGGCTACCCAGTTCCTGGCGGCCACCAAAGGTAGTTTCGGCAATAGCCAACTGAAATTCGTTCATGTTGCCAATTACACTGTAAGTGTGCGCTGGCTGAGGTATTTCACCGAGGTATTTGCCTGTATCCCATTCGTAAATTTTACGCATCGCTCCTTCGGGATGGTCGGCAGCCGGTTGAAAATATAATTCGCCGTAAAGGGTGTGCGAATCGGCGGCATAAGTTATCATTGTTGATCCGTCAACCGAAGCACCTTTGGAAACCAAAAAATTGGTACACCCGTTTGAAACCTGCTGGTTTAACAGAATAAATGCCATTACGAGCATTCCTACCATTGAAATTTTCTTCATTTTTAATCAGTTTATTTTATGAAAGCAACAAAGATAATTAAATGTGGTTTGCGGATTATGATTTTTGTTTGTTGAAATGGTGGAAAACAAAATTGAAAATGGATTCCATCTTTTCGATAGATGGAATCCAAATATTGTTACAAGCATCCTTTTATCTTCCCAAAAGTTTCCTCAATATCATTGTCTAATCCAACAGAAAATCGAACCAAGCCATCCGATAATCCCATTTCTTTTTGTACTTCAATAGGAACTTCTGACGATGTGCTATGTCCTGAGCAACTAAAAAGTGTGCGGAAATAACCCAGCGAAACGGCCAGGTAGCCAACACCTGCCTGTTGCATTTTAAACATTACTTCGTTGGCCCGTTTTTCTGTTTCCAAATCGATGGAAAGGATGCCGCCATAGCCAAATTCATTGTTCATTATCGAGTTATGCAGACTATGCTGGGGATGATCTTTTAGTCCGGGGTATTTAACTTTTTGTCCCAGTTTCTGTAACTCTTCGGCAACAAACAGCGCATTTTTGCTGTGTTGTTTCATGCGAAGGTGCAAGGTATGCAGGTTTTTCAGAATGCCGGAAGAACGCAAGGGGTCGAGCACCGGGCCTAACAGCATAGCAGTTCCGTCGTTTACATTCGAAAGCTGGTTAATAAATTCGTTCGATCCGCAAATTGCACCGGCTACACAATCATTTTTACCGTTAATGAATTTGGTCATACTGTAAACCACAAAGTCGGCTCCCAATTCTGCCGGCGAAAAAATCATGGGAGTAAAGGTATTGTCAACCATTAATTTAGCTCCATTATTGTGCGCAATTTTTGCCAGTTCCGGAATATCTGACACCTGAAGCAGCGGATTGGTAACGGTTTCGGTGTAAATAACTTTTGTGTTGAGGCGCATGGCATTTTTCACTTGCTCCAGGTTGGTAATATCTACAAACGAAACTTCAATGTTGTATTTTGGCAACCAGTTTTTCAGAAAAGCATAAGTGCCGCCATAGGTGGTTACGCTGGTAACAATATGGTCGCCCGAATTGCAAAGCTGTAATAGCGAGCAGGTAATTGCTGCCATTCCTGAAGCTGTTATCCATGCCGATTCTGTTTTTTCCATAGCCGCCAAAGCATCAGCAAGGTATTTATTACTCGGGTTCCAGTGGCGCGAGTACAAAAAGCAACCTTCCATGTGGCCCAGGAACGTTTCTTCCATGGTTTCGCCTTCTAAAAAAGTGTAAGTTGACGAATCGGTAATTGAAGGGTTTACACCACCAAATTCGCCAAATTGCTGAATGTCGTAAATTCTTTTTGCAGGATCTGAGTTCATGTTCAACGATTTAAGTTTGACGGCAAGTTAAACGGAAAGAATCTACGAGAGAATGATTTTTGTCTGTTCTTGCATTTCGTGCAGGCTGCTTTTTAAATTAGAGGAATAAGTAATAAGCCAACTATTGTATCAGGGCGCAAATACTTCGCCACAGCAACTATCGGATTTAGCGCCTGTAGCCGATGCTAAACAGTTCTTTTCTTCAAGCATACGCAGCACTCCCATAAATGCAAATACCAGCGCTTCTTTAAAATTAATGAGGTTGGGGTCTGGCAGAACCAGTTGAGTAGAGGTGTAATTTTTTATTCTTTCAATTAAAAACGAATTAAAAGCGCCACCTCCGGTTATAAGCATTTTGCCTGTTCCGCTGACGCTGTTGGTAAGCTGTATGGCAATATGCTCATAAACTGTTCGCAAAATATCGTATTCATTTATTTGCTGTGCTTGTATGACTGGTAAAAATGTTTCTTCCATCCATTCTCTGCCCAGTGATTTTGGCGCTAATTGCCGATAATAGGGCAGAGCATTTAGTTTATCGAGCACATTTTTATGAAGTTTTCCAAGTTTTCCCAGATCTCCGTTTTTGTCGAATGGTTTACCAAGTTTTTCCGCAAACTGGTTTAAAACAATATTTACCGGACAAACATCAAAGGCTCTTCTTAATCCATCCTGTTCAAACGAAATATTGGCAAACCCGCCCAGGTTTAGGCAATAATCGTATTCACCAAAAAGCAGGCGGTCGCCAATGGGAACCAATGGAGCACCTTGTCCGCCTTTGGCCACATCAAGGCTTCTGAAATCGGCAACTGTTATTGTATTTGTTGCTGATGCAATAGTTGCTCCATTGCCAATTTGCAAGGTGTAACCCAAGTCGGGCCTGTGAAATATTGTGTGACCATGTGAAGCAATCAAATCCGGTGCGAATTTGGTTTTTTGAATAAACTTTTGAATCTGTTCGCCCAGGTATGAGCCGTATTTTGTATTTAATAGGGTAAGTTCGTTTTTTGACAATTGTGGGGCGGTTTCGAGTCGATTTTTCCAGATTTTTGGATAAGCTATGGTCTCGGCTTCGAGCAGATGGTATATCCAACGGTTGCCTGCAAACCGAAATTCAACAGCTGCTATGTCCAGGCCATCAAGCGAAGTTCCCGACATCAAGCCAATGGCTTTAATTGTTTTATGTTTTTTAAATGGCGTTTTTATCATTTCCAAAAGCTGGCTTTGTAAATGGCAGTATTGTTTCGGTAATCGCTTACACTGAGTTTAAAATTATGGGTTTTACCTAATACAAAGCGTTCTGCATCAAAATAATGGGTAATTATTCCTGTTTTAGCATCGTATTCAAAAAGTGCCCACTTTTCGTCAATGAAGCCTTCAATCGACTTTATTCCTGCCAGATCATCTTTTATTTTGAAACGTATCCTATTTGATTCGGTTAAGGAATTATTCACAACACTTAAAGGTTCTATTTCCGGAGGAATAGTGTCAACAGTAAGCGCATAAACACCCAGGTTGCGTGTTTCGGTGCTTACCCAGCCGTTTTCGTAATTTCCACCTGCGGAATTAAATTCTCCGGTTGAAGGGTTTACATAGGCTAATAGTACTTTTGTTTGCAGATGCAGGGGGAGGCTGTCGGCGCGCAAAGCAATGATGGCATTTTTATGCAAAGGCACTGTGTTGTTATGAAAAAAATGGTAATCGGTATAGAGTTCTTTCCAGGAAGGTTCTGTGCGGTATTCAAATTCAAAATCGGCATAAAGCGCATCCCGTGGAATTTCAATATGGGCAGTTTCATTTCTAAATGTGTTGGTTTGCTGGTAGTAAAAAACAGGCTTTCTTGTGGAATCATTTTGTAATGTCATTTCATTTCCCTGCAATGAAAATGCCAGCCTGGAGCTGTTGCCATAAGTATCCTGCAATTCGATATTTACCTTCTTTGTTTCTGCGTCACTGGCTACAAGTCTGCCTTCGGTACCGTTATGGGTGTAAATTGGTAATTTGTTTCCGGGGTCCAGCCAGGTTTTTATGTAACGCCGTTTTATGGTTTTGTAGGCACTATAAACAATGTGGCTGTTAATATAACGCGAGGTGCTAAACGAAAACCGGTTGAGCGAAAAAGTAAATTGTTCCACATCGTTAACCGACATACGCAGCAGGTTTATGCCGCATTTATTATAACTGCCATTAAAATAGTCATTGGTTTCAATTCCAACCCCAATTTCGCCTCCAAAGGTAATTTCCGGATTGTTTTTCAGCCGGTAAGTTCCGTTAAAAGCTTCTGCCTGGTAGGTTTGCGGGGCGTTAGAGCCGTTAATGTGCGACTGTTTTGTTAGCGGTACCAAAATTACGGAAAATATTTTTGGAGCAATATTATCGGTAATCGGGAAATCATATTGTAACGGATTCAAAGGTTCTTCTGTTTGCGTATCCCTAATTTCGAAATGCAGGTGTGGCCCTCCGGAACTTCCACTATTTCCGCTTTTCCCAATTTCCTGGTCTTGCTTCATCGCGAAAAGATAGGGAGGCACCTGGAGGTCAACTCTGAACGATTTCTTTTCATACTGTTTATCTTTTACAAACTTTTCAATGGCGGGGGTAAAGCTGTTTAAATGGCCGTAAACCGTTGTTGTTCCATTAGCATGATTCAGATACAATGCTTTTCCGTATCCGGTAGGCGAAACAACAATGCGCGAAATATAGCCATCGGCCACTGCATAAACGGGTAATCCGGTTACACCTTGCGTTTTTATGTCGATTCCTGAATGAAAATGGTTAGTTCTTAATTCTGCAAAACTGCCACTTAACAATAGCGGAATTTTAAGCGGATTGGAATAATAGCGCTGTTGCGCTGTACTCAATACCGAAATCAGAAATAAAAAGTAGGTGAAAAATATTTTCATTGTTGTTTTATTGAAGGCGTCAAATTTATACAAATAATGATTCAAATAATGGTTTATGTAATTGTATGGCAGCAATTCTAAATCAATACCCGAATATCACAGCAATTGCACATGGTAAAAGATTAACAATGGCTTGTTAGCATAAAATGGATGCAATCGATTTGAATTACTTTTACAATCAGGAAAAAAAGTTAACTTTGTTCGCGAAATGCAGCTAAAATGACCGAAGAGGACCACTTGCTAATTAATGATTTGAAACGAAATACGCAGCAACTGTTCGAAAAATATATAGCGTTGGAACAGAAAAATGTTTTGCTGAGTAAACGGGTGGAAAGCCTGGAAAACGAACTTGAATTATTGGAGCATGAAAAGATAGAATTAGGTCGTAACTATGAGCAACTGAAAGTAGCCAATCGAATTTTATCGGCAAATGATGAAAACGGAGAAGCTAAACAGAAAATAGATGTTTTGATACGGGAGATTGATAAATGTATTGCATTACTAAATAAGTAATGTTTTGAAAGATAAAGACTTTAGAATACATATTAAGATTGATGGCAGGGTTTACCCCTTAAACATTAATCGCGATGAAGAAGAGAGATACAGAAAGGCTGCAAAGATTGTTGAAGAAACAATTTCTACTTTTAGAAAAATGTTTCAGGATAATGACAATCAGGATATTATGGCAATGTCGGCATTTCAGTTAGCTTTACGCTATACTGAAGAGCAACAACGCCGGGATTACTCTCAATTTATCGATGATATAAAAGATATTAAGGATGATATTTCTGATTTTTTGAAAGAAAAAGAACAGAAATGAGTTCGAAATAAAATACAAATCAAAGCCCGTATTAGGCCGGTTCAAGCGAGAACCTGGTTTATTACGGGTTTTTTAGTAACTAATATTTTGAATATGGATTTAATAATAGGAATAGTCGCAGGGTTTGTCGTCGGAGGAGCATTGGCTTATCTGATTTGGGATAAAGCCCTGAAGGCGAAAAAAAGACGGATACTTGGCGAAGGAAAAGCCGAGGCCGAAGTGATAAAAAAGGATAAAATATTGCAGGCTAAAGAAAAATTCCTGCAACTGAAGTCGGAACACGAGAAGTACATAAACGAAAAAAACTCGTACCTGGCTAAAGAAGAGAACCGACACAAGCAACGCGAGGCAACACTAAATCAGCGTCGCGATGAACTGAACCGTAAAACCAAGGAATTTGAAACTACACGACGTGAAGTGGATGCAATTCGAGAGAATTTAAACACACAACTTCAGCGTGTTGAGCACAAAAGCGAAGAGCTTGATAAAGTGCACCGCCAACACCTTGAAAAACTGGAGCAAATTTCAGGTTTGTCAGCCGATGACGCTAAAGCGCAGTTGGTTGAATCGTTGCAAGAGGAGGCTAAAACCGAAGCTGTTGCCTACATCAACGAAATAATGGAAGAAGCCAAGCAAACGGCCAATAAAGAAGCAAAGAAGATTGTTGTAAAATCTATACAACGCGTAGCTACTGAAACGGCCATTGAGAATGCGGTTACCATTTTTCATATTGAAAGTGATGAAATTAAAGGACGTATTATCGGTAGGGAAGGACGAAATATTCGTGCTTTAGAGGCAGCTACAGGTGTTGAGATTGTTGTTGATGATACACCTGAAGCGATTGTGCTGTCGGCATTCGACCCTGTACGTCGTGAAATTGCACGCCTTGCCTTACACCAGTTAGTTACCGATGGACGAATTCATCCGGCACGAATTGAAGAGGTAGTGCAAAAAGTGAAAAAACAAATTGAAGAGGAAGTAATTGAAACCGGAAAACGTACGGCAATCGACCTTGGTATTCATGGTTTGCACCCCGAATTAATTCGTTTGGTAGGAAAGATGAAATACCGCTCGTCTTATGGTCAAAATCTGTTGCAGCACTCACGCGAGGTAGCCAACCTTTGTGCTACAATGGCATCAGAGCTGGGTTTAAATCCGAAAAAAGCCAAACGTGCCGGCTTATTACATGATATTGGAAAAGTGCCCGATGATGAGCCAGAATTACCACACGCAGTACTGGGTATGAAATTGGCTGAGAAATACAAGGAAAAGCCGGACATTTGCAATGCTATTGGAGCGCACCACGACGAAGTGGAAATGCAGTCTTTAATGGCTCCAATTGTTCAGGTTTGCGATGCTATTTCTGGTGCGCGCCCAGGTGCACGCCGCGAGGTGGTGGAATCGTACATCAAACGATTAAAAGACCTTGAAGATCTTGCCCTATCTTATCCGGGAGTTACAAAAACCTATGCAATTCAGGCAGGTAGAGAATTACGTGTAATTGTTGGTGCCGATAAAATGAATGACCAGGAAACGGAACAGCTTTCGTACGATATTTCTAAAAGAATTCAGGATGAAATGACGTATCCGGGACAGATTAAAATTACGGTAATTCGCGAAACACGTGCTGTAAGTTATGCCAAGTAAATAAATTTAAAGAATCATAAAAAAAGCTTCAACCATTTGGTTGAAGCTTTTTTTTATACCTCAAACAAGGCCAGCAATTTTTCAATCTTTTTTTGCTTTTCGGTATAACCAACCGCTACATACGATTCCAGCATCGATTCCAGTAGCCTCCTTAAAAACAACACATCGGGAAGTGGTTCTGCATAATCGCGGAATGGTTTATAATCGTTTCTTTTTAAATGGTAATCAATTTCTTTCCGGCTGGTAATGGCTCCTTTATTCGATGGGTTAATGTAAAATAAAACCTCGGTGTCGCGCGTTGAGCCATGAACTTTCTGTGCCAGCTCTGCATCAACAATGGCCACCAACGGATTTTTAGGAAAATCAACCAGAAAAGCAGGAAGCTCGATGGCTCTTGCAATAATGGTATAAAATATACTCATTGAAATTGGATTACCCCTTTTGGTATCGAGCAGCTGGTTTAGAAAACAATTTTGAGGAGAGTGAGGATTACTCAGGTTTATTGAATAGCCGTTAAGGTTAAAAATAAAATGGTTCAGTATTGTTGTTTTTTCCAGCAGTGTTAGCGAGTTATTCAGTTCTAACCATATTGATTTCCTGAGATTTTCAATCTTTAACGACAGATTGAGCGGATTAAGATCGGGATACTGGAACTTGTCGATGGCACAGAAGCCTTCACATAAATCCTGTTTTTCCGGAGCCAGGGTTATCCAGTGTTTAACTCCGGCATAAGTTCTTTTAAATTGCAGGTTCTGAATAATATTTTCAATGCGATTCTGGCTGTTCTCATCAAAACTTTGTTCCCATTTTTTCTCGAGCGCCGGAATAATTTCGTCATCTTCCTTAAGCAGTTCCTGTTCTACTAACTCAAAAACGGTTCTGTCCGGATCATCAAGAAGGTTAATCAGTGCTTCAAGTCGTTGTGGTTCCATTCCTTAACTGCTTAAATTATCAAGTACTGCCAAAATCAATTTTTTCATTTCTTCGCGGTAGTTCTCATTGGCCGTAAGTGTTACCCGGTTTGCAATAATTAAACATACCGTTAGTGCATTATGGCCCAGCATTTTACTTAAGCCGTAAATGGCAGAGCTTTCCATCTCAAAGTTGGTTATACGTAGGTTGTTGAACGAAAAATTTTCAATTTGTTCATTTAAATTAGGGAAGGCTAGCGGTAGTCTTAGTTCGCGGCCTTGTGGTGCATAAAAACCCGGAGCCGAAATGGTAACTCCTTTTTTAAATGCATTTGCTGCAAACTTGTTTAAAAGAGCCTGGCTTGCATTTACCGTGTATGGAGCAGCTAAAGCAGTACTCCATTGCGTATGTTTTTTAAATGCCTCCTCAAATTCCATATCGCAATACTGTTCGCGGTTGGCATAGTAATTCAGCAAGCCATCAAAACCTATTGACTTTTCAGAAACAACAAATGAATTTACCGGAAGATCGGTTTGTAAGCCTCCGGAAGTGCCAATTCGTACGATGTCGAGCTGCTCCGCCCGGGCCTTAATTGTTCGGCTTTCCAAATCAATATTCACAAGCGCATCCAATTCGTTAAGTACAATATCAATATTATCGGTGCCAATACCGGTTGATATCACTGAAATCTTTTTCTGCTTGTAAAACCCGGTAATGGTTTTAAATTCTCTGTTTTGCGTGGTAAATATAATTTTATCGAAAAAACCGGCAACCGTATCTACCCGTGCCGGATCGCCAACCAGGATAATTTGTTTGCCAATGTTTTCCGGTTTTAAATGCAAGTGGAAAATACTACCGTCATTGTTTAATATAAGTTCCGAGTGTTTAATCATAGTTTGCTTTTAATCACCCATCAAAACTATTTAAAATAACATGGAACACCAATGGCTAAGCGGAAAACATATAAACATGTAAGCCTAACGCTTTTATGCTGACTATTGATTTTTGTTAAAAACCTACAATATGTTAAGCAGGCAGGATAAAATTGAAGCTATTTTTTATAAACTTCTATTTTGATATTAAATAACGCTTTAAATTTTTATTTTTGAGAGAAATACGAATCTAAGAATAAACCAGATGTCATTTAAAATTTTCTCACTTCAACTTACCGGAAAGATAAAATCGGTTGCTGCCATTGAGCAAAAAAGAAAACAATTGGCTGACGATTATGCCGAATTTTTAAAAACAGAAAGTTCGGAAGAATTGAAATCGTTTTTAGAACTGGAGAAATACGTAAACTCCGCTGAATTTTCTTCTAAAAAGAAAGAAACAGAGGGATTAAGTTTTAAAGGAAGTGAAGAAGAAAAACAATTAAAGGAATTTCAGCGCCTGCAGAAATCAGCACGAATAAAAAATTACTTTAAAGTGGCAGGATCATCTGACCTGCTTCGTTATGAAAAGGATAAAGAATCGAAAAAGTTAGCTGATTTTTACGCGCTTGAAGATTACGTAAAAGAGGGAGACTTTGAAAAAGATAAACGAGAAATAAAAGGTCAGATTTTTAAAGGTTCAGCGGAAGAAAAGCATCTGAAAGAGTTTAACCGCCTTGAAAAATCAGCTGCGATAAAAGCCTTCCTCGAACTGGATGGGTCTGCAAAACTAGAGAAGCACAAAGCTTTTGAAAATTCGGAAAAATTAAAACGTTTCACCGAATTACAAACCGCAGCAGAAAGTGATCGTGAAAAGAAAAAAGAATTTAAGAACCTGCGAAAAGATGCGGAAATAAAAGAATATTTTCGTTTCGAAAAATCAAAAAAATTAAAGCTTTTTCACGAAATATCGGGTAGTCATAACCTGGCCAGGTACAACGAATTAAAAGCAAGTACCAACGAAGAGGCCTTTAAGCAAAAAGTTGCCTATTTAAAAGACAAAAAGAAATTTGAAAAAAGTGAAGCTTATAAAAAGTACAGCGAATATAAAAAGCTGGCTTCAGACGGAGTGGTGGTTTTTGTGCTTAAATACGAAAAATCAAAGCTTTATAAAAATTACCTTGACGTTAAAGAATCGTTTGATTTGAAGCGCCACAACGAGTTGGAAACATTAATTAAATCTGACGAATACAAACAGAAAAAAACCTGGTTGGAAGACAAAAAACGTTGGGAAAAAACCGACGACTTTAAAAAATACCAAGACTATCAAAACGACAAAAAGAAACCCGAATTTGTAAAGTTCTTTAAATACAATAAATCAAACGATTTTGATTTCTTTAAAAACTGGGATCTTGTTTTTGAAGATTCCTTTTCGGCTACTAAACCGGAGGACGAAAAATGGTATACCACTATACCGGCAGCTACAAAATCGGGGGTTAAAAACTTTGCAATGCCCGGCGACCTGAGCATATTTACCGACGGTGCTAACCTTAAAACCGGACAAAAGCTTGCAATCCAGGTAAAAAAGGAAAATAAAAAAGGAATGGTATGGCAAATGCCTGCCGGATTTGTGCCCGCCGAATTTGAATATACTTCGGGAATAATTAGCACCGGTGATAAGTTTACATTGCAAGATGGAATTGTAGAGGCAAAAATAAAGTTTGATCCGGTAAAACAGGTAGCGAGTTCTTTTTATCTCTCGGCCGGAAATAATGTGCCGCGCGTTAATCTTGTTGAGATGGGACCCAACAATATTTTAGGTATTTATACACTAAACGGCAGTGCAAAAATTGCCTCCGAAGGCTTGGAAATTAACAACCTTAAAAAAGGTGAGTATATTTTTACGCTGCAGAAATCGGGAGCTAATTTTACCTGGAAAATAAATGAACTTGAAGTACTGCAGTTAACCAATAGCGAACTTAATAAACCTTTGGAATTGAATGCATCGAGCATGGTGGTTCAGCCGCTGGCAGGTAGTTCGGCAGTTTTTGAAATAGAATGGATTAAATGCTACCGAAAAAAATGAATTTGAAGGCCCCGGATGTTAACTGGATGAATGAATTTAATGGTGCAATTACCGTTTGTGATACCGCAGGAATTATCGTATACATGAACAGGTATTCGGTGCAACAATTTGAAAAATATGGCGGTGAAAAACTAATTGGCACAAATTTGTTGGATTGCCACCCTGAACCAGCAAAAAGCAGGCTGAAAGAGATGCTTGCTAATCCGCAAGAAAATACTTACACCACCGAAAAAGCCGGTAAGGAAAAAATAATTACTCAACGTCCCTGGATGATGAACGAAAAATTTGCCGGTGTGGTTGAGTTATCTTTCGACCTCCCGGTTGATATGGTACACCATAAGCGCGATTAAATGTTTTGCTCTTCGCTTTTATCCCTAAAATTATAAGCCACGTTTATTAAACAGGATATAACCAAAGTTAAGCGTAACATAAATGTTGGTATTGCTTTTTTCGTAGTAATTTACCGATAGGCTTACAGGCCCTATTCCGGTTTGATATACAAGCGACGCCATGCCTTGCAAATAGTAATTCTCGATAAAATTATCACTTTCAATTACGGAATAGTCGGGTTGTTCCAATTCTTCAAAAATAGGGCAGAAACCGTAAGCTTCAAGGCGTAAGTGCATCTCCGGAGTAAAGTTGTAAATCGCTTTCAGGCCGCCGGCAACATATTTATTGGAGTAAAATTGGTCGATAAACAACGATTTGCTGTGTGGCGTTGGTGTAAACCCTGTTGCTGCTAATTTTGTAGATCGGTAGGTTTTAAACAAATCCTTTGAGCTGAGGTAACTTTGAATGTGTGTACCCAAAACCAACTTTTTACTTAAGGAGAAGTAACGAAGTGCATGAGCTTCAAGCTGGAAGTACCGGTGCTTTTCGGGCGACATGGAATAAGCCGAAGTGCTGTTGCCTGCTTTGTATTGCTCTTCGCCCATTACAAAGCTGCCTTCAACTCCACGGTGGGCACCTTCGGTGGCGTATTGTTTGTAATTCAACGAATTATTTTCAAAACCAACTTTGCTCACAAAAGCATTAAATTTCGAATTGTTGGGGTCGCTACTATTGTTCGATTCTTCGGTTTGATAATACTGATTACTGGCTACAGAGTAGGCGAGTCCACCATACATTTTGCTGTGTAAACCAAGTGGGAAACCGGTTTCCACTCTAAAACTCGATTCGTCTTTAATAATATAAGGTTCGCGCACATCTTCAAAAATAAGCTCGGTACTCGACGAAAAATAGTCCCAACGGTTAAATGTAAGGTACGATTCAAGATAAAACGGCAGGGAGGTGGGGTAGTCGATTCGTCCGCCCAGTTTAAACGAACTGTAAAACCGTCCGAAATACAGGTTTGAATGCAGGGAGTAAGCCCTACTGTTGTAGGCCCTGTAATTTATTGCCGCAAATCCCTGGTTAATGGGTTTTGTAGAAATATTGCCACCAATACTCAAGTCCATACGTTTTTCAGGTTCAACAATTAAATGCAGGTCAAAATATCCGGTGTTTTGGTTGTAACGCGTTATTGGTTGAATTGATTTTAACTGCTCATCGGCAACCAGTTTAAAATATTCGGTTTTTAATGTAGAGAGGGGCACCACATTGTTGCGGTGTTTTATACTCTGAATAATAAATTGGCGCTGCATGGGGTCGGTAACGCCTTCAACCTGAATGTTTTGAAAGTATAGTTCAGGTTTCTTCTTATTAAAATTGTTACGTTTTGCCTGTACTTCTTTTTGGGGAACTCTTCGGTTTACAATTTGTTTAATGCCTTCAAGCGCTTCGAGAGCTGTTTTTTCTCCCCTCGAAAGTACATTTTCTATTTTATGAAAATCGAGTAAGCCCACATCATCAAACTTGGTTTCCAGTAAAATGCCGTCAGATGGATCTATTTCAAAATTTGTTGGACGCATAACCATGTTTGATATTTGTTGCATAACATCGTCGGAGTCGGCAGCTTTCACGTCATCAGCAACCTTATGGCCAATTATGATATCGGGGTTAAAAATTTCCTTCATGTAATCGGTTGGGAAGTTATTTAGCAAACCCCCGTCAAAAAGCAGTTTCCCATCAATCTTTATGGGTTTAAAATACAAGGGCACAGTCATCGATGCGCGTATTGCATTTCCCAGATCGCCATTACGCAACACCAACGGTTCGCTATTATTAACATCGGCAGCAATGCAGAAAAAAGGAATCATGAGTTGGTTAAAATCGTAATTACAGGCAGCACTGGTAGCAGCCGTTAGCTCCATAAAAGCAAAATCCATTTGTTCGCCCGGAATGATATTGGTGGGTGGTAGAATTTTTACTTTTTCATCTTTTTTGGCCACGCGTAACTGAATCCATGTAGGGTCTTCCTCCTGCCGTTTAAAATAATAACGATATTCGCGTTGTATTTTCCCGGTCGACCAAAAATAAAAATCATCCGATTTAAATAATTCTTCCATTTCGTCGGCAGAATAACCGGCAGCATAAAGTCCGCCAATAATGGCTCCTATTGAAGTCCCAGAAATATAATCGATTGGAATATCGTTTTCTTCCAATGCACGAATTACGCCAATATGTGCCATGCCCTTTGCTCCGCCACCACTCAGCACAAGCCCTACCGATTGTGCCTGTGTTTGCAGCACAACTATAGTAAAAAGAATTAGAAGAAGTGGCTTTTTCATTTGTTGTGTTGTTTTCTGAACGCTATCAAATTTACAAAAAACGATAGTTTGTTAAATAAACAAAACGCTAATTTTTTTGAAAATACGAACGATATTCAATTTTTTATATTTTACAAGACATGATTTTATGGTTTAAAGTTGCTTTCTCGGTATATATTTTTCGTATGCACGCCATAATTAATAATTTTGCAGAAAATAGAAGAAACCTGAATCATGAAAAAATTGCTCTTTTTTATCATTTTTTGCCTTTGCATTTCTACTGGATATGCGCAAAGTGGCAAAGTTTTAGAATCGTTAAAATTTGAAAGTAAGGTTGTGGATTACCCCGTAGCGTATTCTGTTTATTTACCACCCGATTATGAAAGCTCGAACAGGAGTTACCCGGTACTGTATCTTTTACATGGCTATTCTGACGATGAAACCGGATGGATTCAGTTTGGGGAGGCAAACAGTATAGCCGACCGCGGAATTGTTGCCGGTGATTTTCCGCCTTGCATTATTGTTATGCCCGACGGTAAAGTATCGTGGTATGTAAATAGTGCCGATGGAAAGGATCGCTGGGAAGATATGTTTATACAGGAGTTTATTCCTTTTGTCGAGCAGAAGTATCGAATTCGTCAGAAGAAAGAATTCAGGGCGATAGCCGGATTATCAATGGGAGGTAATGGTGCCTTACTGTTGGCGATGAAACATACAGATTTATTTTCGTCGTGTGTTGCCATGAGTGCCGGCACATTTACCGATGAAGAGATTCTTGCCAATGATAAATACGATCATTATTTTGGTTCGATTTACGGTGCCAAAAAAGAAAACGCTGTGAGCGAGCACTGGAAAGCTAACAGCCCGTTACATTTGCTCGATACGGTGGATAAATTAAAGCTTAACTCGGTGCGCTGGTATATTGATTGTGGCGATGATGATTTCTTGTATAAAGGCAACGCTGCACTCCATGTAAAAATGAAAGATTTGGGGATTCAGCATGAATTTAGAGTGCGCAACGGAGGTCATGAATGGAGCTATTGGCGAACAGGACTTTTCGATGGACTTCAGTTTATTTCGGCAAAATTCAGGAGATAATTAAGGGGAAAAGCGTTTTGTGTTGTTCATAAAAGAGAAACACTTTATTAAATTACAATTTTGAAAAAGCTTTTTGCCATACTCTTTTTTATTGGCCTGACCGTTTTTTGTGAGGCTCAATCTCAATCAAAGCCTGATTTCGTTTGGGGAAATTCATTTTACTACAATACCTGTATTGGCGATACCATTCGATTTAAAAATGCCGATGTTGTTTTGCTGGCTACAAATAATCAGTTTAACACAATTAAGTTGAATAATGATACGCTTGTTTTGAAAGTGAGCAGGCGCAGTTTACCTGTTGTTTTTAAGGGAATTAGAATATTTGTTGCTGATAATAAAAATGTGAAAGATATTGCCTGCAATGCGCAGGTTCATAGTTTGTTAACTTCAGATGCATTGATCTGTTTATCCGATGCATCTGCCAAAATGCTTCCTTTCAACTCCTTTACGTTTCCGGTGAGTTATAACGATGGCTTTAACTGGAATATGAATGAAGACAATCATATGTTTTCGTACTTAAGCCAAGCGTGTGCCAATTCAAAAAAACAGGGTTATTCGCACGAGGGAATTGGCCTGGCTTTAACCGATGCCCGCGGAGTTGAAAAGCATTGGCTTGTCGCAATGGAAAATAGCTCGGTGGTTTGGATTGAAAATAAGATTCCCGACCGGATGAACAAGGAGGCAGCCATTTTATTGCAAAGCGAATCAAACCCACAGCTGTATTATTTTTATCATCATTTGTACAAAAATAATTTGGAAATAAAAGACGGGCAGCGAGTAAGACAAGGTCAATTGCTGGGTACTTGTTGGGGGGATGATACCTGGGGATTTGTTCAGTTGAGTTTGCTGAAAAGCGATACAATTCCAGCTTTTGCTGATTGTTTTGCCAATGCTGTAAATTTTTTCCCTCAGCTTTATGAGTTATATTTTAAAAATACCTTTCATTTTTCGCGAACGTTTACGCGCGGCAAAGTTGAGTTTGCCCGCTCGCCTGTAAGCAATGGAAATCAGAAAAATTTGCTGGCTTTTGAAGAATATGCAGGCATGGGATGGCTTTTGGGGGCATGGAATGTAAGCGACAAAGTAATGGCATGCACGAAAGGAGAGCGTGGTAATGCAAGGCTCGGCAAAACTATGTTTAAACACACAAAAGCAGCATGTACCAATCCTGTTGATTATTATGATTTTGAAATAAATGTTAGGAATGGCGTTTACCGTATACGTGCGCAGGTAGGCGATTGCGAGCAAGCATCCTGGCAAAAAGTAGTTTTTGAAGGAATTGAAGCTGTAACCTACGATTTGCCAGCGGGCGAACAAAAATGGACCAATGAACGCGTAGTTAAAGTAAACGACAGAAGGTTAAGCGTTCGTATTTTTGTCGATCCAGAGGATAATAAAATTGCGGGCTTAAGCGAAATTGTCTTTCAGCAGGCCTATTAAAAACGAATAGTCATGCCGGTTTTTACCTGGGTAGTGGTAAACGTTTGATAAAACTGTGCCAGCGCTGGAAGGGCTGTGCAGTGCGAGGGCAATACAATTTCAACTTTATTTTTCTGAAAATATTTAATGGTGTTTTGGGTTTGAACATCTTGCTTTTTAAGGTGAAAACCTCCAATTACTGCTCTTATTTCTTTTATTCCGGTAACAATTTTGGCATATTCGCAAATGTTACATATTCCGGAATGCGAGCAACCGGTTATAACTACCAACTGGTTGTTTACAATTGCAGCCAGCGCTGTATCATCAACAATAAAGTCATCTGTACCATCAGCCAGCATAAAATCAGTGGTTAAGCTTTCAAAGTTATTTTTGCGTGGAATTTCGCCCAGGAAATAGAGATTATTGCTTAGCTTTAATGATGTAGAACTCTCTGTTAGATCAAAATTCTGCAAAGCCTGTTTACGTGATATTTTAAGACCAACAGGGGTGTGGTCAGCTTTTCTAAACCGTTTTGAAAAACTTGCCGGATGCGTGAACAGCTGTTTGTTGCTCAGGTGAATTAACCCATCGCCATGATCCCAGTGTCCGTGGCTTAGTACCACTTTATTTACATCATTGCCGATATCTATTTTTAGTTTTCCGGCGTTTTGTAAAAAAACGTCAGAATGCCCCGTGTCAAATAAAATTTGTTCTTCATCAATTTCAATTAAATAAGACAATCCGTGTTCGGCCAAAAATTTACCTCCGGCCACATTTTCAGTTAAAATAGTTATTGTCATATTTTCGGCTTGCATGGTCTGTTTTTATGAAAAATAGTAATCATTTGTTTATAATTGGGTAAAGTTAGTTAAAATAATTTAGCCTGAATTACATTCTAATATTGACTCGCATTTGCTAATTATTTATTTTTAGATAATCAATAGAATTCTTAAGCATAACAAGTAATCAATAAATATTTTAACATGAGATTTTTAATTATTAGCATCATTTTATTATCAGTATTTTATTCACATGCCCAGGATTGTAAAGGTTTTATTCCTTATAAAACGGGAACAAAATGGGAAATTACCAACTACAATGCGAAAGGAAAACCAACAGGAAGAATAGCTTACGAGTTGAAGAGTAAAGAAAATAACGCCGAAGGTTTGAAGTATACGGTGCAAATGACGTCGTATGACCAGAAAGATAATGAAACGTTTTCGAATACTTTTGAAGCCTGGTGTAAAAACGGTGTTTTTGAATTTGATATGAAACGGTTTATGAGTGGTGAATCGATGCAAATGTTTGGCAATACTGATTGCCAGATTGACGCGTCGGAAATGGAAATGCCTTCCATGTCGGCTGCTGCCGGCACAGTATTAAAAGATGCATCGCTGGCAATTTCAACTTCAGGAGGAATTGGCTTGAATATGACTGTTGATATTAGCGACCGAAAAGTTGAAGCAAAAGAAAAAATTGAAACTCCTGCCGGAGTATTCGATTGTATTAAAATATCGCAATTGATTTCTACCAAAATGATGGTGAAAATTCAAGCCAAATCAATTGAATGGTATGCTGAAGGGGTTGGGATGGTTGCGTCAGAATCCTACAATAAAAAAGGGAAACTGATGGGAACAAGCAAACTTACCCGTTTTGAGAATTAGGAGCAGGAAATAAAGTTCCAAAGTTTGCTTAATTCTTCATTAACAGGATGATCTGGTGCAAATTCGACCACCGATTGTTCTTTTAGCATAGCTTCAACAAACAATTCGGAAAATGGAATTTTGCCAGAGAGCGGAATTCCATTTTCTTTTAAATAGGCCTCCACTTTCGAAGTAAAATCGGTGTTGATATCAAATTTGTTTATTGCGGCAAACAGGGGGACATTAAACGAACGTACGAGTTTTACCAAACGTTTGGCATCGTGTAATCCCGAAACTGTTGGTTCTATTATCAGTAAAACGGCATCGGTACCGGTAATTGAAGATATAGCTGTACATCCAATCCCCGGAGGACCGTCGTTAATAATAAATTGAGCATTTTGTGCCAGTGCCAGTTCTTTCGATTTTTCTCTGATTTGAGTAACCAGTTTTCCCGAGTTTTCTTCTCCAGGTGCCATTTTTGCATGTACCATGGTTCCAAAACGTGTTGTGGAAATAAACCAGCTGTTATTCAGGTTTTTGTTGGTTTTAATTGCATTTGCCGGACAAAGTCGTTCGCATAAACGGCACCCTTCACACTGAAAGGGATTAACTTCAGGCATACCACTTTCGTTTGTAAATATTGCCTCAAAGCGGCAAGCATCAAGACATAATCCACAATTTGTGCATTGGTCCGACAAAATTGTCGCTATCGACCCGCTATCAAATTGGTGTGATTCCTTAACTTCTGGTTTAAAAATTAAATGCAGGTCGGAGGCATCAACATCATTGTCGCAAAAAACAGCACTTTTGCATAAAGTTGCCAGGGCAGCAGTAATACTTGTTTTTCCGGCACCTCCTTTACCACTTAAAATTGTAATTTCTTTCATCTAACTATATTGTTGCTCCCATGTCATGCACTCTGCAAAACCGGTTTTAATTGATCAATTATTGAGTTATAAGTCGTTTCTACCTCAATAGGAATCGACTCAAAAAGCTTACCTGTTGAATACCTTTTTGCATAATTTTTTGAAAAGGGAATCTCACCGAGTAAAGAAATATTGTTCTTTTTCAGGTAGCTAAATACCTTGTTGTTGCCTAATCCGGCCTTGTTAACTATAACGCCAAAAGGTTTTTTAAGATCGTCGAGCAACTCTACTGTAAGTTTTAAATCGTGCAAGCCAAAAGGTGTTGGTTCTGTTACTAAAATTACATAGTCTGCTGTTGCAACTGTTTCTACCACAGGGCAACTGGTTCCGGGAGGAGCATCCAAAAGTGTAATTCCTGTTTCTTGTATTTGTTGTTTTTTTAACTGTTTTATTAGTGCCGTTTGCATTGCCGAGCCTATTTCCAGGCGACCCTCGGCAACCGATTCGCCCTGCGGGGTAGTGTATTCCGAGAGATTTCCGAGTGGCCTCTGTACAGATTTAATGGCATTAAACTCGCAGGCTTCAAAACATGCTCCGCACGAATGACACAGGTCGTAATTAACTTCGGTAAAATGCAGTTTTTTCACAATACTTATTGCATTAAATTCGCACCATTCTACACATTTTTTACAGAAAGTACATTTCTCTCCATCTATTTCCGGTACTTCAGTAAATACCGGTGTGTCTGTTTTTAGTATTGCTCCCGGAAAGAACAAAAGACTGTTGGGTTCTTCTACGTCACAATCGATAAGTTTAACCTTATTGTATTTTTTAGTTAAAAAATGAAGCAGGTTAACACTAACCGTTGTTTTTCCTGTGCCGCCTTTGCCGCTTGCTATTGCAATTTGCATAAAAATTTGCTTTAAAAAATTCCCCGGAGTGTTTCTCCGGGGAATACCGATTTAGTAGCTAACTCCGAGTACCTATAAATAATTAAAAACTCAGAAAGCGCTCTTTTCCATTTGCGCGTATTGTACTATTGTTGTGTTTTTTATAAATGTTTTTTAGTGATCGCAGTAATTGGCTGTAAACTCAATTGATTTCTCGATAAAACCAAGCGCTAATTCCGAAGCACTTAATTTTGGTGCACCTACGAAAACATTTACGTCGTTGTAATTAAATATCTGGATAGCTTTGTGTCCCATTCCTCCGGCAAGAACGTCGGTAACGCCTTTCCCTGCAAGCCATTTTGGTAAAACACCCGGCTCATGGGGAGGAGGAGTAACGTTTTCTTCCTTTACTATTTTCCCATTTTCAATATCAATCAATGCAAAATATTTGCAATGTCCGAAATGTCCGTCTAATATCCCGTTTTCATCAACAGGAACCGCAATTTTTTTCTTCATATCGTGAAATAACCTGATTATTTTTTCATTCGACCGAAACCCATACCCCGGCCTCTTCTGTTACCTCGCCCACTGTTTGTTATAACTGTTTCGTCGCTGCTTTGATTGCGGAACCTGAAACCTCTTCCTCCTCGGCGACCAAAATTCATTACCTGTTCTGCATTTTCAGCAGAGTTGCACCTTCCTTGTTTTCTTCCGGTTTGAGCTCCTTGGCCCATTGGTCCGGTTTGATCTAGTCCTGGCATCTCGTTAATTGTTTTCAATTTTAAAAATCACATCTTTTACATTTAATTCTTCTTCATTTAACTCGATCATCCGGATGTTAAATTTTTCAAGCATATCTTTTGCTTTGGGGCCAAAATGACCTGAAATAATTTGTGTGGCACCTAGTTCTGCAGCCATTTCTGACGATTTTGTGCCTGCTCCACCATTTGAGTTTTTAAAGCTGTTTTCAATAAAATTGGCGGTATGTGTTTCTTTATCGTATACACAGAACCAACCTGCTCGTCCAAAACGCAAATCAAATTTAGCATCTACATTATCTCCTGAAGAAGTAATTATTGTTTTCATTCTACAAAATTGTTTGTTTTCTTTTATTTAACTTATGTTCTTTACAAAGATAAGATAAAATATTTGTAATTGCTAAATTAAAATGAACAAAAGTGCATTAAGTGGGAATGGATTTTGAATTTGATTCAAAATAAAAAAGTTGCAAAACATAACTCTTTATTGTTCTGCAACTTTCTGAATAGTTGAGGAGTATGTTAGCAACTATAGCTCTGATTCTTCTGTTTTCTTTTTAACACGATTAGCAATTAGCAAGGTGATAACTCCGGCAAATATTGCAAATGCACCAATAATTTTCACAATTGCCAGCGCCGAGGTGTATGGCGATGATATTAGAATAATACCAAGGATGATTGAGAAAATACCGCCCCATAACATAGACCGTTCGCCAGTGTTTAAGTTGCGTACTTTTATTCCGGTAATAACGCCTGAAATACCATTGATTAAAGCTACCACACCAAGAAACCACATTAGAAACGAGGTGGTGTAAACAGCGCTTGAAAAGGGCTTTAGTATCACAATAAATCCGGCAATAATACCTAAACTACCGGTAATTAGTCCCCACCACCAATTTTTCCTTATGTTACGTTGTTGCCAGGTATTAAATAAGGTAACTATTCCGTCAATAAGCCAATAAACGCCGAGAATAAAAATTAGAGTGGCTAACGTTGCCTTAGGGAAAATCAGCAGTATTAATCCAACTACAAGCAGCGTAACTCCGCGTGCCATAATTAACTTCCATACGCTCTCAGCCACTTTTTTATTTTTGTTGTCTGTCATTTCCTTTAATTTTTATTGTATTGAAACACGATTAAAGTTAAGTTAAAAAGCCGACATATACCAAGTATAATAAACAGGAAAAGGTTGCCGATTTCCGACAACCTTTTACCAAAACTCCTTTTGCAGTGCAAAAAAGCTTATTCTACTCCTGCTTTTTCAAGGAAAAAATCCAGCGGACAGAACTTTGTTAACGAGGATTGAAGCAAATTCAATCCAACAAATCCTGCCAAACCAAGCCAGTAAATATTAACAAATATGGCTAAAAGAATACTTGTTAAAACTAATATTCCTGCTACTGCACGTATTATTCTTTCTTTCATCTTAATCGTGTTTTATGCTTTTAAATCAAATAATTATTTATACAAATTTTTCAACGGCTGAAATGTAGGCGCTAATCGGACTAACTCCTTCAACCTCTTCATTAAAAGTTCTTATACGTTCTAGTAGTTCGTCGGCTTTATCAGCAGCTAAAAACGTAAAAGAAATAAAGTATCGGTACGGATTTTTCGAGGATCCGAACCAGTTAGAGATATCTGAATTTCCGTCAGCACTTTCCATAAAACCATCAACGGGTAATTCGCTGTAGGAAGTTATTTTAATATCGCGAAAGATCTTTTCCAGCTCGTGGTGGTATGCTTCTGCACTTTGAATAATAATGAATTTCATTAGTTTTCCTCCTTATTAGTTTTATCATTTTCCTGTAACTCCGGTGAAAGGTTTTCTTGTTTTTTCTCCGGGTACTTTTTCTTCTCTGTCATATAATAAATCAGCGGAACAATAATTAGTGTTAAAAATGTAGATGCAATGGTTCCGCCCATAAGAGAAATGGCAAGGCCCTGGAATATCGGGTCAAACAGAATAACCACAGCTCCAATAACCACAGTACCGGCAGTAAGCAGAATAGGAGTGGTACGTACCGCACCGGCCTCAATTACTGCATCTTTTAATGGTATTCCATCTTTTAGCCTGAGATTTATAAAGTCGATAAGCAATATGGAGTTTCGAACCATAATTCCGGCGAGGGCAATTAAACCAATCATTGAAGTTGCAGTAAAGAATGCTCCCATCATCCAGTGGCCTAGCAAAATACCTACCAGCGATAATGGAATGGCCACCATCATTACAAAAGGCACGGTAAAATTCTGGAACCAACCGATTATAAGCATGTAAATAACTAACAGAACTACGGCGAAAGCTGCTCCCAGGTCGCGGAAAACTTCATAAGTAATTTGCCATTCACCATCCCATTTAAGGCTGTAATTGTCTTGAACAAATGGCTGTTCTGTAAATTCTTCATTTAACACATAGCCTTCAGGAAGTTTTATTTGATTCAGGTTTTCACTCATTTCCAAAATACCGTAAACCGGACTCTCCAGTTTCCCGGCAACATCAGCCGTTACATATACCACACGCTTTTGGTTTTTTCGGTAAATACTCTTGTCCTGAATTTCTTCTTTAATTTCAACCACATCACCCAGGGCAACTGTCTGACCGGTCATGCTCATAATATTTACCTTTTTCAGGTCTTCAATACTGGAGCGTTCGTCTTCCGAAAAACGAAGCGCAATGCCCACCTGCTCGTGTTCTTTTTCAGCATACAGCTGTGCAACTTCTTGTCCACCAAGAGCCATTGCCACGCTGTTTACAACCTGTTGTGTTGAAACACCCATCAGTGCAGCTTTCTCTTTAAGTACGTTAAATTTATACTCTACCTGGTCGTCTTCTACCTGCCAGTCGATATCCACCACATCAGCCGTTTCCGAAAATAGTTTTTTCACCTGGCGACCCACTTCAATTTGCTGGTCGTAATCCGGTCCGTAAATTTCGGCAACCAAAGTTGAAAGTACCGGAGGTCCGGGTGGAACTTCTACCACCTTGGCGTTGGCATTAAATTTTTTGGCAAGTTCCTGAATACCTGGGCGCATGGCTTTGGCAATGTCATGACTTTGTACTTTTCGCTCCGTTTTATCAGTAAGGTTTACCTGTATATCGGCTACATTCGACCCGCTGCGTAAATCGTAATGACGTACTAAACCATTAAAATTCATAGGTGAAGCTGTTCCAACATAAGTTTGGTAATTTAATACCTCTTCCTGTTGTGCGATGTAGGCTGCAAGTTCTTTTGTAATTGCGGCCGTACGTTCCAGCGTTGTTCCTTCGGGCATATCTATTACTACCTGAAACTCGTTTTTATTATCAAAAGGAAGCATTTTTACGGCTACCATTTTAAAATAAACCAGGGTCATTGATGCCAATAGAAAAACAGTAATTGTTCCGATGAAAGTCCAGCGTTTCCAAGGTGATTCCAGCATGGGCTTCATGGTTTTGAAATATATTTTGTAAATCGGCGAATTTTCAAGTTTAAATGCCTTTTTTACTTTATCGTCTTTTTCAACCACTTTTAGTAAACGGAATGCCAGGTACGGTGTAATGGTAAGCGCTACCAGTAACGAGAATATCATGGCAATTGAGGCTCCAATTGGCATTGGGCTCATGTAAGGTCCCATTAACCCCGATACGAATACCATTGGCAAAACGGCAGCAATTACTGTAAAGGTTGCCAAAATAGTTGGGTTCCCAACTTCGTCGATTGAGCGCATAGCCGCCTGAATAAATGGCAGCTTTTTCATTTTAAAATGCCGGTGCATATTTTCGGCAATAATAATCGAGTCGTCTACCACAATACCGGTAACAAATACCAATGCAAAAAGTGTAATCCTGTTTAAGGTATAATCAAGAAAATAATAGCTGAACATGGTTAAGGCGAAAGTAATGGGTACCGATAAAAATACCACCAGTCCACCGCGCCAACCCATGGCAAGCATTACCACAAAGGTTACAGCAATTATTGCTCCGGCAAGGTGCATTAATAACTCCGATACTTTGTGTGAAGCTGTTTCGCCGTAATTACGCGTTACATCAACATGTACATCAGCCGGAATTAAATCTTTTTCAAGATGTTTGATTTTTTCAAGAATTTCATCCGATACTTTCATGGCATCGGCCCCTCTGCGTTTGGCAACCGATATAGTAACGGCCGGATATTCGCCTGCAAAATCAGTATTTCGTTCGTCCATGGTTCCAAAGCCAAAATTAACATACTGAATAGGTTCTTCAGGACCATCAAGAATGCTGGCAACCTGTTTCAGGTAAACCGGGCTTCCGCCATGTATGCCAACAACCAGGTTTGAAACGTCATCCGAAGTTTTTAGAAATTCGCCGGCTTCAACCAGGTATTCAACATCGTTTTTATTAAAAGAACCAGTGTTAAGTTGCTGATTGGCAGTTTGAATTTTTTGAGCAATACTTAGGGCATCAACATTGTACCGGGCCATTGCGCCGTTGTTTAATACCACTCGTATTTGGCGCGATCTACCACCAATAACTTTTGTTTCAGATACGTCAGTAACCTGCTCTATTTCGTTGTTTACTTCCTGTGCAATCCGTTTTAACTGGTAATCGTCGTAGTTCTCGCTCCAGAAGGTAAGGCCCAACACAGGAACATCGTCAATTGACCGTGTTTTTACCAGCGGTAAACTTGTTCCGTGTGGCATCTGGTCCATGTGTTTCATAATCTCGTTATACATTTTTACCAACGAGCGTTCAATGTCTTCTCCCACATAAAACTGAACGATAAGCATTGCCTGGCCCGGCATTGAGGTAGAATAAACATATTCAACCCCGGGAATGTTGGCAACAACTTTTTCAAGCGGTTGCATTACGCGCGATTCAATTTCTTTTGGGCTTGCTCCGGGGTAGCGAAAGAAAATGTCAGCAATTGGTACATCAATTTGCGGTTCTTCTTCGCGTGGAGTCAGGTACGAGCTGTAAATACCGATTGCCATAAAAGCAATCATTAACAGCGGCGTTAATTTCGAATTTATAAATTGTTTGGCTATTCCGCCAGCAAATCCTGTCTTCATAGTTGTATTCTTAATTGTTAGCAACTAAAGCTCCGTCAAAAAGCTTGCTTTCAGTTGATTCAATATATTCTTCACCATCACTTAATCCGGAAATTATTTCAATCTTGTTTCCAAATGTTTTTCCGGTTTTTACCCAGCGCAACAGGGCATTACCACTTTGGCTTACGGCATAAATACCAACTAACTGTCCGCGGTGTACCAAGGCATTTTTATCCACAAGAATTCGTTTCTGTGTGCCGTGCTTAAACAGTACCTCGGCATACATGCCGCTGTAAAGTTTAGCTGAACAATTTTCAGGTATTGTTACCAAAACTTTAGCCTGGTATTGGTTGCCGGTATTGGTGGTTGACGGGTTTATCTCTACTATTTTTCCATCCAGCTCGGCTTCAACTGCAGTAAATTTAACTTTAACCGCATCGTTTAACTTTACTTTTGCAATATCGGCTTCGGGTATACGTGCAATTACTTTCCACTGCGACGGACTTTCCATGCTTAACAGTGGCATTCCCGGGTTAGCCATATCGCCTTCCTGTACAAATTTACTGGTGATAACACCGCTGTATGGTGCGCGAATTAGAGCATAACGCATGGTTTCTTCCACTTCTTTTTCCATTTGCTCAATGGCTGCCAAACGGGCTTTGGCCATGTTGTAGTGGGTGCGTATGTCATCCATTTCTTTATCCGATGCACTTTCGGCTGCATAAAGGGCTTCAAATCGTTTCAGGTCTTTTTCTGCGCTTTCAAAAGCTGTTGTTGCTTCCACTTTATTGGCTTCCACCTGTGCTTTTTTTGCTAAAATATCCTGGTTTCTGATTTGAACCAATAAGTCGCCGTTACTAACCTTTTGCCCGGGTTTTACATAAATACGGCTTATCTGTCCCATAATTCGGGTACTTAGGTTACTTTGTTTATCGGCTTCAAGTTTGCCTGAGAAACTATGCATAACAGGGTAATCGGCCAATTTTGCCAGTGTGGTTTGAACTGTAATTTTTTCTTGTTTTGTGGTTGAATTATCTTTTTCTTTTTTACCACATGAAATTGCAATTATTGATAGTAATGCAACAGCAATAATAAATTTTGATTTTTTTAATTGTGCTTTCATTTTGTATGGCGTTTATTCGTTAATATCTTGTTCAATTAGCAGTTCCATTTGAAAAATGGCCTGTTTATAATTATATATTGATTGAATGTATTCAAGTTCTTTTTGCGAGGTTAAGGCTTCTGCCATCAGTAAGTCGGCTGTTTTTTCCAAACCTTGTTTAAAACGATTGGTTCTGATTCTTAATGATTCATTGGCTTGTTCCTTGGCCAGTTTACTCGATTGAATTCGATTGTAATTTAAGGTCATTTTGCGCGTAGCCCGGTTTATTTCAACCTGGCTTTTCGAAAGGTAATCTTCGTAGTTGTACCTGGCTTCATCCAGCTGAGCACTTGCATGCTGTATGGCTCCGGTATTTTTATAACCGTTAAACAAACTCCAGCTTAATGATGCTCCAACCATATAATTATTGGCAGAGGTTCCAAATAGATTGTCATCATTCCATTCCACAGCACCAAATGCATTTAAACGTGGAATAAACTTCATTTTATTTGATTTTACCATGTTTTCGCCGGCCTCTATTTGTTTTTGATAGGCCATCATATCGGAACGGCTTTCAAGATTTACCGTATTTTGGTCGATAATAACCTGCATTGGCGGTTGAATCAGCGAGTCGGTTGTTTCAATCTGCTCGCTAAACTCAAGCCCTAATAAATGAGCAAGAAAATCGTTAGCCGTTTGTTGCTGGTTTTTTGCTTCCAGTAGTTGATTTTTACGTTCTTCAAGCCTAACGGATGCTTCAAGTACATCTGCCTCTTTGGCAAATCCCTGCTCGGCATTGTCTTTTGTTAGGCGCAGTGCTTCGTTGGCAACTGCTACAGATTTTTCCAATACCTTAACCGACGACTCTGCCAGCTCCAGCATGAAATACGCGTTTTTTACCTCGTACCGAATGTTTAATTTAACACGGTTACTTTGAAATGATAGAGCATCCAACTGATTTTTTGCAGCCTTTCTGGCATAAATTCCATCGAGATTAAGCAGCGGTTGTTGCAGTTCCAATTTGGTTTGGAAATTCTCCATCGTTCCCGGATCATTTAGCAAATCAGGATTAAAATCTGATTCTTGCACAATTTCCTGCTTCAGTTTAAAACCAAAGGCAGATAAAGGATCGTTTGTAGAAACACCGGTATGACTGGCTTCAAGTCCAGGGAGGAACACTGAATTGGTCATGCGGTATTGGGCACGTGCTGCCTCAATGCGGGCTTCTGCACTTTTTACATTTAGGTTGTTTTCGTCAGCCAGGGTTAAAGCTTCACTTAAACTCAATGGTCTTGGTTGGGCCATTAAAATTGCCGGTGTGATTAGCAGCAATAAAAATACGTAATTGAATTTTTGTGTTGACATATTATTAATCGTTTTTGATTCTTTTTCACTGCAAATATATGTTATTAAATATAAATATCTATATAAATAGATATATAAATAATTTATCAGTCATACTTTTAATCTATTAGCTTGTTAAGCTGCGGAATGGTGGCGATACTGCGCTTATGAAAAAAGGCTGTTGCAATCAAAATACTGATTCTGTTAATTCTTAGTTTACAGTGCAGTACGGAGTTTTTAATGTCTGGGTTTCAGTTTTTGTAAGGATATATTTGAAAAAATATACAAACTGTTAAACATTATCTCAATGTTAAAAAATTGAGATAATGTTCAATATAGCTCGTGTTGGGGGTACAACTGCTAATAATTGGGTAAAAGGTTTGGAGGATGTAGTAAGGCGGTTTACTTAAAGGATTGCTGCAAGGCTACCATTTTTATGGCTGTTACAGCTGCTTCGTCTCCTTTATTGCCAAGTTTACCGCCGGCGCGATCAAGTGCTTGCTGCTCGTTGTTGGTGGTTAGTACGCCAAAAATAAACGGTTTGTTATACTTCAGATTTAAATCTTTTGTACCCTGGGTAACACCTTCGCAAATGTAGTCGAAGTGGCGGGTATCGCCCTGAATAACACAGCCCAGCAAAATAACCGCATCAACGTTATCCATTTCTGCAAAAAACTGTCCGCCCAAAGGCAGCTCAAAAGTGCCAGGAACATATTTTACTGAAATATTATCATCGGTAGCACCATGTTTTTTTAAGGTATCGACAGCTCCATTGGCCAATGCCGAAGTTATTTCCCAATTCCATTCTGCCACAACAATGCCAAAACGCATATTTTCTGCCGTTGGTACCGAGTTTATATCGTATGCTGATAAGTCTTTTGTTGCCATAATTTAATTGTTTAAAATTGCGCCGGGCGCAATATGTATTTCTACAAACAAAAAACCCCTCAGAAGAGGGGTGTAACTATCATTTGAATTGTTTTGTTAATTCAATTTTGTTTTAATGCGTGCGATGTACCGATCGGCATTTGTTCCTTCTGTAGAAGTCGGATATTTTTCCTTAATCTCCTCATACAAAGCCAGTGCATTTTCCAACTCATCCATCGACTCCAGCAGGTTTGCCGCTTTCATCATATAAACCGGAGTGGTAAGTTCATTGTCGGTTACTGCATATGCCTTTTTGTATTGTTTTAATGCTTTGTCGCTTTCACCCAATTCAAGAAAAGCGTCTCCTTTAGCTCCTTCGGCTACCGGTGCAAGCAACAAATCATCAGTTTTAAAATCGTTCAAATAATCAAGTGCTGCTTCATAGTCTCCCATGTACAGGTAAGAAATACCGGTGTAGTATTTTGCACGATTAGCTGATTTTGTTATTCCGTAATCATCAATAATATCCAAAAACCCAAGGTAATTTCCATCGCCATTAATGGCCAGGTTAAATGAGTCCTTTGCAAAATAATTCTCGGCCATAAACATTTGCGAGATAGCCTCGTCCTCTTTTGGTTGTAAATAAAACTTATTAAAACCAAGGTACAAGGCAACAACTACAATTACACCACCAATTGCGTAACTGATGATTTTTGAGTTGTCTTCGATAAACTGTTCCGTTTTTGTTAACGCGCTTTCAAGTTCTTGTAAATTATCGGCCTGTTCTACATTCTTCTTTGCCATTTCTGTCTTTTTCAAAATTGTGCCGCAAAAATAGCTTTTTTTTCAAAACTGCTTCTGCAATGCCACTATTATTTTGCAGAATAATCAACATAAACCTGTTATTAACTGCTTTTTGTCAACATTTCGGAAATGTGCAGGCATTTTATTTAGTTTTGTGGCAACGAATGTAAATACATTGCTAATGTATATTGAAGAGATTTTAATTGTAAATTTTAAAAATATCCTGGAAGTAAAAGCTGTTTTTTCTCCTAAACTGAACTGTTTTATCGGAAAAAACGGGGCTGGCAAAACAAATATGCTCGATGCAATCTATTACCTGTCGTTTTGCAAAAGTTTTTTTAATGCAACCGACCAGTTAAATATTAATCACGAAGAGAGCTTTTTTATGCTAAACGGAAGTTATGCGCGGAAAAGTTCGAAGGAGATTATAAATTGTGGTTTGCAAAAAGGACAGAAAAAACAGTTTAAACGAAATACCAAGGTTTATAAGAAATTACAGGAACATATTGGCTTGTTACCCCTGGTAATGATTACACCATCGGATGTGAACCTGATTTTAGGGGGAAGCGACGAACGTCGAAAATTTATGGATGGGGTTATTTCGCAATACAACCAGGCCTATCTTGATGATCTTTTAAAATACAACAGGGCATTGGTTCAACGCAATAATTTGTTAAAGCAATTTGTAGCTGAGCGGTATTTCGACGAAGATTTGCTGGGTATTTGGGATGATCAATTGATCGAATACGGATGCCGTATTCATGATGAACGGAAAAAATTTGTGGAGAAGTTAATCCCGGTTTTTCAGCGCTACTATAATTATATTTCGCAAGGTAATGAGGTCGTAGAACTAGTCCATCAGTCGGACCTTTACGATGCTGATTTTAAAACGATGCTAAAGGCGGCTTTGCCAAAAGACCGGATTGTACAGCATACCACCGTAGGAATTCATAAAGATGATTTACAGTTAAAAATTGGTGAGTATCTTATAAAAAAGCTCGGGTCGCAGGGGCAAAAGAAAACTTATCTTGTGGCGCTAAAACTGGCCCAGTTCGATTTTATAAAGGAAATTTCGGGGCAAAAACCGATTTTATTACTGGATGATATTTTCGACAAGCTGGATCACCACCGGGTAGAGCAAATAGTTACTGCTGTAGCAGGCGAACAGTTCGGTCAGATTTTTATTACCGACACCAATCGCGAGCATTTGGATACCATTATAAAAAAAATGGATGCCGATTATCGGATATTTAATGTTGAATCAGGAAAAGTAGAATTGGCAAAATGAGAAGAAGCAATACGCAGTCGTTAAGCGAAGTGTTAAAAGAGTTTATCGAGCAAAACCGCATGGAACGAAAGCTTAAAGAGGTTGATATCGTGCAGGGATGGGAAAACTTGCTCGGAAAAACCATTGCACGCTATACCCGCAATATTTACATCAGGAACCAGGTTTTATATGTTGAAATTACATCGAGTGTAGTTAAAAATGAGTTGTTTCTGATGCGAGAAGAAATTTGCAGGCGCATTAATTCCAATGCCGGCGAAGAAATTATAACCCGAATTGTTTTTAAATAACAGGTAAGCAATGAATATAGACGATTTAAATGAAAATTTTGGAGTAGAAGGAGAAGTGTGTTTTATGGAGTTGGAGGGCGACCTTCCATTTATTACCGTAACCAATAAATACGCTGAAGCGGATATTTGTTTATATGGTGCACAGATAACTGGTTTCAGACCGGCAGGTACCACTGATGTTTTATGGATGAGCCCTTACAGTGTTTTTGAAGTGGGTAAAGCCATACGCGGCGGAATTCCCGTTTGTTTTCCATGGTTTGGTCCGCACGCCGAAAATGCAGATTTTCCGCAACACGGATTTGCACGTACATCGATGTGGCAGGTGCTGGAAGTAAAAACTCTTGAAAAAGGAGAAACTTCTGTTGCTTTACAGCTAAACAATTCGGCTCAAACCCAAAAATTCTGGCCACACGAATTTGCGGCTAAAATGATATTTATAATTGGCAAATCATTGTCGGTAACGCTTGAAGTTAGCAATACTTCCACTCATGAATTTTCGTACACTGCTGCCTTGCACAGCTATTTTAACCTTTCAGGTGTTGAAAACATCAGCATCGAGGGGCTGGAAAATACATCCTACGAAAACCAGCTGGATGGTAAACGTTACACACAGGGCGAAAAATTATTGGGAATTTCGGAAGCTATTACCAGGCATTATTTTAATACAACTGCTGATTGTGTAATTACCGACCCTTATTTTAATAGAAACATACGTATTGGAAAAGAAGGCAGTAAGTGTTCAACCGTTTGGAACCCATGGGCAGCAACCTGCAAACAGATGAGTGATATGCCAAATAATGCCTACGAAACATTTGTTTGCCTTGAAACGGTAAATAATATCAACGACAAAATTGTACTGGCGCCGGGACAATCGCATGGCACAACAGCAATTATCAGCATAGAGTAATTAGTCGTAAAAACGTTCGAAAGTCGAAAAGAAAAAATCGGCCTCGCGCTTTGCATTTTCATCACTGTCGGCACCATGAACCGCATTTTGAGTAACACTGCAGGCAAACATTTTGCGTACGGTTCCTTCAGCCGCATTATCGGGATTAGTGGCACCAATCAGTTCGCGGTAATCAGCAATTGCATTTTCTTTTTCAAGAATGGCGGCAACAATAGGCCCCGAGCTCATAAATTTTACCAGTTCATCGTAAAAAGGTTTTCCCTGGTGAACTTCGTAAAACGAAGCTGCCTGCGTGCCCGACATGCGTGTAAGCTTCATCGCCCGAATTACAAAACCGGCTTCATTTATCATTTTCAGAATTGCGCCAACATAATTTTTTTTAACCGCACCGGGTTTAATCATGGTAAAAGTTACGTTTCCAGCCATCTTTTAATTTTTAAATGTTCGTATTCCAATTCTTACAACAACAGCAAATCGCTTTTGCTCACTTTTTTAATAAAATACTTGTCTTCTACAATATTAACAAAAATTGGGTTACATACGTTTTCGGGCGAAGCTAGATTTTTTATCTTTGCCAATTCTAATTTTTTGATATTTTGAAAAATACTGAAATAGAGATTATTACGTCAATAAGTACATTGCTTAAAGCAAAGGCTTTAAAGATTGCAATTGTGCCACACGAAAATCCTGACGGTGATGCCATAGGCTCGGCTCTGGGCCTGGGACAGGTACTTAAAAACTACGGGCACGAAGTAAAGGTTTTGTCGCCAAATAGTTATCCTGATTTTTTAAAATGGTTTTCGGCTGAAGTGCCCGTGCTGATGTATAACGAGGATAAGAAAACAGCTAAAAACTGGTTGAAAGTGGCAGATGTAATGATTTGCGTTGATTTTAATGATGCCAGTCGGGCAGGAATATTGGAAAAGAAAATTCTGGAGTTCCCGAATAAAAAAGTGATGATCGATCATCATCCGTACCCCAAAGAATTTTGCGATTTTAGGATTTCGGAAACTTCGTATAGCTCAACTGCTGAACTGGTTTATGATGTTTTATGCAAAGCTGGTTTTCAATCGTACTTTTCGCAAAGCGCAGCAGAAGCATTGTATACCGGCATATTAACCGATACCGGAGGCTTTAGCCACAATATTTCAAAAAATACATTCAGGGTGGTGGCAGAGCTCTTAAATTACGATATCGAAACCGATAAAATTCAATCAGCTGTGTTTCATAACTTTTCGGCCGACCGAATGAAGCTGCTAGGTTTCTGTTTGAACGAAAAAATGCAGGTGTTCCCGGAATACAGAGCTGCGGTGATAAGCATTAGTAAAAAGGAACTGGAACATTTTAATTTTCAGCCCGGCGATACCGAGGGCTTTGTAAATTACCCTTTATCTATAAAAAATATAGTGTTTAGTGCGTTGTTTATTGAAAAAGACGACTTTGTAAAAGCTTCATTCCGCTCTAAAGGTGATTTTCCGGCCAATGCTTTTTCCGCTGAAAACTTTAACGGAGGCGGGCATCTTAATGCCGCAGGAGGGGAGTCGGAATTGAGTTTTGAGGATACATTAACAAAGTTCGCGCAACTTTTACCCCGGTATGCGCATCAATTGTTGAAGACAACAATTTAAAAATGGTAAAAATGAATTTGAAATTAATTACAAGATTTTTATTGGCGAGTATTATCGGTTTAGCTTTATGGGCATGTGTTGACGAAAGCGAAGATTATGTGCCGCCGACAAAAGCTGAAGAAGCAGCTCTTTTGAGCGAGTATTTAGATACCCTGCAAAACAGAGGGCTTGATATTGATACGACCTCCATGGGGGTGTATTATATAATTGATTCAGTAGGTAATGGTAATTACGCATACGCAGGCGATACCTGTGTAGTAAAATATACCGGCTTTTTTCTTACGGGAGATGTTTTTGATACTTCAGGAAGCAACACCTTCCAATTTGTATTGGAAGGTGACAACCTTATTGAAGGTTGGACTGATGGCATGAAAGTAATTGATGAAGGAGGAAAAGCCTACCTGATTGTGCCTTCGGAACATGCCTATGGAACAAACGGGGTAATGGATTACTACGGAAACTATTCAATTCCGCCAAATACTTCGCTTGTTTTTTACATCGAGATGGTGGAAATCAAACCACTTGATTAAATTTGCAGGATATAGTAGAAAGACAAACTGTTTGTAATAGAAAATAATTAAAGGTCAGATGAAGAAAACACTGTCATGGATTTTGTTATTGTTGGGTGCTGTAGGATATTTAGCCTGCGATGATGGAATAGATTACGAAAAAATGAGGCAGGAAGAATTAGCCCTGCTGGAAGAATACATTAACGAAGTTCATCCGGATGGCGAGCCAACAGCATCCGGGCTTTATTATTTTAACGAGAGCGGAACCGGCGAAGGAGACACGATAAAAACCGGCGACCGGGTACAGTTGTATTATGCAACCTGGTCGTTAATTGATGGCCCCGACAGCATTTTGGTTGACGAAACAAATGGTTATTTAGATGGCCACAGGTACGAACCTTATGAAGTAATTGTGGGGGCAGGACAGTCGATTACAGGACTGGAAGAGGCCTTGTTATACATGCAGAAAGGAACAAGATCGCACCTGGTTATTAATTCTGAGTTAGCCTATGGTCAGCAAGGTTCCGGAACTCTTATCGGAGCTTTTCAAACCATTTTAATGGAAGTGGAAATTTACAAGGTTATTCCATTTGAATTTAACGAAGACGAAGAGTAATAGTCTTGTTTACAGTTTTTTATGAACAGAGCCCAGCTGTTAAAAAAATTACTTCCCGGTTTTATTCCTCTTTTTGTTTTTATCGCTGCCGATGAAATTTGGGGGACTAAAATCGGGTTGTTAGTTGCCATAGGTGTTGGAATTGCCGAAATGTTGTGGATTGCTGTTAAAGAAAAGCGATTCGAGAAATTTGTTCTTTTTGATACTTTACTGCTGCTCGTGCTTGGTGGGGTTTCCATTTTACTCGAAAATGATATCTTTTTTAAGCTAAAACCCGGATTAATTGAACTGATTCTGGTGGCGATTTTAGCCATATCGGCATTTTCAAAAATAAATGTTATTGGATTAATGGGGCAGCGTTATATAAAAGATGTAACGTTTGATGATGCTCAAATACAGCAAATGCGCCACAGCATAAAAGTGCTGTTTTTTATTTTTTTGGGGCATACTATTCTGGTTTTTTATTCGGCTTTTTATATGAGTAAAGAAGCCTGGGCCTTCATTAGTGGTGGCTTGTTTTACATTATTTTTGGTGTGTACTTTTTATATGAATTTGTTCGTCAGCGTATGAAGCAGAAAAAAATGCAGCAATCACTCGAAAATGAGGAATGGGTGCCATTGGTTGACGAGAACGGAAAGGTGACAGGGCAGGCCCCACGCAGCAATGTGCACGATGGCAGCAAACTTTTACATCCGGTGGTGCACTTGCATGTGTTGAATAAGAATGGAGCCATTTTACTGCAAAAACGTCCGCAACACAAACTCATTCAGCCCGGGAAATGGGATACAGCAGTTGGAGGGCACATTACAGCAGGAGAGACCATCGAACAGGCCCTGAAAAAGGAAGCTTTTGAAGAAATTGGCTTAAAATATTTTTCAGCCAAATTGCAAAAGGTGTACAAATGGGAATCTGAGGTGGAGTCGGAACTTATTTATCTTTTTACCACGTACAATACAAAAGGTATCGGAATTCAGTCGGATGAAGTGGATGAGTTAAAATTCTGGACGAAAAACCAGGTGGCGAAAAACATTGGAGAAGATGTTTTTACCCCTAATTTTGAACACGAATTTAAGTTGTTGAAGGAAATGGGTATTCTACTTCCGTAATGGCAATTGAGCGATAAGCTTTTTATCTTAAGTAATTGATTATCCCAACAAAAAAATTACCGGTTGTTTATGCAAATCGGGCACTCCGCCTTTTTTCCATTCCTGAATAGTTTTGGTTTGAATAAATTCTTTTTCGCCGGTAATATTAGCTGCGATGCACAACAGGGTTGATTGCGAGCAACCTTTTAAAACATCGGCAACCAGCTGGTTATTTCGATAAGGCGTTTCGATAAAAATTTGTGTTTGCTGCGTATTTTTTATGGTTTTTTCCAGGTTTTGTAATTCACGTATGCGTTCTTGTGGTTTTACAGGTAAATAACCTTTAAACGCAAAATTCTGTCCATTCATTCCCGAAGCCATTAGTGCCAGTAAAATAGATGAAGGGCCCACAATAGGAACTACTTTTATGCCCCGTTTATGTGCCATTTTTACTATTTCGGCGCCCGGGTCGGCAACACCGGGGCAACCTGCTTCCGAAATTACAGCAACATCATTTCCATCAACCACAGGTTTTAAAAACTTTGGTAAATCGGCGGCATTGGTTCTTTTATTAATCTCAAAAAAGGTACATGCGTCAATATCAATTTCGCGGTTAACCTGTTTCATAAACCGGCGTGCTGTTCGAATATTTTCAACAATAAAATATTTTGTATTTGTTAGAATTGAGCCAACCTGTGCAGGTAAAACAGCCTGCCAGTCGCCTTCAGCCAATACATTCGGAACCAAATAAAGTGTTGCCATTTCGTAAAATGATTTTTGCAAAAGTAGTTATAATAGTTGTTTCACCATTGCTTTTGTTAATTTTGCGGCAAATGGCAAATCCTTCAATAAAAATTAAAGCAACACTACTCGGAACCGGAACCTCTCAGGGGGTGCCTGTGGTTGCCTGTAACTGCGACGTTTGTGCTTCAGAAGACCCGAAGGACAAGCGACTTCGTTCGTCGCTTTTGCTTACCATAAACCAGCAAAATTTTGTTATTGATGCCGGCCCGGATTTTAGGCAACAAATGTTACGCGAACAGGTGGAGTCCTTACGTGCCATTTTGCTAACCCACGAACATGTCGACCATATCTTTGGACTCGACGACATTCGCTCGTACAATTGGATACAGAAAAATCCGATGGAAATTTATGCTGAGGAGCGGGTGCAAAAAGCCATTAAACGCATTTTTAATTATGTGTTTGCCAGTTTTAAATATCCGGGCATACCGAAGATGCATCTCAAGTCAGTAGATGGCCGCTTGTTCGCTATTGATGGCATTGAGTTTATGCCCATTAGATGCTGGCACCATAAATTGCCTGTGTATGGTTATCGGGTGGGGGATTTAACCTACATTACCGATACTAATTTTATTGAAGAAAGCGAACTTCAAAAAATTGCCGGAACAAGAGTACTGATTATAAATTGCCTGCGAAAGGAAAAGCACCTTTCGCATTTTAACCTTGATGAAGTTTTGGCAATTGTTAATCGGGTAAATCCAGATCAAACGTATCTAACGCACATTAGCCACGCTTTTGGAAAGTATGAAACCGTACAGGCTGAATTACCCGATAATGTTTTTCTTGCCTACGATGGATTAGAGCTGGAGCTGTAATCAGCACTCTGCCATTGCATCATAAATTTTAAAACAGTTTGCAAGAAAAGTACAGGTGTTTGCTGTGCTTTAGTCTTTTTGTTTTAGCCAGGGCAGACTAACCAAAATTGCCGAAACCAGGTAGATTAAACCCGCAAAAATTAATGCTTTGTTTAAACTTATATTGTCGGTAATCCAGCCCAGCAACGGCCCAATTCCGGCAAAAGCAATCCGAATAACAAAATTGCGAACCGAAAGCATGGTGGCCCTTACTTCGCTGGCAGTGTGTTCGTTAATGTAATTTTTTAAAATAGGAGTTGCAATTCCACGTACCAGGTAAAACATAAACAGAAAAACAAAGCCCCCGTACGATACCTTAATTCCTGACAATATGTAACCAGCAGTGAGCAAAATGATAATGAATAGAATTGACCACTTTTTTCCTAAAAATAGCTCAAATTTATAGGCAAATACGCTTGATATACCCACCGTTAGGTTTAGGGCTGTCCAGAATACACCAAACAATTCAACGGGCAAATCAATGGCTTTAAAAAAGGGTTGTACAAACCAGGCAAATGTTAAGGTGGCCGTTCCGGTAACAGCTGATAATAGAATGGCTACACGCAGGTTTTGGTTACTAATAAAAGTGTCGCGAATATTTTTAACTAACTTTTTTATGGAATGTACATGTTCGGTTGTATGTATTTTGGGTTCAACCATAGTTATTGCCACCGGAATGGCAAGAGCCGCCACCGCAAACTGAAAGTAAAATGGTGTACGAAAACTAATAGCGGCCAGCAGGCCGCCTATAACTCCGGCTATGGCCTCTGCAAAGTTGCCTGCCGAGGTAATCCGTCCTTCTTCCCGCACATATTTATTGGTTTTGTTATCGGCTTTTAAACTATCGTAAAGCATGGCCGAGTCGGCTCCCGAAACAAAAGAATGTCCAATTCCAAGGATAATTTCGGCAATAACAAATGCCCAAAAACCATACGAGAAACTGTAAATCAGAAAACCGGCACTCCCCAATATGCTACCCAAAACGAGCGTTTTTTTACGTCCCCAAACATCTGCCATCCAGCCCGATGGTATTTCCATGGTAACAATGGCAACCGAATAAATGGCTTTTAGTACAAACAATTCGTAGGTGCCCATGCTGTTGCTTTCTATAAAAAGCAGCATAATGGGCATAACCATATTAAACCATTTCGAGATTTTTACCAGGTAGAGCCGCGGTATGTTTTTGCTGAAGTTTGTCATCCGGTTAGCCGCAAAAATAGTGTTTCATTTCAATTTGCCGAGTATTTACCTATGCGCTTGTAATTATTAAGATAAAACACAAAAATGCTTTTAATTTGAAAGTAGAATTATATTTTTGCTTTCACAGACAAGACAACTTAAAAGTATTAACCGCACATAATTGGTGCAGAAAATATGAGGAGCCTGTGCATTTAATGAGGCATTCACATATTTTTCGTAAAAAAAATTTGTAATGAAACTTACAATACCAGAAGGCTATCAGTCGGTTTTAGACGTGCAGCAAACCGAGCAGGCCATTAAATTAATTAAAGACTTTTTTCAGCAAAACCTTTCATCCGAACTGCGTTTGCGAAGAGTAACAGCTCCCTTATTTGTAAAACAGGGCACCGGTATTAACGATGATTTAAATGGGATTGAACGCCCGGTTTCTTTTCCGATGAAAGATTTAAACGAAACAAAGGCAGAAATTGTACAATCGTTGGCCAAATGGAAGCGCATGGCTTTAGCCGACTTAAAAATTGAAAAAGGATTTGGGCTTTATACCGATATGAACGCTATTCGCCCTGACGAGGAATTAACAAATATTCATTCGTTGTATGTAGACCAGTGGGACTGGGAACGTGTAATTGGAGCCGAGCAGCGCAATCTCGATTTTTTGAAGTTTATCGTGCGTAAAATATATTCGGCGATTGTACGTACCGAGTTTTTGGTGTGTGAAACATATAAAGAAATTGAAGCTGAATTGCCTGAAGAGATAACCTTTATCCATGCCGAAGAGTTGGCTGCAAAATATCCCGAGCTTACCCCTTTCGAGCGTGAAACCATTGAAGCTAAAAAACGCGGAGCTATTTTCGTTATCGGAATTGGTGGCGAAATGCCAAATGGCGAAATACACGATGGCCGTGCCCCCGATTACGATGACTGGAATTCGCCAACAGTAAATGGCTGTAGAGGTTTAAACGGCGATGTTATTTTGTGGAACAATGTTTTAGACCGTGCTTTTGAAGTATCGTCGATGGGTATTAGAGTGGATAAGGCGGCTTTACTTGAACAGTTAAAAATACGAAATGCCGAGGAACGAAAAGAAATGTTGTGGCACCAAAAATTGTTAAACAACGAATTGCCATTAACCATTGGTGGTGGTATTGGACAGTCGCGTTTGTGTATGTATTTTTTGCGTAAAGCTCATATTGGCGAAATTCAATCGAGTATCTGGCCCGATGAGATGATTGAACAGTGCAAGGATACAGGTATAAACCTGCTGTAAAAACAACGAGAAATCAGTAACTTATTAAGCGTATTGTGTTTTTTGCCGCTTATTTTAGATACTGAAATTTGTTTTTTGAATTTTGATTTATACTTTTGCACCGCAAAATATAAGGCTGCCCCGGTAGCTCAGCTGGATAGAGCAACTGCCTTCTAAGCAGTAGGTCATGGGTTCGAATCCCGTCCGGGGTACAAAAAGAGAGTTGAATGGTAATTCAGCTCTCTTTTTTTTGCCTATAAAGTGTGTGCATAAACCTATTGAAAATTAATGGAACAAAATAAAGGCTCAGGTAATGCGCCTTTATAAAATGAAAAAAACCACTTTTAATTGTAAATGAATAATTGAAAAATGAGGGTAGGACTTTATGGACGCTTTTTGAAGATGATTGATATTTTTACAAACCCCTAAACACAAAACCAATCAAAAAGTACGTCCTACCCTTATCATTTATCAATTTGTTTAGATTAGTAGATAAGTACTAAATCCACAAGCAATATATGAAAATAAAAGACAAAAGAGAGCTTTATTTCTTTTTTTTTACTGTAAAATTGCAGGTGATGTTTGTAAGTATTTAGTAGTGTGGCGTTTGGGAGTCTAAAAAAGTAAGATGCTCACAGTTTTTTAAAAGCAAATAATGACTTTAAAGTCTGAAAAAACATACTGTTAAAGCAATAGGAAGGAGTAAATTAGTACAAACCAACGCATTGAATGTTTCTGATTTGTAAAATGAAGATCACAAATATTTAACGAATGTGAATTTTATCTAAAATCATTCCAGATAAGCTTGCTATTCTCAAAAATCAATCTATATTTGCCTTAAACAAATTCGGCAAGAATGAACATTGATTCAAGAAATACAAATTCTTTTACTGCAGCAAGCTGCTGCAGTGCAATGTTTATGTCGTCTATGTTTATGTCTATGCGCTAGCCTTCAATCGATGGTCGGTCGTTGTTTGAAGGCATTCTGTACAAGCGTTAATTATTTCACAAAACAATTTTAAACTACATTTTATGTCGGATAAGGTTATTCGATTTGGAGGAAGCCATATAGGTAACCCAAAAGCATTAGCAAACTTACAAAGCTGGTTGAAAAACGATGATAGCAGAACCTATGTTGTTGTTTCAGCTATCCCTGAATTGCTTCAGCTTATTAATTCAAAACTCGATTCGGTTTTTATTAAGGAATTGGACGAAGTTGAGTTAATAGCTGAATTAAGAGGATTTTACGAGCAGGTTACTGCAGCCGAAGCATCGGCAGCATTTAACCAATTGGCCAAACAGTTGAGTGGTTTACTAAAAGGCATCAGCCTGATTGGTGACTATTCGCCCGCATTAAGAGACCAGGTTTTAAGTTTTTCCGAAAAATTATCGGTAGAAATTTTAGCCGCAGTATGGTCGGGGGCCCATATATTACTTCCTGAAGAAATTGGCTTGCTGGCTTCTTCCGACTTTGGTAATGCTACGTTTTTGTCGCTTAACACCTATGCAATCAGTCAATTAGAAAAAGGTGTCTACCTGGTTCCCGGTACCTACGGAATTACAGATTCTAATAAAGTGGTGCGAACCGGTAAAACTGCGGCTGATTATACTGCAGCTTTCTTTACACGAGAACTGGGAGTTAAAGCGCTTAAACTATGGGGGCTTGATAACGATTTTCAACGCGCCAACCCTGGCATTATAAATTCTCCTGAAATTATTGGTCGATTAACTTATGCCGAAGCCAGTGAATTAGCCTATTTCGAGCACTACTCTTTTCATCCTCGAACAGTGGAACCGCTGGAACACGAACACATTCCAATTCAGGTAATAGATGCTGCCTCGGCAGATGGAAAGGTGACCACAGTGATAAACACTGAAACCTGGGTAGAAGAGCAAATTGTAAAAAGTGTAGCCTGCACCGACGATATTTCGTTGCTAAAACTCGATGGTCCGGGTGTTGGATTAAAACCGGGTATTTTGGCAAAAGTAACTTCGCAGCTCAATAATGCCGGGGTAAACATTAAATCAGTTATTACTTCACAAACTTCAATTAATTTTATTTTAAGTGAAGAAAATGGTACGAAAGCCATGAACCTGATTAACGATCTTGGGTTCTCGGCAGTTACTGATATGGCTGTAATTACCGATGTGGCACTTATTGGTATTGTTGGGCACGGGATGCAACAGGCCTATGGTGTTTCGGCCAAAATATTTGCTGCCGTAGCCAATAATAAAATAAATGTGATGCTTAGCGGATCTGGAGCCTCCGATTTGGTAAGCTACCTGGTGGTGCATAAGGCAGACAAAGAAAAAAGTGTTCGCGAAATTTACAAGGCTTTTTTTGGCGCTTAAAAAATAGCTTCACCATTTATCGTCATCCAATCCGGTTAAAAAGGATGGTGGCACAAACAAGTTTCTAACTCAAAAAATTATAAAAAATGACAACTCAGAAATTAAATTTTGAAACCCTGCAACTACATGCAGGACAGCAACCCGATGCAGTAACCAACTCACGTGCTGTGCCTATTTACCAAACAACCTCGTACGTGTTTAACGATGCCGACCACGCAGCTAATCTTTTTGCGCTGAAAGAGTTTGGCAACATTTATACACGAATAATGAATCCAACTTCGGATGTTTTTGAACAGCGCGTAGCAGCCCTTGAAGGAGGTGCAGCAGCACTGGCAGTGGGGTCAGGGCATGCCGCTCAATTTCTGGCTCTGAATACAATTCTTGATATTGGCGATAACATTGTGTCTTCGCCGTATTTGTATGGTGGAACCTACAACCAGTTTAAAGTTAGTTTTAAACGACTTGGAATTGAGGCGCGCCTTACAGAAGACCTGAACGCCAAATCGTTTGAAAAACTGATCGATGAAAAAACAAAGGCCATCTATCTTGAGACCATTGGAAATCCGGGATTTGTAATTCCTGATTTTGATGCCATCGCAGCTGTTGCCAAAAAATACGATATACCGTTTATTGTTGATAATACTTTTGCCGGTGGCGGTTACTTATTTCGTCCGATTGAGCATGGTGCCGATATTGTAGTTGAATCGGCAACCAAATGGATTGGAGGGCATGGAACAAGTATTGGCGGTGTTATTGTTGATGCCGGAACCTACAACTGGGGCAATGGCAAATTTCCCGGGTTTACCGAACCTTCGGAAGGGTATCATGGCCTAAAATATTGGGATGTGTTTAATTTCGACGGACCATTCGGTAACATTGCCTTTATAATAAAAGCGCGTGTTGAAGGCTTGCGTGATTATGGAGCAGCAATTAGCCCGTTTAACTCCTTTTTATTATTGCAGGGGCTTGAAACACTTTCGTTAAGAATGGATAGGCATGTAGAGAACACCTTGGCTTTGGCAAAGTGGCTTCAAGAGCACCCAAAAGTAGAAAGTGTTAATTATCCGGGACTCGAAAGCAGTTCATCGTACGCCAATGCTAAAAAGTATTTGCCAAAGGGAGCCGGAGGTGTGCTTTCGTTTAACGTAAAAGGCGATAAAGAAACCGCGAATAAAGTGGTTAATAATCTGGAGTTGGTAAGTCACCTGGCTAATGTTGGCGATGCAAAAACCTTAATTATTCAGCCGGCAGCAACCACACATCAGCAACTGTCGGAAGAGGCACAGCTGGCAGCCGGAGTATTTCCTACGCAGCTTAGGGTTAGTGTTGGACTGGAACATATTGATGATATTTTGGCCGATTTTGCACAGGCTCTGGAAAAAGCCTAATTATACTATTCACCTGCCGGCAATGTGCTGGCAGGTGAATTAAAAATATATGACCAACATTGAACAAGCACCTCAATATGTTGGTTAATTTTGCAGCAACTAAGTGGGAGCAATATTAAATGCAGCACAGTTCCCAAAAAAAATAGCAAAACATAAAAAATTATGCCATTAAATATTCCCGATAAACTTCCGGCAATCGAGATTCTTCGTGAAGAAAATATATTTGTCATGGATTTGTCAAGGGCAACGCATCAGGATATCCGCCCATTAAAAATTATTATTTTAAACCTGATGCCACTAAAAATTAGTACAGAAACCGATTTATTGCGTTTATTGTCTAACTCGCCTTTGCAGATTGAAATTGATTTTCTGAAAATTAAGGGACATACGCCTAAGAATACACCATCAACGCACATGAAGGAGTTTTACCGGACATTTGATGAGTTGCGAAATAAAAAATACGATGGAATGATTATTACGGGTGCGCCGGTTGAACAACTCGAATTTGAAGAAGTAACGTATTGGGATGAAATGAAAGAGATACTAGATTGGGCCGAGCATCATGTAACTTCATCGTTATTTATTTGCTGGGCTGCTCAGGCTGCACTATTTCATTACTACAAAGTACCCAAATATCCGCTTGGCAAGAAAATGTTCGGAGTTTTCGAACACCGTTTGTCAAATGGTAAATTGCCAATTTTCAGAGGTTTTGACGATGCTTTTTTTATTCCTCATTCGCGGCACACCGAAGTACGTAAAGCAGATATCGAAAAAATTGATGCGTTACAAATTATAAGTTGCTCTGAGGAAGCCGGAGTATCGATTGTAAAGGCTAAAAACGGGCGACAGCTTTTTATCACCGGTCACTCTGAATATTCGCGACATACGCTGGACGAAGAGTATAAACGAGATAAGGCTAAAAATCTTCCCATCGAAATTCCGACCAATTATTACCCCAATAACGACCCCTCAAAAAAACCTGTTATGCGTTGGAAATCAACCGCCAACCTTTTGTTTTCAAACTGGCTGAACTACTACGTTTACCAGGAGACCCCCTACGATCTTGAACAAATAGATTAAGACGGATTTATGAAGCTTGCTTATTTTTCAAATTTCTATTAAACTCGTAACTTTGAGCTAAAATTTAATAAAACCGATAAAAAATGAAAAATATAGCAGTAGTATTAGCTGGAAATGGCGTTTATGATGGAGCCGAAATACATGAAGCAACTTTAACAATGTTGGCTATTGCACAGCAAGGTGCAAACTACCAGTGTTTTGCACCCGATACCAATCAGGCACATGTTATTAATCACCTAAGCGGCGAGGAAATGCCCGAAACAAGAAATGTATTGGTAGAGGCAGCACGAATTGCCCGCGGAAATATTAAAGCACTGTCGGAATACAAGGCAGAAGAATTTGATGCGATTGTTTTTCCGGGAGGATTTGGCGCGGCCAAAAACCTTTGCACTTTTGCCTTTGACGGACCCAATTGTAAGGTTAATGCTGATGTGGAACGAGCTATAAAAGAAACCGTTTCAGCAGGAAAACCGATTGGTGCCTTGTGTATTTCGCCGGCACTTATTGCAAAAGTTTTAGGCGATGTACAACTTACCATTGGTAGCGATAAGGGAACGGCAGAGGCTATTGAAACCCTGGGGGCCAAGCATATTACAACTACACATGGCGAAATTGTTGTAGATGAAAAATACAAAGTTATTACAACGCCTTGTTATATGCTTGATGCTACTATTTCGCAAATAGCAGTTGGCGCGTCTAATGTTATTGCCAAAATATTGGAAATTGCCTAATTGATTTTATCCACCTTTACAGCTTATGTCATCTATTCCCTATATTGATATTCACACACATCCGTACCGGAAAGAAACCAATACTGTTACGGTACAGAATATTTTCCCGGGAGATGGTTTCGCTGCTTTTTCGGGTAGGAATTTCTATTCGGTGGGGCTTCATCCCTGGCATATTGGAACAAAGGAAGCCAACAACGAAGCCCTGCAAATGGTGGAAGAAGCATTAGAGTTTGACCATGTTATTTTTGTAGGAGAAGCCGGGTTGGATAAAATAAATGGCGGCGACTTTATTGAGCAATTAAGGGTTTTTGAAGCACAGGCGGTAATGGCTGAGGAGTACCAGTATCCGTTAATTATTCATTGTGTTAAGGCCTTAAACGAAGTTGTTGCATTGCGGCATAAAATGAATCCGGTAATGCCCTGGATTCTTCATGCCTACAACGGTAGCCTGGAAATAACAAAGCAACTGGTTTCAAAAGGATTCTTGTTTTCATTTGGTCAGAGCTTGTTCCGCGAAAACTCAAAAGCTCTTGACTCATTTAACTACCTGCCACTTGATAAAATATTTTTGGAAACTGATGAGCTCGACCTTGAGGTGTCATCCATATACGAACGTGCGGCTAAATTAAAAAATATAAACCTGGAAGACCTGAAACGATCAATCTGGAAAAACTTTAATCAAATAGAAAATTCTTTGTCGTCAGAGCGGTTTTAAGTACAAATTTGTTTCTTTGCCGCTTAAACAGAAAGCAAAAAAATATGCACTGGTTGGAACGAACCGAGCTGTTACTCGGACAAGATAGATTGGCAAAACTTAAAGGTGCCAATGTTTTGGTGGTTGGATTAGGCGGAGTGGGGGCTTATGCCGCCGAACAGCTATGCCGGGCTGGTATTGGAAAAATGACCATAGTTGACGGAGACGTGGTGGAGGAAACCAACCGTAACCGGCAGTTACCGGCTCTGCAAAGTACAACCGGTATGCCAAAAGCCGAAGTGCTGGCCAAACGTTTTAAAGATATCAACCCCGAGTTGGAACTAAGTATTGTGAACGACTTTATTCGCGATGAAAAAACCATTGAACTGTTAAAAAGCCAGGCCTTTAATTATGTGGTTGATGCCATCGATACGCTATCGCCTAAAGTTTTCCTGGTTTATCATGCCTTGCAGTTGGGGCTTCCGGTAATTAGCTCGATGGGAGCCGGAGGAAAAATGGACCCCTCAAAAGTTGAACTTTGCGACATAAAAAAATCATACAACTGCAAATTGGCAAAAATGATGCGTAAACGTTTATCGCGCCTGGGAATAAAAAAAGGGGTAAAAGTTGTCTTCTCTTCAGAAGAAATAGATGAGAATGCGGTGCGTCTGGAAGAAGGTCAGAATAAAAAATCAACTGTAGGAACCGTTTCGTATATGCCGCCCATATTTGGCTGTTTTATTGCCAGTGCAGTTATTCGAGATTTAATTGCACAATAATAGTATGTTAAAGAAATATATTAATTTTAGTTTGTTAGTTCGAATAAAGGATTACCTTTGGGCAGTTAATTAACAGAAAGGTCTGGCAATTAGCATTTAATGATGGTCTTTTTTTATTGATATTCAAAACAACCGGACAGTTCGTCTATCTCTTGTTTTTCACGACGTTATTTCAATCGTTATACTAGCTTCTTTTATACTGTATTTAAGTAACTCCTCGATGTAATGCATTTTGACAGGTTCTTTCTGGTGATCGGTAAGATAGATGAATAAATTAACTTTAAATAGAGTATAAAATGAACATTTACATTGGAAATTTGCCTTTTAACTTAGGCGAAGAAGATTTGAGAGAAATTTTTGAAGAGTATGGCGAAGTTGCTTCTGCTAAAATCATTATGGACAAATTCACTGGCCGTAGCAAAGGTTTTGGTTTTATTGAAATGGAAGACGACTCGGAAGCCACAAAAGCTATCGAAGAGCTAAACAATGCTGAAGTAGGTGGCCGTAACATTAAAGTAAACGAATCGAAACCACGTGAGAACAATCGTGGTGGCGGTGGTTTTAACCGCGGTGGCGGTGGTTACCAACGTCGCGATCGTTACTAGGATCAAAAAAAACTTTTTGATAAAATAGAAAAGGGATTCAAGCAATTGGATCCCTTTTTCTATTTTTAACTGGTTATTACCAACTACTGCCAAATATGAGCAATATTATTTATTTAAACGGAACATTTATTAATGAAGAAGAGGCCTGCATATCGCCAAACGATCGCGGGTTCTTGTTTGCCGATGGTGTTTACGAAGTGGCAAAATACTACAATGGTAAAGCGTTTCGTTTATTCGATCATCAGGAGCGCTTAACCCGGAGTTTAAAAGAAATTGGTATAAAATGGAATACCAGCGAACTGGAAACGATTTTTACCCGGTTAATTAACCAAAACAGTAAACAAAACAAACACGCCGGTATCTACCTGCAGGTAACTCGCGGAACTGCAAACAGAGTACATTATTTTCCTGATGGTATTGCCCCAACAGTTTACGCCTATGCTTTTGATTTACCTTCGTTTTTCCAAAAACTGGAGAATGGCACTAAGGTGATAATAAACGACGATATTCGTTGGCAGCGCTGCGATATAAAATCGGTGTCGTTGTTACCCAATACAATGTTGTTTAACCAGGCACACCAAAGTGGGGCGGGCGAGTGTATTCTTGTACGCGATGGTTGGGTTACTGAAGCCACACATTCAAGTGTGTTTTGTGTGAAAAATGGAGTGGTTATAACGCGTCCGTTGTCGAATTTAATTTTACCCGGTATTACCCGAAAGGTAATTCTTGAAATATGTGTAAAAAATAATATTCCGTTTGAAGAACGATTATTTACACCGGAAGAACTTTTTGAAATAGACGAAGTTTTTATTGCCGGAACAGGCAGCGAAATTTGTCCGGTTATTCAAATTGAAGACCGTAAAATTGCCGACGGAAAACCCGGGAAAGTTACTCGTATGCTTCAAAAGTTGTTTTTTGAACTAACGTAAATCAGGGTTCAAGCTTTAATTGATTTAGTTGTAAGGTAATTTGATTCAGGTCGCTTTCCGAAAGTACTACCTCATTTGCTTTCATATTTTCCAGCACCTGTTTTTCGTTTCTTGCTCCGGCCAAAACACAGCTGATGCCGGGTTGCAGCAATGTCCATTTTAAAACCAGTTGGGCCAGCGTAACGTTTTGGGATTCGGCATACGGTCTGATTTTATCCAGAAATGTATTAATTCGAGTCAGATTTGGCTCTTTAAAAAAGGGGGTGCCTGGCCGGTGATCGCCATCACTGAACTGATAATTGGTGGTAATTTTTCCCGTAAGAACTCCCCGCTGCAAGGGGCTGTAGGCAATTATTGCTTTGTTGTTCTCCAAACAATAGGGAACAAGCTCCTTTTCTATAGTACGGTTTACCATGCTGTACGGAACCTGGTTTGCCGAAAGGGTAAAATAGTTTTCGGCTTTTTTCATTTCCTGCATAGAATAATTGCTAACACCGGCAGCACGAATTTTACCTTGTGTTTTTAATATTTCCAGTGCTTCCATAGTTTCATCAACCGGTGTAAAATTATCGGGCCAGTGTTGCTGAAACAAATCAATATAATCGGTACCCAGTCGTCGTAAACAGTCTTCGCACTCGCGAATCACATTTTCTTTGGTAGCCAGGCGGTACAAACTAATCGGATTACCCTGATTATCGAAAGTTTTTTCGTAATGCAGATGTTTTGACTTACGATCCCACACCAAACCGAACTTTGTAAGTAACTCTACTTTTTCTCGTTTTCCTTTTATTGCTTTCGCCACAAACTCTTCGCTTTGGCCAAAGCCATAAACCGGAGCAGTGTCAATGCTTGTCATTCCGTTCGCAACAGCTGCTTCAATTGCTTTTACCGATTCTTTTTCTTCCGATCCACCCCAAAACCAGCCACCTATTGCCCAGGCTCCAAAGGTTATAGGCGTTATTTTTACATCAGATGCGGGTAATTGTATTTTTTCCATTTTTTAATGATTTGCAGGTGTATGTCTGGCCTAAAGTTAAGTAATATTTTAACTTATCGAACTCCAATCGAAGCCTGTATCTTTTGATTCCAACAGACTTCTGAGCAAAATGCGGTTTTCTTCTTTCTGCAATAAGGGATCATTATCAAGTATGTCATTGGCTGTATTTCGTGCCAGTTGTAATATTTCGCCGTCTTTGCCCAGGTTGGCAATTTTAAGATCGAAACCCATCCCACTTTGTTGTGTCCCCTCTAAATCACCGGGGCCCCGAAGTTTCATGTCAACTTCAGCAATTTCAAATCCATCGTTGGTGCGCACCATGGTATCCAGTCGCTTACGGCTTTCAGTGCTGATTTTATACGACGACATAAGAATACAATACGATTGTTCGGCTCCGCGTCCAACACGCCCGCGCAACTGGTGTAACTGCGAAAGTCCGAAGCGCTCGGCACTTTCAATTACCATAACCGCTGCATTGGGCACGTCAACACCCACCTCAATTACTGTGGTAGCTACCATTATTTGTGTTTCTCCGCGCTTAAAAGCCTGCATGGCATTCTCTTTAATGTTGGGTTTCATTTTTCCGTGCACCATGCTAATTTTATAATCCGGAAAAGTTTCGGAAATATGACGATAACCTTCTTCCAAGTTTTTTAAGTCCATTTTTTCCGACTCCGAGATAAGCGGGTAAACAATGTAAACCTGCGTCCCCTTATCTATTTGTTGTTTTAAAAAACGATTTAGCTGCCCCCTTCTGTTCTCAAAAAAATGCATGGTTTGTATGGGTTTCCTTCCCGGTGGTAATTCATCAATAACCGAAACATCCAGGTCGCCATAAACTGTCATGGCCAGTGTGCGGGGAATAGGAGTCGCGGTCATTACCAAAATGTGTGGCGGAATTAAGTCGTTCTTTTTCCACAATTTGGCGCGTTGTGCTACTCCAAAACGGTGCTGCTCATCAACAATAACCAATCCCAGCCGCTTAAAATTTACAGTGTCTTCAATTAAGGCATGAGTGCCAATAATTATCTGCATGGCACCTGATTGCAAGGCTTCATGAATTTCGCGACGTTGTTTAACTTTGCTTGAGCCGGTAAGCAAGCCAACGTTTACCCCCATGCCGTCGAGCATTTTTGATATAGACTGATAATGTTGCTGAGCAAGAATTTCGGTAGGTGCCATTAAGCAACTCTGAAACTCGTTGTCCATAGCCAGCAGCATGGTCATTAGCGCAACCAGAGTTTTACCGCTGCCTACATCGCCCTGCAGCAAGCGATTCATTTGCGAGGTGCCGTTAACATCGCGCCTTATTTCTTTAATTACTTTTTTTTGTGCGTTGGTAAGGCTAAACGGCAGGTGTTTTTCGTAAAAAGTATTGAAGTTAAAGCCAACTTTTTCAAAATGAAATCCTTTAAACTTTTTGTTTCGGTTGTGCTTTAATGCCAGAATTTTTAGCTGGATAAAAAACAACTCTTCAAATTTTAACCGGAAAGTTGCCTTTTTAAGATCAACAGGTTTTTCCGGTTTGTGAATAGCGGATAAAGCCTCTTCAAGCGGAATTAACTTTAGTTGTGAGGTGAGGTATTCGGGAAGTGTTTCCGGAATTTTACCTTTAGCCAGGCCAAGCAATGTTAGCTGGAATTTGTTTAGTGTTTTTGAGGTGAGAAAATGTTTTTTCATTTTCTCGGTAGTATTGTAATAGCCCTGAAAAAGTCCAATCGGTTTTAATCGTATTTCTTCCTCGGTTTCCATTTCGGGGTGAACAATACTAATTCGTCCACTAAATAAGGCCGGCTTACCAAAAACAATGTACTTTTTGCCAGCCATCAGGTTTTGTTTTTGCCATTTAATTCCTCTAAACCAAACTAGCTCCATGCTGCCGGTATCGTCAGAAAAACGACCTACAAGTCTTTGTTTAGCTCCGCTGCCAATGGTTTCCAGCGCTCGCAAAACTCCTTTTACCTGTATGTACGACATTTCGGTGCTAATGCCGGATATTTTGTAAAATTTAGTCCGATCGATGTATTTATACGGATAGTAATAAATTAAATCTCCGAACGTTTTTATTTTCAGTTCTTTGAATAAAACATCAGCCCGTTTGGGCCCAACGCCGGGCAAAAATTTTATTTCCTGATCGAGAAATTCTGGCATGTGGCAAATATACATAATCGCTTAAAGCGCTACAATATGCGCGAAAAGTTAAATTAAATTAGAAATAAACATTGGAGTTATTCGCTTGGGTACAGTTTTTGTTAATTGGCGAAAAGTAACTTATGATAATAATTCTTAAAAAATATTATTTGCTGTGCAAGAACCACAGGAAAGCCATATCTTTACTTTCGATACAAATGGTTATGTAATGTTCCAGAACAAACAACTACCAATACAATAAATTTAAGCCATGCAAGAAAAAATTATTCACGTAGACAAGATTGTAAAAACCTACAAAGTGGGAACACAGGAGGTTCGGGCACTTCGTTCGGTTACCCTGGATATTTATAAAGGCGAATATGTTGCCATTATGGGTGCTTCGGGCTCGGGAAAATCAACACTGATGAATATTATCGGATGTTTAGATACTCCCACCAGCGGAACTTATGTGTTGAACGGAAAAGATGTGAGTAGTTTGACGGATGACCGTCTTGCAGAAATACGAAATTCAGAAATCGGATTTGTTTTCCAGGTATTTAACCTTTTGCCAAGGAATACGGCTCTTGAGAATGTAATGCTCCCCTTGGTTTATGCAGGCAAACGAAAGGCCGAACGAAAAAAAATGGCCGAAGAAACTCTGGTGGATGTTGGCCTTGCAGACCGGATGGAGCACAAACCCAATGAGCTGTCGGGAGGGCAACGCCAACGTGTTGCAATTGCAAGGGCATTGGTAAATAAACCTGCATTGCTGCTTGCCGATGAACCTACCGGAAACCTGGATTCAAAGATATCAGAAGAGATAATGAAATTATTTGCCGAGATTCACCGAAAAGGAAATACCCTGGTGATGGTTACACACGAAGAAGATATTGCCATGCATGCCCACCGGATTATTCGTTTAAAAGATGGCGAGGTGGAATCGGATGTGATTAATGAAAATCCGATTTATTAACTTTGTAACATTTAATAAAAACAATATCCCGAATGGTAAACATTGCGGGATTTTTTATGTTGAAAAGCTAAAGAATAAAAAATGACAGGAGAATTTAAAATATACACAAAAACCGGTGATGATGGAACTACAGGATTGGTTGGAGGTAGCCGGGTAAAGAAATTTGACTTGCGCTTAGAGAGTTATGGAACAGTTGATGAATTAAATGCTTGTATTGGAGTTATTCGTTCGTATGAAATTGATGGGGAGATAAAAAAGCAACTGCATCAGATACAGCATAAACTTTTTAACATTGGTTCCAGGTTGGCTTCTGATGAAAAAGGGGAAGAATATACTGCCAGTTTGCTTGTAAAAAACGAAGACATTGAGATGCTTGAAAAAGCCATTGATGTTTTTAATGAACAGTTGCCGGATTTGCGTAATTTTATACTTCCGGGAGGCGAACTGTCTGCAGCCCAGTGTCATGTGGCCCGAACCATATGCCGAAGAGCCGAACGCCGGATACTTGAATTTGCTGAACAAGCGCCGGTTCAATCCGAATTAATAAAATACATGAACCGGCTTTCTGATTATTTATTTGTTTTAGCGCGTAAACTCAGCTTCGATAAAGGTGTGGAAGAAACAACATGGGAGTATTGATATTTTTTTTTGTCTAACGTTTTTTGGTATTGTTTTTTTGTTATATTCGCGCCAATATAAAAATCGAGTTTAACCACATAAAACTGTAGACACATGTATTGGACTCTGGAATTAGCATCGAAATTGGAAGATGCACCATGGCCGGCAACAAAAGATGAATTGATTGATTATGCAATCCGTTCAGGAGCACCCCTTGAAGTGATTGAAAATTTGCAGGAGATAGAAGATGAAGGGGAGATGTATGAAAGCATCGAGGATATATGGCCGGATTATCCGAGTAAAGATGATTTCTTTTTTAATGAAGATGAATATTAGAAGAAAGAAATGATATTGAGAAGCATCCGACATTAGTCGGATGCTTTTTTATTTTACAGGCTTAATGTTCTCCAGCCACCTTTTAAATATTCAGACAGCGGAATTCCCATTCCCTTTACGTCAACGCCAAGTTCGGCAAGTTTTTTATCCGCATCATACATTTTTGCACAGTATAAACAGGCTTCTGTTTTTACACCTGCTTCCTGCATCTTTTTAATGTATTCTTGTATCATTTCATTTTCAGCGGCAAGTTTAGCCGAGGGGCCCCAAATAATTAAAACTACCTCCTCAAACCAACCTTGCTTTTTTGCATTGTAGGTATACATAAATGCCATTTTCTCTGCTACATCCGGATCGCCGCTTGTCCAGAGTACAGCCAGTTTGTTGTTATTTTCTTCCATTGTTTTGTTATTTGACGCCATCACTGCAGTGCCTGCAACCATCAGCAATAAAACCAATAATTGATGTTTCATAGTAATTGAATTAGAAATGTTTTAGTAAATCTTTCACAGGTAATAAGTCAAACTCGCCGTATTTTGTTTGCTTATAAGCTGAAATAAACTTCTTATTCAGTAGAAAAAGTTTGCTGTTGAATTTGTCTTGCGAGAAGGTATTTTCTTCGGAAAAATCTTCCATGTCGAATTCGGTAAAGTTTAATTCACATGCCGAAAGTTCCCATTGGCTCTCTTCATTCATAAAAAGTAAAGGCAAGCCGTGTGTACGACAAATAATAGGGCGTTCATCGTAAATTGCACAACAATGACTATTTAAGAAAATACAAGCAGAAGCATCGTTTTTTGCTGCAACTTGTGGCAACTGTTTTTTCTCTTGCAAGGCATGTAGAATACTATAAAATTCAATCGGAAAAATATTATAATCCATGCAGCAAAGGTCGCAACCGGCCTTGCATTTTAAATGGGATTTGTGTTCTTTTTCTAATTCTTTAACTCTTTTATCGATACTGTCGCGTAATTTTTTGTAGGCAGAAAAATGCTGATTCATAAAATATTGAATTTATACCACAAAAGTAGCTAATGACTGGTAAAGAAGCTAAAAGTGGCGGTTCTTTTATACATTGCCGGAAGAAAATTTATGGCAATAAATGTGTGGTAAGAAAATAGAATTAGTAATTTTGTCGGAATAGAACAGAACAGTTGTAGCGTAGCTGGATAAGTTCTCATACCTAAAAAAACTATACTATTTAATATATCAATCAGATGAAAAAAATACTTTGTAGCCTGATACTAATCGGGTATGTGGGTTTAGCTTTTGGTCAAAACGAAAATCTTGATTTTTTAGATTCCTCCCTTCCTTTTGATGAACGTGTAGACCTGTTGGTATCGCAAATGACTTTGCAGGAAAAAATTGACCAAATGGAGTTCACTTCTAAATCGGTTGATCGCCTGCAAGTTCCTGAATATAACTGGTGGAATGAGTGCCTACATGGAGTAGCACGAGCCGGTTATGCTACTGTTTTTCCACAGTCTATTTCAATTGCCGCCTCATGGGATGCCGATTTAGTTTATCGTGTGGCAACCGCAATATCTGATGAAGCACGAGCCAAACACCACGAGTTTATTCGGCGCGAGAAACGTGGAATATACCAGGGATTAACCTTTTGGTCGCCAAATATTAATATTTTTCGCGATCCGCGTTGGGGCCGTGGACACGAAACCTATGGCGAAGATCCTTATCTAACAGGTGTTTTGGGAACTCAGTTTGTTAAAGGTTTGCAAGGTAACGACCCGAAATATTTGAAAGTGGTTGCTACTGCAAAACATTACGCCGTACATTCGGGCCCCGAACCTTTACGACATGAGTTTAACGCTTTGGTTAGCGAACGCGATTTAAGGGAAACCTACTTGCCGGCCTTCCGCATGTTAATTCAAGATGGTGGTGCCTATTCGGTAATGGGTGCTTATAACCAATTTCGTGGCTACCCATGTTGTGCCAGTACCGAGCTTTATGATATTTTGCGCAAAGATTGGGGCTTCGATGGTTATATTGTTTCCGATTGTTGGGCAATTTCCGATTTTTATCGTTTTCAGGGGTTTTCTGAAGATGCAGCAGAAGCATCGGCTGCCGCCGTTAAAGCCGGAACCGATTTAAACTGTGGAAATTCATATCGTCACCTTACCGAGGCAGTAGAAAGAGGCTTGATAAGCGAAGCGGAAATTGACATAGCCGTAAAACGCTTATTTATGGCACGCTTTAAACTTGGAATGTTTGATCCGGAAGAAGATGTTGCCTATGCCCAAATCCCGTTTTCGGTAAATACCTCAAACGAAAATACGGAACTGGCACTTGAAGCTGCCCAAAAAAGTATTGTTTTACTTAAAAATGAAAATAATACACTACCACTTTCAAAAGATATAAAAACGCTGGCTGTTATTGGCCCAAATGCTGATAACTGGGAATCGTTGGTTGGTAACTATAATGGAATTGCCAAAAATCCTGTTACCGTATTAAAAGGATTACAAAATAAATTACCCAATACCCAGATTTTATATGCCGAAGGAAGTCAGTTGGCAAAAGGTGTAAGTAACCTTCATGCCATTCCTTCACAATATCTTCAAACAGAAGATGGAAAGCCGGGAGTAAAAGGCGAGTATTTTAATAACTCAAAACTGGAGGGTGATCCGGTTTTTTCCAGGATTGATGAGAATATCGATTTTTATTTGGAATCTGAAGCTCCGGCGCCTCAGTTAAACGACGATGATTTTAGTGTTCGCTGGACCGGATACATTGTTCCACCGGTAAGCGGAAACTACAATATTGGCTGTTGGGGAATGCCTACGCTTGAGGTTTGGTTTGAAGGAGAAAAAATATTGGAACATAACAGCGAACACCATGCATTTCATCATGAAAAAGCAATTTATATGGAAGCCGGTAAAAAATACAAGTTTGTATATGAGTATAAAAACTGGTATGGTGACGGCGATGCGAAGCTTTTATGGACGGTTCCGAATAACAGCATGAAAGAGGCGGCCATTAATGTAGCACGACAGGCTGATGCAGTTGTGCTGGTACTTGGCCTGTCGCAACGACTTGAAGGAGAAGAGATGCCAATTAAGGTAGATGGTTTTGAAGGAGGCGACAGAACGCACCTGAAATTGCCACAGGAGCAACGCGAATTGATGACGGCGATTGAAGAAACAGGAAAACCGGTTATTCTGGTATTGCTAAACGGCAGTGCGCTGGCAGTAAATTGGGCCGATGAAAACCTGGATGCTATTATAACAGCTGGCTATCCGGGGCAGGAGGGTGGTAGCGCGGTTGCCGATGTGCTTTTTGGCGACTACAACCCGGCAGGTCGTTTGCCGGTTACCTATTACAAATCAGTTAAGCAATTGCCCCCATTTGAAGAGTACAATATGGAAGAGCGTACCTATAAATATTTTTCCGGAGAGCCACTATACCCCTTTGGCTACGGATTAAGTTATACTTCGTTTGAATATTCAGACTTAAAAGTAGCTAAAAAGGCCAAAGCGGGCAGTGCTGTTGAAATAACAGCAAAAGTTACAAACACCGGTAATTTGAGGGGCGAAGAGGTGGTTCAGCTTTATTTAAAAGATGTTATCGCATCAACACCGCGTCCGAAATATCAGTTGGAAGGCTTTCAGCGCATTACCCTTGAGTCTGGACAAACAAAAACGGTGAAATTTGTATTAGAACCCCGGCAGTTTTCAATTATTGGCGATGAAGATAAACGTGTAATTGAACCGGGCGAGTTTACCATTTATATAGGTGGAACACAACCTGAAGGTAAGGGGGCAAATGTTATTAGTAAAACGATTGAGCTAAGCGGTAAGGAAGTTTATATCGATTAAATAAAGCTTCAGATAAAAAGTAAGGCCGTTTCGGATCAAAAGATTAGAAACGGCCTTTTTTCAACTTTCGCATAGTTATTATCTTCCTATTCGATAGGAAAATTTTAGCAGGAATACATTGTGCGGTTCCTGATCAAAAAGTTCTTTTATGTCCTTATTAAAATCAAACCTACCCATGTTTAAATATTCTGCCCGGTTTTGCGACCACACCAGGTAAATCATTGAGCCGGGACTGAATTCCCAACGCACAACAAGGTTTGATAAGAATTCTTTTACATTAAAATCAGGATCATCAAAGCTATAATCGGTTTCTCCGTTTAAATTGTCATCTATGTGGTAAATACCATCGGTTGCATCAAAATAAATCTGTTCCGGGGTATAAAAAGAATACCTGTTGGTAATAGTTGTTGCCTTGCTGTTTGTAATGTATTTAAATTCCGAATAATCGCCTGTTGCAATAAAAGGCTGCCCCCAAAACTGAATGGATAGATCTGGCGTAATATTGTAGTTTAACCGAATGGAGGTGCTAAAGGTTTTGCGTTTAATATTACCCATAATGTAACGGGTACTGTAACCGTAATCCTCTTGCGAGATGTATTGCAATTGGTTACTACTTACTCCATATTCGGGACTGATTTCAATTTGAACCGACTGAACAGGCCGATATCCCAATTCAATTTCAACGCTCTTTCGCGCGTAATAATCCTTTTCATTGCTTTTTCTTATTCCACCATCAATACCGTAGGTGAATTTTTTTTGCTGATTTGAAAAAACACCGGCATAAAAACCACGACCTCCCGGCAGTTTCATTGAGGGGCCGCCACGAAGTACAGAATTTGAATATTCCTCGCCATTAAAATTCAGACTGCCAAATGCTCGCCAAAAATTTGTAAACTGAGCATGGCCATTTACATTCATACCTGCTTCGGTTAAGTTTCCGCCAAAATCATGCAAGGTCCATTGGTTAAAATTGAGGCCCATATTCCGAAAAAAAGAGAAAGGCTCGTACCACCGGTACCCCAGCCAAATGGCTTGAAGAATTTCGTCGACATTAGGGGTGAATCCAATATCATTAATTTCAAGTCCGGGGGTTTTCCAATTTAAAATGCCGGCGAATTTAAAGCGGCCTCCGGTTTTTCCAAAACTTAATTTTCCGCCCGATCCGGCAAGAGAAGTACGTGCAGAATCGAGTGTTACGTAATCAGCACCGGGTCGCTGATAAGTGCGCGAATAAGCGGTTTGAGTATTAAGTATGGCTTCTTCGCTCCCCTGTACTTTGCTAAAGTATACACCAGCGTCAATCATCCAGTCTTTGTTGTGCCATTTATGCACAAAATCCAATCCTCCACTGTAGGCACTTTTATGAAGAAACTCCAATTGTTCGTCGTTTATATTACGGTTTACGGCAGTAAGCATTCCACCTAAATAGGTGTTGCCCTCGTTAAAGTCTTTTTGAACCCTACCCACAAAGTAATTGGTAAGTGGCTCAACCACCTGGCTTTTGGTAGTGTGCGTAGTTTTTATCGCCACTTCTTCGCGTGCTGTTACACTCTCGATAAGGCCTACCGACCAACCGCTTTTTGTTTTACCGGTAATTTTAGCTGCACCTATAATTTTTGTAAAGGCAGGATTTTCAGCATATTCATTGTCTTCCAAATCGGGCGAATAATGAGGTCTTCTTCCAATTCGTCGAGAATAAAACAGGTTATTCGATGATTGGTCGCCGTCGCCAAATGCCAGGGTATACGAAAGAATATTGTTGCCTTCGATAAAGAACGGTCGTTTTTCGCGAAAAAAAGTTTCGTAGGTGCTTAAATTAACCTGCGAGGGGTCGGCTTCAACCTGTCCAAAATCCGGATTGATGGTAAGATCGAGTGTTAAGTAATTGGTAAGGCCAATTTTTGCATCCATACCCACATCAAAATCATTTGATTTTCCTGTTGCCAAAAACGGATTTTCCGGCTCTTTTTTAAAGCGTTCTGTTCGGGCAACCAGGTAAGGGGTGAAACTTAAGGAGTTTTGTGGCTTAATGTTTTTTATGCCCTTAAGCGTTCCGAATTTGGACGTAAAGCCAGATGTTTCCCGTTTCATGGCTTGCCACGATGAAAGCTCGTCTTTTCTGAAAATATAGCGTAATACATTTAGTCCCCAAACCTGCTCCTCGCTCTCCTCAAATCGCAATTGTGTAAGCGGAATCCGCATCTCGGCATTCCAGCCGCTATTGGTTTTTGCGGTTTTTGCATACCAAATCGGGTCCCAGGTGTCGTCTTCATTTTCTCCATCGCTGGTATTTACCATATCCGTTCGTACCCCGGCAGCCGAAACAATAAATCCGAATGAAGTTCGCTTATCAAAATACGAATCGAAATAGATGCCAACTAAATCGCCTTCAAGCTCATCGCGCCGCGACATACGCATTGAAATGCTGTCGGGATCATCAAAAGACCGTATGGCAACATAAATGTTAACTGCATCATACATAATGGCAAATTCGGTTTGTCTGGCCGGCTCTTCTCCTTCATTTGGCTCGTGTTGTACAAATGCGTTGTCCCACATCGCATTCAGCCAGTCTTCTTCGTCAAAAACCCCATCAATGGTAATATTTAAATCCGGTGCTGTTGAAGTGGTATAAATGCGTTTATCCTGAGCCGAAAGTTCTAAAAACAAAAGCATAAAAATGAGAACTGATGCTAGTTTCATTAAAAAGGTTTTTTAATAAGACTACATCAGTTAAATTGCGTTACAGTTTGAGTAGAATTTTTAATTCCGATTGCTTGAGTGGTTGGTTCCCATTTCAATTTTTGTGGCTCCAATATAAAAGAAGAATGCCGCCAGGGCCATTAAAACGTGGCTTGCCGAAAGGTAGTTGAACCATTGATGAATGGACCATTTATTCATGAAAAACAAAGCAGCTATTGCTGCAATGGTCACACCAATTAGCATATATTTACTGGCCTTGTTGCGGGTTTTAAAAAACAGAAAACCTTCCAGCGACAGCACAACAAACATTAGCCCATATCCCGAATGAAATTCAACATAAAAGAAATTAAGGGTAAGAATGGTAAGGGAAAGAAAGGTGAGAAACTCAATAATATTTAGGATACCCAATATTTTTACGATTTTACCGGAAAGTAATATTCGGGTGTGTTCAATAGCTGCGCGTTCAACAAACATTATCGAGAACATGCTGGTAATCCATCCAGGTAGTTTCCAGTAAAAACTAAACTGGTACATAAAAGCATGCCCGATTATTCCACCGAGAGCCGTGGCTATTCCCATAATAAGGAAATAGAACTTGAAATAAACTAATACCTTTTCGTTGCTTTGTTTTCGGTGAAGTCGATAGGCAAAAATAAAGCACAAAACCGATACCAACAGATCTGTTAGTGTAACAATGGGTTCGTCTATCCTTATTCCCTGAAAATATATGGTATTAATGTTGTCCATAAATGTAACCGTGCATTTGCGAAAAATGAGTTGTTGTTATAACCCGGTGTTATTCAATTTGTTCAAAAAAAATGCAAGCAATAATTTAAACTTGAACAAGTCGTATTAAATATTTATCTTCAAAGAGGAAATATAAGCAATTCCCATCAAATTGTGTTGATATTCTTTAGTAATGAAGTTGTGATTTTGTAACTAACTCTTTGAATCAATGGACAATACCCTTTTGAACCAAAAAATAGAGCAGCTTGAAAGACAAGTGGCTGAATTGGAACAGTATTCGGCAACGTATAAGAATATATACGATTCGCTTACTGAGGCCGTTTATATATTGGATAAAACATTTGCTTTTATTGAAATAAATAAAGGGGCTGAACGAATGTATGGGTTCAGCAGAGAAGAATTTTTGGGAAAAACGCCTGCCGATGTTGCGGCACCGGGTAAAAACGATATTGAGTTTATATTAAAAGAACTAAACGCCGTTTTTGAAGACGGTGAACAACGAAATTTCGATTTTTGGGCTCTGCGAAAAAATGGCGAATTATTTTTTAAAGAAGTTATTGCCAACAAAGGAATATACCATGGCAAAACGGTTTTAATAACAACTGCACGCGATGTAACAGAACGAAAAGAGTGGGAGCAGGAGATTACAAAATTTAAAAGTATCTCTGATAAAGCCATTCATGGCAATGCAATTGCCGATTTAAATGGAAACCTTGTTTATATAAACGATTATTTTGCAAATATTCACGGTTACACTCCCGAAGAATTAATAGGCAAGAACCTTTCTGTTTTTCATTCCGAAAAAAAATTGTCTGCGGTTATTGAATTAAACAATAGACTCAAAAATGAAGGATCTTTTTCAAATGAGGAGGTCTGGCATGTCGACCGGGAAGGAAAAGAATTTCCGATGTTAATGAATGGGGTTGTTATTTCTGACACCAATGATAACCCCATGTTTATTGCCAGTACCGCTATTGATATTGGCAATATTAAAGAACTGAAACAAGAGCGTGAAATGATATTTTCCTTATCGGTTGATATGATATGCACTGCTGGCTTTGATGGTTATTTACGCGATTTGAATCCGGCCTGGCAGAAAACACTGGGTTGGACAAAAAAAGAACTGCGCGCCAAACCTTTTATCGATTTTGTTCATCCTGATGACAGGGAGGCCACACTAAATAAAGCCGAAAATATATTGCATGGAGAGGCAGCAATTAGTTTTACAAACCGTTACCTCACTAAAAGCGGAGACTACAAATGGCTGGCCTGGAATACCATTCCAATTCCTGACAAAAAAATAATGATGGGAATTGCCCGTGACATTACAGAACAAAAGAGAGCTGAGGATTCGTTGAAAGAAAGTGAAAATAAATTTCGCTCGCTGTATGATAATGCTCCATTGTCTTATCAGTCGCTTAACGAAGATGGGTGTTTTATCGATGTTAACCCCACCTGGTTATCAACCCTGGGTTACAATCGCGAAGAGGTAATTGGAAGGTGTTATGCTGAATTTATACATCCGGAGTGGGTGTCGCATTTTCAAAAAAATTTCCCGGCATTTAAAAAACGAGGTTATGTAAATGATGTTCAATTTAAGTTGAGGCATAAAAAAGGATATTTTATTGATGTTTCTTTTGAAGGCTGCATCGGTTACAATCCCGATGGTAGTTTCAAGCAAACCTACTGTGTTTTTAAAGATATTACACACCAAAAAGAGGCAGAACAAGCACTGGTTGAAAGTGAAGCAAAGTTTAAAGGGGTGTTTGAGAATGCCAATATTGGAATGGTGTTATCCGATAAAAACACCAAAATTATTGAAGCCAATAACGAGTTTCTGGCTATGCTTGAATACTCGAGGGAAGAAATGCTGGAAATGGATATTACTATGTATACCTTTCCCGATGATTTGAAAAAAGAACAGGAATTGCTGGAAAAATTTCGAAAAGGCCAGATTGATAGTTATCGACTGGAAAAACGATGTATTTCAAAAAGTAAAAAAATTATATGGATAGACCTGGCCGTTACTGCAAAAAGAACAGCAGATGGAGACATTGACCATTTCCTGGGAATGGTAATGGATATGACTGGTTATAAAAAAGCACAATCAGATCTTATAAAAGCCAAAGAAAAAGCAGAAGAAGCTGATCGCTTAAAATCGGCATTTCTGGCAAATATGAGCCACGAAATACGTACCCCAATGAATGGAATATTGGGTTTTGCCGAACTGTTAGATCAAAACAACCTAACTGAGAGCCAAAAGCAGGAATATCTGGGGATTATTAAAAAGAGTGGAAAGCGAATGTTAAACACCGTAAATGATATTATTGATATTTCAAAAATTGATGCGGGCCAGGTGAAGATTGAGAATACTGTATTTCATGTTGGTGATGATATTGATTTACTCTACCGCTTTTTTAAACCAGAAGCCGAAAAGAAAGGTTTGGAATTTAGCCTGCAGAGCAACATTGCTGCAGGTTCTGCTTGGCTCAAATGCGATAAAACAAAACTAAATTCCATTTTTACAAACCTGATAAAGAATGCCATAAAATTTACCGATAAAGGCTCCATAAATATTAAGTATACGTTAACCGATAACCTTTTTGAATTTACAGTTACTGATACCGGAATAGGAGTGCCTGAAAACAGGAAGGAAGCAATTTTTAATCGTTTTGAACAAGCAGATATTCAGGATATAAAAGCCCGGGAGGGTTCAGGACTTGGCTTATCAATAGCAAAATCATATGCCGATCTGATGGGGGCCAAATTAAGTTTCCAGTCGAAAACAGCAAAGGGCTCAAGTTTTACATTAAGAATGCCAACAATAGGTAGAATTATTAACGCCTTAAATGACGACAAGCAACCCGATGAAAGTGAATTAAAAAGTCAAACGGGCTTAAGAATATTAATTGCAGAGGACGATGATATCAGTTTTCTGCATCTTTCAATTTTGTTAAAGGATACAGCCAGTAATATTATACGTGCAAAAGATGGTTTTGAAGTGGTTGAGATGGTAAAAAACACGCCCGATCTCGACTGTATATTGTTAGATGTAAAAATGCCGCTTCAAGATGGCTATGAAGCTTGCCGGCAGATACGAAAGTTTAATAAAAGATTACCAATAATTGCTCAAACAGCATACGCCCTTGAAGGTGAAAGCAAAAAAGCAAAAGAGGCCGGATGTTCCGGCTATTTATCAAAACCAATTCATAAAACAATTTTATTCGAGCTATTGAATGAACTAAATATACATTAGTTTTCGAGGTTTTATACTAATACAATGGTTGCTGTCAAAAAGGTTTATCACGTCCGGGCAAGAGGATTATTCATCATAGTTTTATTAAGCCTAATTTCAGTTTTAAGTTTTGGTAGGCAAAAAAAGCATGTGTATCTGATACCCGGTCAGGGAGCCGATGCACGCCTGTTTAAGAACCTTAAATTAGGCCCTGAATACGAAACAATAAACTCTTATACAGTACTCCTGAAAAGGGGTTGGATATGACTGCCTACGCCCACGAACTGGCAAAACAAATAGATACCACTAAAAACTATTCCATTATCGGAGTTTCACTTGGGGGTATGCTGGCAACCGAAATGGCAGACTTTCTGCATCCAGAGAAAGTAATTGTAATATCAAGTGCTAAAAACAGAAAAGAATTTCCGGGCAGGTACCGGTTCCAAAAGGCTATTCCCGTTCATCGTTTAGTTCCGGGTTTTGTAATAAAAATTGGGACAAGAATTTTGCAGCCCATAGTTGAACCCGACAGAAATAAAGACAAAGAAACTTTTAAAAGCATGCTGAAAAGCAAGAACTCCGTGTTTTTAAAACGAACAACCACCATGATTTTAACCTGGAAACGCACATCAAATAACAAATCAATTATGCATATTCATGGCGATGCCGATAAAACTCTGCCACCGCGCTTTGTTCATTTTGATTACCTTGTTGAAGATGGATCGCACATGATGGTGTTAACTCGTGGAGATTTGATAAGCCAGCTAATAAATCAGATTCTGAAAGAATAATTTCAGAAAATAAACAATGCTTTTTTAGGAATTATGTAACTTGATGATAATAATACCTTGTTTATGCATTTATATATAAAAATTGTTTTTGGCGTATTGTTTTTTTTACTGAACCAACAAGTTGTTTGGGCTCAGCTCGAGGTAACTTATTTTAATACCAACAGGCAATGGGAACCACAAAAGGTTCCGTTTTTTACTAACCGACCAATTTTGGTAAATCCGGATAACACTTTTAGTTTTAAAAACAGTGCAACAGATAAAACCAATACCCTGTATTTTTGCAATTACGATTTTGAAACCGATTCTATTGACATAAATTTCAGGGCGGTAAATGTTTCTGATAATTATCCGCTTGAAAGAGTAAAACATAACTTCCTTTATCAGTTGTATGAATATCAGCGATTGGAAAGAGGGATTAAAAATTTCTATTTTATTGTTGGAGGCTACGGTAAGTCGTTCAACAAACAAATAAACAGCTACATGCGTCGTTTAAAAACCAATTATGGCGATTCGTTGTTTAATAAAGCTTCAATTACTGTTTTTGCATGGGGATCCCAAGACAAGTCCTACAAGTACTTTAATGCCGTAAAATCCTCTAAAAACGGCGCTTCAGACTTTGCCATATTTCAGCACATGCTTGATGATTTTATGAGTGATGACGAATATTTTAAAACGCGTCCGAGAGATTTAACCGTATCAATCCTGTTTTCATCAATGGGTAATGAGTTGTTCAGACAGTACATTTTAAACCGAAAGCGCCAGAACATCCCATTGATAAAAACTTATAATCGCATATCTTTTGTTGGAAGTGTTGCTCCCCGTGATGCATTTGAAAATGGAAATGCGTTTGATGAACTCTATAAAATGGCAGATACGGTAGATGTTTATGTAAATTCAAAAGATATATTGCTAAAATTGTCGAGTGTGGCACACCTGAAAAACCGAATGGGAAACAAGGGGCCAAAATCTCCGGAGCTGCTGCCTGCCTAAATCAATATTTTGGATATCAAAAAAATTATAAATTTTAAAGATATGGCAGGGCTTGGCCACGATTACCTGTTAACCAATCCCGTGTTGCAAGACGAGATTTTACAAAGCATTAATAAAAATATTAATGAGAAAGATGATAGCCGACATGCTCAACACCGATAGTTAGCAGCGTTTGGTGTTTAAAATTAATTTCAAGTTATTAGCTAAAATTTAATTGTTTTCAGGTTAAACATTGCCCCAAAATAAGGATCCAGCCCAACGCTTTACAATAAATTCTTTAGTTTTGGCAACGAAATAAACGATGATATGATTAGAAGAAATTTTTTGTGGGGAGCATTGCTGGTAGTAATTCTGGCATCGTGCGGAACCCCAAAAGTGCTTACAACGGCAAAAAGTGAAGCGGCAACTTATGAAGCCTCAGGCAATTACGAGCAGGCACTAACAGCATGGACTGCCTATTTTAATGCTACTGCAACTGAGGATGTAACAGGTGCTGATTTTGCTCAGGCTGCCAAAACTGCCTTTAAAACCGGAAATGCCAGCCAGGCAATAAGTTGGTTCGATCAGGCCCGATATAAAAACTATGCTGATGCTGAGATGTATGAGACATTGGCCAGAGTATACCAGAATGAAGGAAATTTATCGAAAGAGCTTTCGGCACTTGAATATATTGTGGAGAATTTTGGCAACAAAAATACAGTAGCAAACGCACGTTTACTGGCAATTTATAACGAAATAAACGAACCTCAAAAAGCACTTGCTGCCTGGAATAATTTGAATAGTGAAGCCAAAGCTGATGCGAGTAATCTTGAGCAATATTTTTTGGTTAATAAGAAGATGGATAATTCAGCTGTTTGCGATAGTGTAGCCAGTGCATTGTTGAATATAAATCCTGAAAATATAGAAGCATTAGCGTGGAATGCTAAAAAATATTACTGGGCCGGACAAAATCGTTACGAAAGAGAAATGGCCAGGTACAACAAAAATAAAACCCGAAAGAATTATAGTATTCTGCTAAAAGAACTGGATTTGGTAACAGCTGATTTTAAAAAAGCCTTGCCCTATTTAAATACTTTATGGAAGTTAAACCCAGGAAAAGAATATGCGGGATATTTGGCTAATATTTATGCCCGGTTTGGCGACGAACAAAAAACTGCTTTTTATAAGAATTACCTGAAGTAAAAGAGAAACAGGCTGTAAATTATTTTACAGCCTGTTTCTCTTTTTTGATAGCTAAAAACTATTGTTACCAGCCTCCGCCAAGTGCTTTGTACAGATTAATATTTGCCTCCAGGCTTTTTTGTAAAAGCTCTGAATAATATAACTCAATGTTAAATAACACGCGCTGGATATGTAAATGTAACTCTGTCTGATTGATTTCTATTTTTCAAATTAAATTATTTTTTCAGTCACATCCAATTCGT